>Ga0228711_1001495_pt1 | contig 34466 bp, 13 predicted proteins | sample MedpolnodulmetaG_2_FD_177996 | JGI IMG/M metagenome (GOLD analysis project Ga0228711, IMG submission 177996) | Root nodule microbial communities from Medicago polymorpha collected in Santa Monica, California, United States - brown nodules | ecosystem: Host-associated > Plants > Roots > Nodule... | reverse complement strand
AATTCCAATTTAAGCTCCCACCATTATCTTTTGGCCATTCCCCCCGATGCACTGCCATCATCTTTTGGATTTCAAGGGAAGCTAGAAATCCTGGATTTAGTATTCACTGCAATTGAGAGCATACCGTTGAGCATCAAGAATCTCACAAGACTAAGAAAATTAGACATACGATTTTGCTCAAAGCTTGTGGCTCTACTTGTTAAATGTGAATCATTGAAGACTGTACTTTTCCCTTCTGTTGCTCAACAATTCAAGGAAAACAAGAAAAGGATTGAGTTCTGGAATTGCTTGAACTTGGATGAACGCTCTCTCATAAATATTGGGTTGAATGTGCAGATCAATTTGATGAAGTTTGCATATCGACATTCAGCGGCACTGTTACATCATGCTAAATGCATTGAAAGCAATGTTGATTACAAAGATAAATTTGATTCTTATCAAGCAGTGTATTTGTATCCTGGAAGTAGTGTTCCAGAGTGGTTCGAGTACAAGACAACAAAGGATGATATGATTATTGATCTCTCTCCTTTTTTTCTCTCCCCTTTGTTGGGCTTTGTGTTTTGCTTCATCCTTGCCAAGGACTCCCAACTTTGTTACCAAATTGAATTGAATATCACTAAAATTGATGTTGTGGATGATGATGAAAAGGATGGTGTAAGTATCTTCATGTATAGGGATTTTTTTCTCTCGTTTTTCAGATCATGTATGCATGATATACGACCCACCATGTTCGCGCTACCTAACTAGCATAGCAAAAAATAAGACAAGGTTTAAAATCAAGGTTACAGCAAGGACAACACCCGGCTTTGATAGGGATAGACCAGAGGTGGAGTTAAAAGGGTTTGGCATCAGACCCATAATCCCCTTAAGAGATAAAAACATCATTGAACAAATGGAATTATTTGATTATGTTAGCAAATGGGGTAGGATTGTGCTTAGCATCATCATATGTATTTCTTTCCTCCGGATGAAGATAAAGAAGTTGATTTAGACACAAGTCCATAGTTTGATGTAAGTAGTCGGTAGATATGGATAGCAGTCGAGTTATTCAACATTACGTCATGCAGCTGAAGATGAAGAATTTGATTTAGACGCAAGTCTATAGTTTTATGTAAGTAGACATGGTTAACAGACGAGTTATCAACATTACTTATTATAATTACAATTATTATACATAGACCTAAGTAATCCATTAAAATATATTTGTTTTTTGTTCTGCAGTTTCATGCAGTGGTTGCGGCATTTCCAATATCCGAGTCAGTTAAAGAAGCATAACATAAGAGGATTGCAAAAGTAGATGTATGAAACTCAGCTCACTGTGTTCTTTATATGAAACTGATTGCAAGTGAATGGAAATTAATCTATTTATAACAAAGAAATGTTTCTTGATTTGTCCTTCTTTGTTCAAAATTAAAGCTATAGGAAAAGGACGTCAGAGGTGATCGGAAGATTTAGGTTATCTCTAGTTTTCTTGTTTAAATTAGAACTTCTATAATTGATTTTTCTTTGTAACACGTGAAAGTCTAAGTTATGTTAAGTAACAAAAAATAGATTTGTTTATCTTTTTTGCTTAAGTATATACCCATTTTCCTCTCAAATTCAATCAAACAAAAGATTAGTAAACTGGAGGAAAATTATTAGAAAGATTTTAGATCCAAAAAAAGATTTTAGATCCTCTCAATCAAACTCTCTTTTGATCTTTTCTATCTTTCTCTTAATGAAGAGGAAAATTATTAGAAAACTAAAAAATAGTTAAAAGAGAAACATTTATTTTCAGTCAAGAGAGAAACAAGGCTAAGAGTGAGATAGATAAGATTGAGAGAAAATGAGAGAGAATTTAAAATAGAGGAATCAAACTCATTCAACCACCATTATTAAAAAAAAGGAAGTTATTAATATTTTAATATATTTCAACTTAAAGGAAAGTGCAAGTCACATGGTTCATATAGATAACTTCAACATGTATACTGTTTGGCAAGTCAACGTTTCTCCATGCAATTGGTTAACTATTTTATATTCAAGGCTAAAGTGCACTTTTCACAACTTTAAGTTTTAAAAAATTGCGATTTTGGCCTCCTATGAAAAAAATGACAAAAATGACCCCATGTTTAGGGAAATATGCTCCTTTGACTCCTAACATAAGGGAAATATGATCTTTTGACCCCTTATCTTTTCAAAAAATTGCGATTATGGCCCCTTTTTTGGGACACGTGGCGTCTTCTCAGCAATTTTGAGACGAAAAGGGCCAAAATTGTAATTTTTTTTAATAGGGGACCAAAATCGCAACATTTTGAAACTTAGGGGTCGAAAAGTGCAATTTAGCCTATATTTAAATGTTGGTGACGTTAATATTTCTCTAATATACAAATCTAATCCTCTGTGGAGTGTGAATGTGTATGAGTTCACACTTTAAACTGTAAGGTCAATGACATTCCTTCTTCCATATGAGCGAAAGCTGAAACATATCTCTAGCAGCCAAATCATTGAAGGTTAGTAATTGCTTTGTAATATTACTATTAATTTTTTTATCCAAAAAACTGTTACAAAGACCATTATTTGTTACAAAGGAGCATTAAACTCACTGTAAGGTCAACTGTTGTAACTTGTTTACTTCTTCCTTCTACTAGACAGTACAGGTCAAGAGGATGAAGTTTCAACATATAGGAGCAAGATAATATTAAATAGGTATAACAGTAATTTACTTGCAAATAAAAGAAGAATGAATGGTTAAATATCTATCATGATTAGTCAACAACTTGTTAACAAAGATGATTAGTCAACAAATTTAGCCAAGATGAAGGCTTAATTTAAAACCTCTGTCCTTACAAGAGATCCAGATGGAGTTCATCTTGGTTAAATATGTTAATTTATCATGGTCGATAATTCATCATATCAGATTGAATAAAAAATGAAGTGAAATGATTTTTAATCGGTGTGGTTAAATAGAGGCTATAGCGACGCTATGACGCTATTGAATAGTGGAATTTTAACAAACTACTATTGTTCCATGATGCGCTAGTACAAAATATTTTGAAATTGGCCGCCATAAAAATGTTGCGTAGAACAATTTGAACAAATCACTATTTGCCGCTATTCTCAATTGAGTAAAACCTTTCTTATTTGGATTACCCTCTGCCTGCCATATTCTGATATACAAGGGGGAAAATTCAAAAAGTGATCTAGAGTTATAATCTTATAGGATATTCTTCTTTTGGAGCTTCTTAAGTGTAATATTTTGTATTTTATTGTCTCTTGGTTATCTCTAACATTGCTGGCTATAGTGGAAAAAGTCAATATCAGTTAATATTCCACAAATGAGTATGGTGCATGGTTTTGTATTGCGGAGGTATGTAACCGCAGCAGTTGATTCAATTCGGAAATTTGGAAGATTTTCATGTTGGAATGAAACACTATTTTCAAGTGAGTAACATATGAAATATGCACTCTAAGTTTTGTCTTGACTCATTCTGAAAAGGATTTTGTTCAACAATGCTTATTTTCATTCTGTTTCTATTGAGTTTACAGAGAAAGGAATTTCAACTGTTAATTCCAAACATTTCACAAAAGCGTTACCTTTGGGGCCTTGTATAAGTTCTCAATATTCTTCAATTTCAACAAATGAAACTACACAATATGATGTTTTTGTTAGCTTTCGAGGCAAAGACATCCGCGGGGATTTTCTTAGTCATTTGATTGATGCTTTTCATCGAAAGAAAATAAAAGCCTTTGTAGATGATGAACTTAAGAGGGGAGATGAAATACCACAATCACTTGTCAGAGGAATTGAAGGATCATTAATTTCCTTGATCATATTCTCACAAGACTATGCCTCTTCATCTTGGTGTTTGGAAGAACTTGTTACAATACTTCAATGCAGGGAGAAATATGGACAGATCGTTATACCTATTTTTTATCAGGTAGATCCTACAAATGTAAGATATCAAATGAAGAGTTATGAAAATGCGTTTGTTGAACACCAAAGAGTGTATAGATCCACCAAGGTGCAAATTTGGAGACATGCTTTGAACAAATCTGCCAATTTATCTGGAATTAAGACATCAGATTTTCGGTAAGTTTTATATTTTTTTTCACCTCATAATTTTTTAGACTATTTGGCCTCGATTATTAAGATAAATTTATGCAAATTATCACCAAGTGAATGTTTTCACTTGAAAGTGCAGCTTTTGAGTTGTTGATTTTCAACATATATTAGTCAATGATGCAACCTGGTAATCATGGTCTAGGATTTAATTTGAACACCACTTTGTTAACCACTTGGCCTATCACTTTTACCATTTGAGATGTTACTTACAGGACAAGTTAGCCCATCACTGTTAATAGTAGATATACCGAAGACACACTATTTTATATATTTCAGTCTCACAACAAACTTCCATTGTATCTTAGACTTTGTCTCTCCATTTGTTGTATAGGAATGATGTCCAACTCCTTAAAGAAATCATCAAATGTGTGTCGATGAATTTGAACAATAAGCACCTTGTTAGCTCAAAAGGACTCATTGGAATTGGCAAACAAATTTCACATCTAAAATCATTGTTAACCCAAGAGTCAGAAGATGTTCGTGTTGTTGGGATTTGGGGTATGGGTGGTATTGGCAAGACGACCCTTGCAGAAGAAGTATTTCACCAACTACAATATCAGTATGAAGGATGTTGTTTTCTAGGAAACATAAGGGAAGAATCATCAAAACATGGAATGGTTTTCTTAAAAGAAAAGCTTATTTCTTCACTATTAGATGAAGCTGTTAAAGTTGACACTGCAAATAGATTGCCTCATTATGTTAAAACTAGGATTCGTCGCAAGAAAGTTCTTATTGTTTTAGACGATGTGAATGATTTTGATCAACTTGAAATCTTAGTTGGAGATCATGATTTGTTTGGATTTGGTAGTAGAATCATTATAACAACAAGAGATAAGCAAATGCTTTCTCAAGATGTTGATGATATATATGAGGTAGGTGCATTGGACATTGATAAATCACTTAAGCTTTTCAATTTGAATGCTTTCAAAGGTAAGGAACTTGAAATTGAGTATAATGATCTATCAAAGAGGGTGGTGAATTATGCCAAAGGCATTCCATTAGTTCTTAAAGTTTTGGCTCATCTTGTCCGCGGAAAAGATAAGTTAGTATGGGAAAGTCAACTAGACAAGCTTAGAAAAATGCCAAGTAAAAAAGTTCAAGATGTAATGAGATTGAGTTATGATGATCTAGATCGCAAAGAGCAGAAGATTTTTTTAGATATTGCATGTTTTTTCAATGGATCAAATTTGAAAGGGGACTACCTAAAACTATTGTTGAAAGATTCTGAAAGTGATAATTCAGTAGCCAGTGGGTTAGAAAGGTTGAAAGATAAAGATCTTGTATCTATTTCTAAACATAATGTTATATCTATGCATGGAATTATACAAGACATGGGTAGGGAGATTGTTCGCCAAGAGTCAAGTGGAGACCCTGGAAGCCGTAGTCGATTATGGGATGATGACATTTATGAAGTATTAAAAAATGACAAGGTAAAAGCCTAAAATATAAAATCTTTGATACCATTATAGTTTTCTTTATTTATGGTATTGCCACAATAGTCTTTATCAAAATTACAAAAACATATCTAAATCCATCTTTTAGTTAGTCAGTTTGGTCATTGAATGTATCTTTCATGAATCAATTTGGTCTGTAAAATTACAAACAAAACAGATTTGGGAGATTTTTTTTGTGTAATTTTGATACATTCAGCGACATAGTGATAGCACATTACATATTTAAGGACCAAAGTGAATGTTCACTGGGCTTCTAAGGATATTTAAATTGGTCTTCTACTCTGATGACAGGGGACTGAAGAAATTAGAAGCATATGGATGCCATTGCCAACACTTAGGAAGCTGAAGTTAAGCCCTTCAACATTTGCTAAGATGAGAAATCTACAATTTCTGTATGTCCCTAATGTATATGATCAAGATGGTTTTGATCTTCTTCCTCAAGGACTTCATTCTATGCCACCTGAACTAAGATACCTCTGTTGGATGCATTACCCTTTGAAATCATTGCCAGATGAATTTTCAGCGGAGAAACTCGTTATATTGGACTTGTCATATAGTCGAGTTGAAAAACTCTGGCATGGAATGCAGGTTAGAAATTATACATGGAATAAACCATCAAATTTGTTTCCAAACTTATCTCTCTCCTAGTTTTTCTTTAAGCAAATAAAAATATGAGGCAGTCCTTAACGTTTCCTACATATTTGCCATGTTAAAAAATATTAAGCACTCCTTGTTATTTTCATTTATTTGAGGGACAAAGTAAGTGAGAATATGTAAGTTGTGAGACAGAATTGGTTGTGTACTCGTTATATGTGTCTTTCATTATATTTTATATCTTTATTTAACTAGTTCAGAATTAACAAAAGCTCATGCATCATGTGAAGTTTTCATTTGATTTATTTTGTTACAGAACCTGCTGAATTTGAAAGAAGTTAAGCTCTTTTACTCAAGGTTCCTGAAGGAGTTGCCGGACTTTTCGAAAGCCCTGAATCTACAAGTGTTGGATATTCATTTTTGTGGTCAGTTGAATAGTGTGCATCCATCTATTTTATCTCTAGAAAAGCTTGAGAAATTGGATCTCAGTCATTGCACTTCCCTTACCGAGCTAACAAGTGATACACATTCAAGCTCCCTAAAATATCTGAGCCTTAAGTTTTGCAAAAATATAAGAAAGTTCTCTGTGACAGCAGAAAATATGATAGAGTTGGATTTACAATACACACAAATCAATGCATTGCCTGCATCGTTTGGAGTTCAAACCAAGCTTGAAACCCTACATTTAGGAAACAGTTCCATTGAAAGTTTTCCTTCATGTTTTAAGAATTTGATAAGACTACAGTATTTAGACATAAGATATTGCCTTAAGCTGCAAACTCTACCAGAGCTTCCTCAATCTCTTGAAATTCTACACGCGCAAGGGTGCACATCACTGGAGACTGTGTTGTTTTCTTCAATTCCTGAACAATTCAAGGAGAACAGGAATAGGGTTGTATTCGCAAATTGCTTGAAATTGGATGAACATTCTCTTGCAAATATTGCGTTTAATGCACAAATAAACATTATGAAATTTGCATACCAACATGTATCAGCATTGGAACATGATTTTCATAATAAGTTCAATGATTATAAGGATCACAATGATTGTTATCAAGCACTTTACGTGTATCCAGGAAACAGTATTCCAGAGTGGTTTGAGTATACAACAACAACGGATTATGTAGTCATTGATCTATCTTCTTCTACATCGTGTTCCCCTTTGCTCGGCTTCATTTTCTGTTTTGTACTTGGTGGGAACCGGTTAATTGTTGCTCCGTTAAAATTTAACATCACTATCTGGATCTTGAGGACCAAGGTAAAGAAGAGGACCATTTTGAACTCTGCATATCTAGGCCATCTGCAAGTATTGTATCCGATCATGTTTTTATGATCTATGACAAACAATGTTCTTGCTACCTAAATAGCAAAGCCAAAGATATGACAAGGTTTGAAATCAAGGTAACGACACGTTTATCATCCATGCATCCTATAATTTATTCAGGCATGTGTATGGAGCTAAAAGGGTTTGGTGTTAACGTAATTGATGCCTCAGCATATCACAGTTTCATTCAGACGATGGGATTGCCTGATTGATTATCTTGGACCTGAAGGAAAGACGCTTCTTGTCTTCGATTATCACACATTGTTGATAATATGTACCAGCAGATCATGATTAGAAGGCTTGGTTTTTACTTTGTAATATCATTGTGGACTTGATTTACCAAAGTCGGAACATGTACTGTCTTATCTTTATTCAAAGTTGGAACATAAATTCCTCATATACAGAAGAAATAAGAATGCTTCTTTGATCAACATAGCACCTTCAAGCTACCTTGAATAGTTTTATTTTACAATGACCTCTCTCACACTCAACTAAGTAATAGTCAGTATATGTTTTCTAAATAAGAGAATTGTTAGGGACGCATATTTTTCTATAAGTATATTTTTGAATAATTATTTATAAGGAAGAATGTTAAAATAATTGTATAATCACTATATAAGTTTTTAAAATAAGAGAAATGCTAGCAACACAATTTTCTTGCTCAATTTTCTTACTCGACACATCCTTCAACCAATTCATGGTGTAGATGTCCTTCTTCTGCTCTACCCTTGGAGAATACTGCCAAGACTAATGTTGGTGGTAGCTAGTTTACAATCATGGAAGATCAAGATTTGGTTGAATTATGTACAATTATAAGGGGAATGGTTGATTGGTTTTGTTTTTGTTTTTATGGAATCACATTTGGTTGTTAGCAGAATTACTTACGATTCTAAATGACTTACTTTAGCCTATAATTATAATTTCAAGAATGTAATACTTGAATTGGAGTCAAATGCACCAATTGATTTGGTTTTGCAATGAAGTCTTTCTCTTTAACATGCTCTCTTATCATATTTTCATTTGAGATTGTATAGTTTCAATTTATTATAGGGTTAAATATGTTTTTTTTTCTTTATAAATATACCAACTTTTAGTCCCTATAAAATTTTCAATCACTATTTTTTGTCCTTATTTTTAAGTTAACTTTTGTATTTTTTTTTTTAATAAAATTGAGCAGAAATGTGTAGAATATTGTAAAAAATATTCTCAAAAAAATTAGATTTTTTTTACCAAAACATAAATTAAATATGAATTTTTAAGCGTAAAAAATATAAAAATTCATATTAAATTCATGTTCTGTTAAAAAATTCTAATTTTTTTTGGAGATATTCTTATAATATTATGAATTTTTCTGGAAAATTTTATTCAAAAATATGAATTCTACATATGAGTTTACTTTAAAAGAGGGACCAAAAGTGAAGATGGGAAATTTTTTAGGGACTAAAAGTTGAAGAATTTTTTTAGAGGGACTAAAACGAAAAGTTAACATAATTATAGGGACCAAAAACATATTTAACCCTTTATTATATTCAAGAAGGGAATGAATGTAAAAATTGGCTTGCCAAACATAGTGTCTTTTTGTTATCTCTTTGAAGATTTGGACTCTCCCTCTAGCTTAACCATGTTATACCATGTTATGCTTGCCGATAGGGGGTGTTTGTGGATGGGTTTGGACTGGGTTTGGCAGAACCCAAAATCAAACCAAATAGGGTACTCCGGTTTGGGTGAGGTAAAATAACCACTTGTTATACTATTTGGTGGGTTTGGGCAAACCCATTAATTTTTGGGTTGGGTTGGATTGAGTAATGGGTTACCAAACTTATATTTCTATTTTTTTTAATATTAAATGACTAAATGACAAGTCCTCGTAATTTTGTTTTAAAATAGTACTCTACTTTTTAATTTTCTTAAAAAAAATGTTTAATTTATTTTACTATAATTTTATGCATCATAGAATATCAAATAATAAACTCCATCATAAAATATTTGCAACAAATTAAAGTTGCATGACATAAAATTGCATTAGTATCAAAATAACCAAAAAGTGCAAGATATTAATTTGTAACTCTACTATGTTTTGATTTTCAATATATAGGGTACAACGTGTATGTTTTGGAAATATAACTTTCTTCTACCCTTGAAAATAAAGATAAAAAATATTAACATTATTTGGTAAGTGGGTTTTTTGGGTTTGGGTCTGGTTATACCCAAAATCCATTTATTTTTATAGGTTTTTCATTTTTAGAAACCATACCCACCCAATTACCCAACCCAACCCAACCCATTCCATTTTTTTGAATTTTTTTGGGTGGGTTTGACCGGGTTTTCTGGGTTGACCCAACCCATGAACACCCCTACTTGCCGATGCTTTAGGCTCGTGCATCGTAGATTGTAGGTTTCTTTAATAATTATTTGTTGATTTATTTGAGGGAAACTAATCAAGTTGCTAATATATTAACTAAATTTTCCCTAAAAAAAATATATTAACTAAATTTGGTCTATTTTTCAAGGGCAAGTCAAACAAAATGGTTTGTGTTAGAAAATGTATTGCTAACATCTTTTTATAACAATATTCACCCTAACATTATCTTTATAACACTCGTATTTTTATTGTTTTATTGACTAAAATTCATTTGAGTTTCCATTAGGATGGCAAAGCGGGCCGCCTTGTTCCGTTTAGACTCGTCCCGCTTAAGTTCGTATGAAACAGGATGAAACGAACTAAGTCAATTTAGGTGGTCGAGTCTAAAATTTCATCTTACCATGTTTAGTGGCGGAGTGACGAGTTGACGAACCGGCCCGTCAAAAAAGAATTAATGCATTTTTTGACATTTTGTTATAAAAAATTATGTTCCAGTTCTTTAATAAAAATGGCAGCAAATTAAATTGTGTCAGAAGCAAGCTTATGAGACAAGTCCAACACCATCAACATGATTAAACAAGTCTCAAACTAAAACCATTCCACCAACATAAATCAAATCCCAAAATAAATCCAACAACCAAGAAGGTAGAGCGGATGCAACAACGTATCCTAGGCAGCACAGTGACAACAATGCACTTTTCTCTTCTCAGTGTCTCAGCTCTCACGATAGATATATCATTGTTAATAAATTCCTAAATTTATTTAATTAATAGTTGTTTTTTATTACATTGTATTATGATGGGTTATGGGGCCACTCCGCTTTAATTTTTGTCTAACTCATTAAATAAATAAAAAATAATTAGTTGACGTGTCGATCTGTCTCATTCCTGATTCGCCCTGTTTTTTCAACGAGTTAAGCGGGGCAAACCAACTTGAAAAAACGAGTTCAAAACTTCTACTTGTCCCGTCAAAAATAGCAGACTAAATAGGTCCGTCGGTGCAGTTTGAGTCCGTTTTGCCACCCATCGTTTCCATCATATTGAAAATGGAAAGTGTTGTAGCTTATTAAATTTATCATCAAATAAAAGAGCAAATGTGAGAAAAAAGAATATCAAAGTGAATGTCGTGCCACTTTTACCAATTAGAAAATTGTTAACAAGTGCTTCAAACGCGTTTTTTAAATAACCACAAAATAGAAACCCTTATATTAAAAAATAAAATAATTATTATTTTAAGGGTTAATATCCTAAATAGCCTCTGTAATTTGAGCGAAATTTCACCTTTATAATTTTGACGTAATTGCACTTTTAATCCCCTAGTTTCTCAATTGTATGATTTTAGACTTTGGCCCCCTTGATTTGTTTTTTGCACTTTTATCCTTTGTTTTTCCCCTTTTTGATTTTACGGTCACACATTCAATTTTTTAGTGAGATGTCAATTTTTTGTTGATGTGACATCATTATCACTAACCTAGGTAAAACTTCATAAACTAAAATTAAAAAAAATTAATGTAGATTTTTTTTTTCTTCTTCAACACTCTGCGCTCAAGTTAAAAACAATAAAAGATATGATTTATATATCTCAATGTTAATTTTTCTTAAGAAGCTAAAAATGTAATGCATTACCAACGAGAGAAAGTTTTACCTAATACAAGGTGTGCTAAAGTAAAACACAAGAGTTTAACAACTTGTTACAAAACGAAAATGAAAGACAGAAAAGAAAAGTTGGGACCCAAAGGCGAGGCAAGTAAAGGACTAAACCACCACCTTTGATGCCCAAAAGTTAAATACACATTTTTTTGTCTTTAACCACCAATAAGAAAGACATTCAATTTTGTCTAGCATCTGATTTATCGATTCTTATTATTAAAGAGCATGTTATTTTTCTATTTCTAAATTACCAAACAATTGAGAACTAAATTAGTTGCATAAACAAATGCTACGATTTAGAATTGCATGCCGATTGATCAAACCAAATGAAATGATCCGAAAGTTGCAGAGGATCCACCGAATATAAGCCAACAAACTAAATGCCAAATAGTAATGTAAAAATAAAAAAGAAGAAGATGATAAGCCGATTTCCAAACACCATAATCACTCACACAAAGTAGTAACTCATGATGAATAATGACTTTTCTCAAGATGATCGCAAAGAAGAGAGTTTTTTTTTTTTTACTCTATCACAAATAAATTTCATACTAATATTTGTATAATCACTATTTTGTGATAATTTTTGAACAAATCTCTCTCATATATATATGTTATGTTTTTTTTTGGATACAATATTATACTATGTTTTTATTCTCTATTTTCTTTCTAATTTTTGATTAAAAAAAATTGTCAACCAATTAGTGTATAAATATCATTATTCATAAAATTTTTTTTAATAGATTGCAACAAAAGTACTAATCAAGAACTGTTGAGTTACACACAAACTGCTGTGACGTATTTGTCAGAAACAAACTCATGAACAGTTGAGTTACACACTTACACACTATACATTCATTTCTCTTTCAACTCTCTCTCTCTTCTCCGTCCGCCGCCATGGACCCACCACCCCCATTACAAAAAATCGCCATCTCCGGCCCAACCCTCTCCTCCCTCCTCCACCACCTCTCAACCACCTCCACCTCCACATTCTCCGGCCTCCTCTTCGGCCACGTCACCCTCACAACCCCACTCAACCTCACCGACGATTCCTCCGACACCACCCCCACTCTCCTCGCCACCGTCACCGGCTTCCTCACCACCTCCTCCTTTCTCTCCCCTTCCGGCGATATCAATGCCACCACCCTCCGTCGTCTCGTCCCTCATTCCTCCTCCCTTCTCGGTTGGTTCTCCGGTCGCCGCCGTTCACCCCTACGCCCCTCCCTCCGTGAATTCACCATCACTTCTTCTCTCTCATCTCTCTCTCAATTCTCCTCCACCATCAACCCTAATACCAATTCGAATCCCTCTTCATCATCTTCACCTTCTTCTTCTTCTTCTTCTTCTTCTTCTTCATTCAATTTCAACCCTAGTTTATTCTTTCTCTTATCTTCGCCAATCTCAGATCAAAATTCACACATTCACACACACGATTACCGTGTTTATCAATTTCTAACCGAATCCCAATCATTCAACCCGGTTTCAATCGAAATTATCAACATTGGACCGGCTTTTCGGGGACATTACGGTTCATTTATCCCTAATTCGCCTTTTCCGGTTCTTGATTGTCAGTTAAGTTATTCACCGATGATTCAGGACGATGATAACGAGAAGTTGAGTAAGATGAAGCAGACTTCTAAAGATCAAAGGGAGTTGGATGTTTGTGCTGAAGGATATGAGGTTAAGAGGTTGAGTAATTTGATGGGTTCTGAGGCCAAGAATTATACTCAGAGTTTGGAGGATTTGTATTTGAAAATGCTTGTCAAGATTGAGAATTTGACTACTTTGGTTGAACAGAGTTCAGCTAAGGTTCTTGAACAGGTTAGTTTACTTCGTTTTTGTGTGTTTTTATATTCTTAATTCAACATTGAAGTGTATTTTTATATATTTATTTCAATATCATCGCGATTAGAGTTTAAATTGTGGCTGTGGTAACAGTTGCTGTTACATTGTGATCATTGATATGGTGAAAAACTGCAGTCAAATTTGGCTGGTGCAGCCTCAATGGCGGTCACATTGCAGTTTTGGATACCATTACGTTGCGATCTAGATTGCGGCTGTCGACCTTTATTTAAAACCCTAATGATGATGATGATGATGTTGATTGGAATGTAGTGGTATAAACGTAGGGATAGTTATTGAATAAGAGTACATTGAAGTGCTATTGATTTTATTTAGGAATATGGTGTAGTGGGATGTGGTTGGACTAGTGGAAGTATGCTAGGTCCACAAGCGGGGAGAATGTGGATACTCTTTAGTGAGAGGTCGCTGGTCGATACCTTTTAAAAAACAAACTTTTTGGGAGAGATTCTATCCCTTCTGGGAGACACTCTTTTAGTGAGAGGTCCCTGGTTCGATCCCTTATGAGAACTCAATTTCTTGACGTAGTCATGTGTATGTTTTTACGGTGGTACAAGCATGCTTTGTCGGACTTGAACATGATTGACTCTGATTTTAGGATACATGATATATGTGGATGTTGTCCAATATTATATTTGATTAAATTAACAATTTAGTGGTATACGTGTTGGGAGAGTTATTGAATAAAAGTAGATTGAAGTGCTAATGATTTTATTTAGGAATATGGTGAAGCGTGATGTGGTTGGACTAATGGAAGTAAGTCTGCAAGTGGGGAGAATGTGGATACTCTTTAGTGAGAGGTAGTTGGTTTCATCCCTTGTGCAAAATAAATGTATTGGGAGAGATTCCGTCATTGTTGCTTTGTCGGACTTGAACATTGTTGACTCTGATAGAGGGATGCAGGATGCATTTCCTTTTCTTCCTTTTTGATGTCTTTTGGCCCTAGAAATTCCTCATGTGCTAGTTTTCTTACAAAAATCATATGTAACCATCTTATCATTTTTGTCCTTTAAACTATTCCATTGCCTTGGTATGTCAATGTTATCACCAGTTGGAGTTGGTTTCAAAAGCACGCCAGTAGAAGCAGCAACTGAGCCACGATGGTTGAGAATTAGTAGGAGTTGACATAGCTGTTGGAAATGGAAACAAACAAATCCAAAAATAAAAAGAAGTCAAAGCCAAAAATGAAAAAGTAAACTGAAATGAAACAGAGGCTGGGTAAGCAAGAACAAAACAGAAACAGAGGGAGGGAGACTAGAATCATGGAAGAAACAGAACAAGGACACCAAATGAAAGTGAAACAGAGCAGGGAACCAAACCAGAGCTGTGAACAATGCAGCCGAGAATGATGAGGGCTGCGAAAGGTGCAGCTGAGGAATGAGTGGGGCCTTGAGATGATGGTTCCTCGCGTGACAGAAGCTATAATTGAGCATCGCAACAGTAGAAGAAAAGAAAAAGCGTTTGTAATTTGGCCTTTAACTTCATCTAATATTTTGCGCTTGCATAGCACCGCAACAAACGCCATCTTCCCCGCAATCTCCCTCTGCGAAGGCGTCTGCAACGGCCGCTACTCCCTCTGCGCCGCTCCATCGCAATAGCGGTGCTATTTGCCGCTTTTAACAACATAGCTCTAAACCCCAAAAAGACAAACTTGGTGTAATGAGAAACTTAATGCTCTGTAAACCCCAAAGATGACAAACTTGGGGGACTACTGTACCCTTTAGTAGAACTACAATGGGGAAATCATATTCGTTCAAATTTGTTCGCTAGAACATTTCTTAGCCAAGTTGCCTCCAATCCTGTAGCTGTGTGTTATCCTGATTGAGTACAAATTGGCTCTAGGTATGCAATAGGAAATGTGGTCTCAAGGTTGGAAAACTCAAAATGAGCTTCCTGAGCTGGAGACTTGGTTCTGTTTTGGCCAAGTGGACCACATTTGTCTAAGGGCAAGATTGATTTGTAACCTACACTCTTATCCCTCCAGCATGAATGCAAGGCTAATTCATTGGCAGCTCTTTTTTGATGTGCAATAAACCTGCATCTAAACGGTGACTACAGCAGCCCATATACGGGAGCCTAGGGAAATTGAATAGGCATCTTCAATCATATCCTAATTTTGTAGAATGAGGTCTGTATATTCATACTAGCTTAGCAAAGCCAGCAGGGCTTTGTTGCGACTGCGAACAGTTGTTTTCCTAGCTATTGAGAATTGTGAAATTATGATTTGGATTTTTATAGGCCCGCCTGACAGAAAATTATTGTACTTAATACCTATGCAGAGTTTAATTTTTCTTTTATCAACTGTGAACAGGAAAATCATAATAAGAAGTTGAAACACAAAATTTTAAAATCTGCTGCCCCAGAATAAAATATCTTCGATGGTGGAAATTACTTCTATTCTTTCAGGTAACTTGCATTTTTTTATCTTGTGATTTAGTTTTAAAATTTTCGGTTTTAGCAATCTTTAATAGATAAATAATTTGCCCTCGAAAGAAGAATATAGCAAACCAGTCATGTTGGTTACTTGGTTTATCACCCTGTTAGGAAAAGTGTTGCTGCTGTAGACCGTTAGCAATTCTGCAGTTGTTCTCGATTTTTTCACTTTACATGAGCAAGGCTACATTAATCAAATTGAACTGTTATTTGAATTGTTTTATGATGAGATCTTTCTGATACACCTCTTGAACTTGAAGGAAAGGTTTAGATTAGGATTCATCTCTCTCTAAAGTTTGCAATTTCTTGAAACTGATTATGGATTGCATTTTTTATTACTCATTAACACTTTGACATCTCCTAGCTGTAATCTTTGGAATATAAAATTATTATTGTATTGATAAATAACAATTAGATTTTTTTTTTTTACTGTAAATAACAATTAGTTTACTTTTATCAAATGTATCTTAAATATATTTCCATATACTCTAATATATTTGTACTTCCACATAAAAAGTACGCGTTTCTGTAATTTTTAATTTTAAATATATGTATTGTATACCATGTAATGTTTTTGAAAACTGAAGTAATAATCGAACTGGTAAAACCAAATAGTTCACGGTTCAGTGGATCAACCATGATTAAATCGGTGGTAATGAAATATTAAATACTAATAATGTATAACCTTTGACGAGAGTAGTAAATATATTAAAATTGATTGCCGATTCTTTAAGAAAAATTCTTGCAGGCATCATCAACACTTTTGTGTTACTGTACTGATGATAAACCATCAGACATTTTCACCGAATTCTTGTAGGGTCTTAGGATAATGATAATGTACACATCTAACAAGTTGGATGCATAGCCTATATACTCCAGCTTAATGGTGAATGTTGATTTCTGATTCTTATATTTAGTTGATATTTTTATTCAGGTAGGAACTTACTCGAGGAGTAGCCGATGTTCATTCTTATTCTTATTATATAGATCACAACTACAAATGTTCATAAATTCTAAAAACTGTTCGATACATCAAGTAACTAAAATTAAAAGCATGTGGATCATCAATATTATATAGTCAAACTTACAGATGGAAAAATTACTTCACATTCAAAGCTTGTCAACAATGAATCAATGATAGTATTAAGCAGTTTGAGCTTAATATTGACAAAACCTAAAATTGTGTAAAAGCATCCTGTGAATAAATCTATTCTCGTATGATTTGTCAGATTACCTATGTCAATTAGCATCTCCAAACTCACTGTCATGATCATACAAAATAAATGTACAATTTGTATGAATCCATTGCATTAATATTGATGGAGTATACACAATCATAGACGTTAACAAGCTTATTTTGTGTGTGGCAGAAAACAGAGAAGATATGACAATCAACAATGTTCGGGGTTATGTGCCTGACCTGGATCATCAAGTTTCTTTTGGAATAACTTGAAACTTGACTTTTCCCGTTTTGAACTTTTGGGTGAGCTTGTAGTATATATGGTGCAGCTATTGTTATTATATTTTAGTTTTTGGTTACTCATCAATTTGGAGGTCTCGATTTGACTGTGTAGCGTGGGTGAATGATTCGGTCCTTCGTAATTTATGGAAGGTCCTGATGTTTTTTCTCCCTGTCCTAGCATTTGCTTCATGTAATGATATGCCAACTGTATTCTATGTTTGTGTAACTCTTGCTTCTTTCTGCCCTTCATTCAAAAATATAGTCTGCTGTAGTTTTTAAGGTGCTTTATCGCTTAATCAAGCTCACTTACAATATGTAATGATGAAATAAGTTTTAAAGGCGCTTTATCGTTTAAGCAACCCCTTCATTGAAGAATATATATTTTTACCTAAAATTGATCGGAGGAAGCAATGTCTAATAAGATAATATTTTTTAATTCAATGGTTAATATTGTAATTACCTTTACGAATATATGAAAACTATTTTGGGTGTTTATCAATTTGAAAACATGGTTACAAACTATGTTTAACTATTTTGGGTGTTTATCAATTTGAAAACATGGTTACAAACTATGTTTGCAATAACTATTTGGTGAATCTGACGATTTAGAAACAACCATACTCTTGACGACAAGCAATGGAAAAACTTGAAATGTCCTTTCATTTTATAACTTCTGGTAATATTCACTCTTCTGGTGACCACATTAATTGTCACATTGTTAAGTGGATCCCATCTCAAAATGAATGTGTTAAGTTGAATATTAATGGGATTCTAGCGGTTTACCTCATAAAAACATGAGATTAGATAGTGGAGGGAGATGCACTTTTTGAGTTATAAAAAAACGTTGAACACTTGCTAAGAAAGCAAAGAAACAAATTGTCTTGATTTTTTTTTAACTTCTTAAAGTTTTACTAACTCCGTTCCTTTTTAATTATCAATAAATCATTTAAACATATCCATGAAGTTAATAAATGTTGTCACTTTCAAAAATACAAAATCAATAATAACTTGCCTTTTACCTGGAATACCCTTAACTACTTACTCTAGTCTCAACTTTTACGTATAATATCCTTAACTACGTACTCTAGCCTCAAAAAAGAACAGAGAGACCCAAAAACATTTAGATGATATGACATAAATCTCTTCTAACTTAACCAATGTCCTAAATTTATTCATCATTTAACATACAACAACGTTAAAATTTTTAGGGAGAGTTTGCCGCCCATTTGAATCCCACAAGGCTCATAGGGTTAGTCTCTGCAATTGCGCGCAAATGATATCTGATTTACGTAAAAAAAAAATTATAATTTTTTGCAACAGTGAAGTTCAGCATTTTGCATACATTAATAGAGAAGAATTCTTAGATACTTTGAATTTTGATCGGGTATTGTTACTTTCTAAGCATTATTCATTTAAAATTTAATTTTTAAATAAATTAATACAAAAACAGGACATTACATTGTATAATTAGATTATCGGTATATAACTCAACCAAACTTCAATTGATCTATAAAAACGATTTAAATTCATTTTTGCTCTCTCCATTTTTAAAAATGAAATTTGGTCCCATTTTTAAATTTATGTTTTTTATTTTCAATTTCACTTTTATTTCTAAATTTTCCATCTCATCTCATTTTAAAATAAATCTTTTACTGATATCATTTATTATACATTTTTTATTTATTGACGTGGAAAAGAGTAATGTTAACTAACATGTCGTGGGATAGGAAACCAATATAGAAAATTCATATCGGAAAGTGTCAAAAGTTGAACTTCACTGTTGCAACTTGCAATCCGTTGTCTCAACTCCTTCTTCCTTACACCAGCAGCGTTCCAAATTCATTCCAAACTTGCAAGGCATGTGTTCTTTTCTCAGATTCATTTTTCTCTTTCCAGTAAAACTCGACCTCAAGTTTTCTCATTTCTAAAATACTCGCCGTAAAATTGTTCACGGTATGTTTGGTTCCAATTTTTTACAAGCCAAAATTGATTTTGACGTGTTTGATTGCTTTATATCTGAATTTATGATTTGGCAGAAGTTAGGATTTGTAACTTTTGATTTTACACTCAAATTTAGGGTGACTTGTTTCCGGTCTTAACAAAATCTAGAGATGTCTTTTTTAGTGATTTTAGGAAAATCTAAAACTAACTCATAAAAATCCATTTTGTTTAAAAAAAATGAACTTATTCTTTTGTGTTACCTCCTTATTTTTGAAAAAAAAAAATCGGGAAAAACTAATCCCAATAATTTTTCATTTTAGAGTTAAAAATGATTTTTGTCATAAAAGTATTTTTTTAAAAGTCCTAAACATAGACTATTTATTTAAGTAACAAAAGTCATTTTTTGCTAAGGCTTAAATGCATTTTCAATCCCTTAACTTTTAAAAAGTTGCGATTTTGGCCCCTCAACAAAAAATAGTAACAATTTTATCCCCTAACTTTATAAACCGTTGTTTTCTTTTTGAGCTCTGCCCTCTTTTTGTACCAAAAAAAAAAAACCTTTACAAACTGTTGCAAAACTGCTTAGAAGCCGACACGTGTTCCAGAGGCCAAAATCGCAACATTTTTGTAAAGACAAGGGGCAAAAGAGCGTATTTCCCTAAAGATAAAGGGCTAAAAGAACATATTTTCATATAGATTGAGGGTCAAAAGAGCACATTTTCTCAAAAGATAGAGAGCAAAATTGTTATTTTTTTCCGTTAGAGACCAAAATTGCAACATTTTAAAAGTTCAGAGGGTCAAAAAAACAAACACACTCTTATTGTTGAACTCACTTTTTAACGTACGTGTCTAAACACTAATCACTTTACATTCGATAAAATCAATTCTACACAATCAATTCACTCAAAATCAATTTTTGTCTCTGCAAAACCAAAAATACACTGAATTACTTCTATTGTAGAAAAATAATTGGGTTTTTTATTTATTGTCTTCTTTTGATCAGGTATACTTATTGGAATGTCTGATTCCGCTTGTGAGATAATTATTCCGCTGTCGCCGAAGAGAATAAAGCTCAGCGAGAGCGAAAACGAAGACAGACTAAGTGACTTACCTGAAAGCATTGTCCTTCACATACTCTCGTTTTTAAACACGACACACGCGGTTCAAACTTGTGTTTTATCCACAAGATATAAGGATCTTTGGAAATGTCTTCCTACTCTTACATTGCATTCTTCAGACTTTGGAGCTTACAAGAAATTCACCAGATTAGTGTCTAAAGTTTTATCTCTTCGCGATTCCTCTATCGCACTACAAGCTCTTGATTTTAAGCGTAGTAACGGTCGCTTTGAGCCCAAACTCGAAAAGATTGTGAATTATGCTCTTTCACACAATGTCAAACGATTAGGACTCCATTTCAATGGCGACATTGCTCAAATTCCGTCAACCATGTTTTCATGTCAGGCTTTAACACATCTTAAGCTTACTATTTACAATGGTGGTAGAGATCACGAAACACCGTTTCCAAAATCTCTCAATTTGCCGGCTTTAACGAACTTGCAATTAGGGGATTTTGTATTTGATGTTGACGATAATGATTGTGCCGAGCCCTTTTCAACTTTTAACAGGTTGAATAGTTTGCTCATGTGCAATTGTGTTGTAAGGGGTGGAAAAACACTTTGCATATCAAGTGTGACACTTGTCAATTTAACTATATATCATGACAGATCCATCTATTACGAAATTGATTTATGTACTCCAAGTCTTTGGAAGTTTGTTTTTACCGGTACTCCTTATCTGAGGTATTTCTTCTCTTAAACATGTAGATATTGATGCAGAAGTAGAGTCGAATGAAAGGGCACCTCTTGTGTTTCTATTAAGCTGGCTGGTAGTGTTTGCTAATATAAAATCATTGACAGTCACTGCAACTACTCTTCAGGTACCTTACCCTGGCATGTTTTGAAGCTATTTTTTACTTTCTTCTTACGATGCTTTATTATTTTTGTCATTTTAATAAAAAAAAATTGAGAATACATAAGCTTTTTACTAACTAAAGTGGCACACTATGGTTGAGTGGTTGTATCCTTTCAAAAAGGGACTATGACCGTGGGTTCAACTCTGAGGCGTGATGTTTAATAGTTTATGATAGAACATTATGACGTAATTTGATCCATGTAGACTACTCTACTTAGTGGGATAAGGCTTGGTTGTTGTTGGTGTATTAAAGTGGCACAGATGACTACTTTACAACAGTCTTCGAGGAGATTTGAGCTCTCTCGCTTGACGTTAAAGATGTTTTTTTTTTCTTTCTAATTTTTATTAAAAATTAAATTTCTTGCATTCGACTAATTCACTTGCATCCCCCATTGCCTAGGTTCTCTCCTTATATCCTGATGTTTTGAAGATTAGATTACCTTCCTTGCATAACTTGAAGTCATTGAAAGTGAGAATGGAAGAACTTTTGTATGGATTTCGCATGACACTGAGGGATATCAAGTTACAGAACGCCGAGTCAAAGAGAGAAGCTGCTAGGATACGAAAAGCATTTAAAGAAGGGTTGGAACCATCTTCACCCGTACCTGATGGAATAGTGGACTTCTTGTGTCAAAATTCACCCTTGGCAGAAGTTGACTACATAAAATGCAGAAGGCGACAAAGATACTTATAATTGGTTTGTTTCTTGTCTCCTACTATGTTTCTGATTTCCGAGGTTTATTGGGTCATAACTAATTACAAGTCTCTTTGGTAAAGAATTGAACTGGACATATATTCTGGCTTGATTGTATCTAGTCTCTCAACTTAAGTAGATTCTCTATTGCAAGGATTATATTGCTTTTTGATATTATGAAATGTATTAGTGTGCATGTGCGCATTTCTTTTTTACTCATCTGTAGCAACAATTTGAATTAACTTCTAGCGGATAAAGATTAGCTGTTGACATGTAAAAAAAAAGCTTGTGCATTTGGATCACATATATGACCATTTTGAATTAGTATTTAGCTTGCAGGAACATTGTGATAGAAACTGGTACCAAAATACAAATTAATATTAATATTACAATAGATTGCCAAGAAATTCATGAGTCTTGGATCTATCCCTTCCCGAATGTTTGAGTAAAGTTTATATACGTTTATTGATATTCAGAGAAGTTAAAGGACGGAACTTCTGAAATATTTAAGGTGCACAACTGACGTAAGTGTTGCATTGTGCGTAGAAGTTATTCAAAATTTCAGTCATTTAAAAGACGACTTATTCTAACATGCAGAAGTAACATTAGCATTGCACTGTGCACAACCTTTCCCTACCATTAGATCAATTAGACACCAGATCTTTCTCGTGCTCTTTTTCGTTCCCTCATATCTTTCCTCCCACGCTGCATCTTCTCACGCAATGAACCTGTTTTAGGATCCAATAAATCCATGTGCCATTGTCATTGGGAGGCAAGGTGGATTTGGCGGAAATGTAGAGTTAGGTATTTCTTGGAAGAATGATTCTTTGGACATTTGCAAGGTGGATGCAGACATTTGTGTTGATCCCGTAGTGTTAAGATTTTAACCTAGTACAATTGAATGACCATAGAAGTCATGGGGAAGTCTTGATAACTGCCAAAGTTGCAAGAATCTCAACTTAAGAAGATCATCCCTCTGCCGTGTCATTATTAAATTCAATTTCTATTACCAATGTCACCATTGAAATGATATCTAGCCATGGTAGTTTGTCTACCGATTGTGCCTCCTTGAGCCGTCCACAAGATCCATAACCCCTTACTGAAGCTTTGCTTCATGGTGCTAATCTTGTTTCTCAGATTAGGTGCTGTTTTCTACTTATCTACATCATTAAGATGGTATTCAAGAACCTGATTCTGGGGCAAGGCAGGTCCTTGTTTGCTTTGTTGGGGGTGGATGACTGGATGAGTACATTATTCCCTGTAGCAGGAGTAGGACTATGGTGAATCTAGTGAAACTGTTATTATCTGAAGGTTAAAAAATGTTGTGCACCATGCACCATTAAACTGGTTTTTGCATGGTGATATTGCTTTAAACGATTATATGACCTTTTTTTTCTTTTCACTAAGTGCTTGTTGAAACACTTTGCACAAACTAATTTACAGTATTTGAGTATTCTATTCTTAATTATAACCATATAATTTACTTACAGAGAAGTGTTAGGAACACTCTTTTTTCAACACTAACTTTAACACTCAATCTCTTATAGAATGAAAACAATGTTGGTCCCACATAATGTGAAATATTCTCCATTTCTATTTATTGATCCAACCGTTAAAGTAAAGTTATTATAAAATAGATTAAGTCTACAAATGTGTATAAGCTCTAAAATTTAGAGGAGTGTTAGGAACACTCTTTTTTCAACACTAACTTTAACACTCAATCTCTTACAGCTGGATGAATGATTTCACATTCAAAGCATGTCAACGATGATAGTATTAAACAGTTTGACCTTAATTCTGGCAAGACTTTAAACTTTCTAAAAGCATCTAGCAAATAAATCCGATCTCTTGTGATTGGTCTTATGTCAATTAGCTTCACCAAACTAACTGTCATGTTCAATTTGTATGCATGCATTGCATTAAAAGACTGATGGAGCATAGCCAATCATAGATGTTATTAACAAGCTTATTTTGTGTGTGAAACAAAACAGAGAAGATATGGCAATCTACAATGTTCAGAGTTATGCGCCTGACCTGGATCATCAAGTTTCTTTTGGAATAACTGGAAACTTGACTTTTCCTTTTTGAACTTTTGGGTGAGCCTGTAGTAGTATATGTGGCGTAGCTATTGTTGTTATTGTATTTTAGTTTTTTGCTACTCTTCAATCTGAAGAAAGATTCGATTGTGTAGCGTGGGTAAATGATTCGATCCTTCATAATTTATGGAAGGTCCTGATGTTTTTTCTCCCTGTCCTAGCATTTGCTTCATGTAATGATATGCCAACTGTATTCTTTGTTGTGTAACTCTTGCTTCTTTTAGTCCTTCACTCAAAAATATATTCTGCTGTAGTTTTTAAGGTGATTTATCGTTTAAGCAATTCGCATACAAGATGTAGTAATGAAATCAGCTTTGCAAGGAAGTTAAGCGATATTACATAAAATTTTAGTTTGGTTTACCAAATCATGATTTCATCTGATAAAAAAAGTGGGGTAGAGAGTGTTATTAGTGATTTAGTCTTTGGATTAGTGTGCTTAGTTATTTCGATGGGTTAATTTGTGAGTCTAAAATGTGTAAGATGCCCCCGTGAGTTTAGCTCATTTGGTAAGGGCAAATACATAATATATGTAGGAGAAATGATATTTGTACAATTATTTTTGACAACTTTCTCTTTCATACTCATATTATGTTTTTACTTTCTCTCTATTGTTTGGTTTTTGTGTCAATACTTCATTTTCTTTATAAAATTTTGGTTGTCACAAGTTATCATTAAAATGGTTGTTCAAATAACACAATTCTTGTGTAAGATAAAATGAACGAAGGATAAGTAGAATTGCGAAAATGTAACCCCAAACATTGATAATGACATAAAAAGTAATGCCATTTTATCACATTATAAAAAAAGGAATGCAATTTTTTTTAGTTGGATAACTCAACTGTTTTGAATGAAAGATTAAATGTTGAATGACGTTCAAAACTTGTAGTAATTTAACAAAGAATACATGTTACCTGTTATTGGGTTTTTTTTTTATACGCAAGAGTTAGAGATCGAACTTACGACCATTTATTTGTTTAATGATTCAGTCACTTACCACTTTTTACTTGACTAATTTATTGTTTTTTGTAGGGTTGACCAATTTATTGTTAGTTGATGGTTATGAAAAAAATCCTTAAAAAACAATACTAGGAAATGGTAATAAAAGAGGTATCCATTGGTTATCTTGGGAGCGACTTACGGTTTCGAAAAGTTTTGGAGGCATGGGTTTCAAAAGCCTTAAGGCTTTTAATATGGCAATGTTAGGAAAACAGGAGTGGAAGCTTCTTACACATCCTGATTCCTTGATCACTAGATTATTTAAGGCTAGATATTTTCCTTCTAATGACTACCTTGCGTCAAGTATAGGCCACAAACCGAGCTTTGTCTGGAGGAGTCTTTGGAGCGTTAAGGCGGTTGTCGAAAATGGTTTCCAATGGAGCATAGGGTCCGGAACCAACATATCAGTTTGGAACCCATCTTGGATTCGGGGAAACCACTCTATCCCACGGCCTGCAGATATGAATTTAGCAATGGCTTCGCTTAAGGTGTCTGACTTGTTCGTCCCACACATGAAGCAATGGCATACAGAAAATATCTTCATTTTATTTGACAACAGTTCAGCTTATCAAATATGCAGAACACCATTGTATGCTTCGGTGCAGCAGGATACACCAATGTGGAAGTTGGAAAAGAATGGAATTTACTCGGTTCGCAGTGCGTACAGAAGCATAATGGAAAACAGTTTGACTGTCCAACAGCACATAATTGACGGCAGCTGGAATCAACTATGGCGCATCAAAATCCCACCTCGAATCAAGAACTTTCTCTGGCGTGTTACTCGGGGCTGTCTTCCAACACGGCTTCGACTACATACTCGAGGTGTAGTTTGTCCTTTGCAGTGTCCGTTTTGTAGCGAAGATGAAGACAGTGCGCACACGCTGTTCACCTGTCCTAAAAGCGCGCAATGTTGGCAGCAGATGGGACTATGGAATGAAGTTTCAAATGTTGTTTCAAATGTCGGTAATATCTCCACCACCATTTTCGAAATTCTACAGCAGCCGCAACCTACTCAGCATCCAATTTTTAGCACGTTAATGTGGAGCATATGGAAAAACAGAAACAACAAAGTGTGGAATGATTCTTCAGACACATGTCAGGTTATTTGTGACAGAGCCACAACCTTGTTACTAAGTTGGCGGAACGCTCAAGAAATCAAGCAACAAGGGTGTACGCGCAGCACTCCTAATCATGTCGCATCCTGGACAAAACCATCTCCGGGAAGGTACAAGTGTAATGTTGACGCTTCCTTCTCTGAAACTCTAGACATCGTGGGCATAGGTATGTGTATCAGAGATGCAGAAGGAGCCTTTGTGCTGGCTCGAACAGAATGGTTTTCACCTACCACTGCTGTAGATATTGGGGAAGCTATCGGACTCCTAAAAGCTATGGAATGGGTAAGGGACCTCCATCTTTGGAACATGGATTTCAAAGTCGACTCAAAGACGGTTGTGGACAATATTTACGGGAAGCAAATTGGTGTATCAGATTTTAGCGCTATTATCACGCATTGCGTACACCTTCTTTGCACGGATCTTATGAACTCTCATGTTAAGTTCATTAGGTGACAAGCGAACGAAGCTGCTCATAGTTTAGCTCAGGCGGTTTTGTCAGAAGCTAGTTTCCGCATTTATTCTCGCATTCCAACATGTATTGAACCTATTATTATTAATGAAATGCATTAAGCTTGTTTCTCTCAAAAAAAAAAAAAACAATACTAGAATTGAACGGCGGAAGTGATGGCTAATAATTTAATTAATTTTATAAACATGTGAAAACTATCTTATAAATTGAAATCTTTCTACGAAGTTTCAAAATCGCCTATAGTGAGCGGTTCACGTTATTATCTTCATTTTTTTTTAATGTCATGTAGTGCAATTGACAAAGCATCATTTGAATTTTGAGACAACGATTTTATATCTTTTGTCTACAATCGCTCACACTTCAACAGACAAGCAAAGATTTAACAAGAAAACAATATTTCTCAACCAGCTTCTATCACCTCTTGCAAGCCAAATTCTTGATACCACTTTCTTGGTGGAAGATAAGTATTTCTAAATGCCAAGTACATAAGGTGTTTAATAGTACACTTATAAGGTATTTAAATTTTAATGATACAATTATGCAACTCTAGGCTCAATAAAGATTTTCGCATTATTTTGGTGGAATTTATCTTCTTTTTTTTAAAAGATCTTCATATTTTAAAACTTCACTTTTGGATATTTTTTTCTCCTATTTTTGTAAATTTAAGTGACTTTTGGATGCATGCACATTATTTTTTTTGGTTTACCATGTGATCTGAACGAAGTTTCCACCGTTTCTTAGCAGTAACTATTTTAGGAGTAGCCCATTAGAGCGGACATCCACGACGACTTTTGCTCTATTGACACATTGACCCGTTGGCAGCCTTTTCCTTTTTGGCGGTCTCACTCACCTATTAGTATTTGATGGAGCCCACCTTAATCCAGCCTATATGTAGCTCTTTCTGTGATTCAACTCTCATTGAGAGTATCAATTGTTAAGACTTAAGTCGATGAGGAGATCATTTTTATCTACCTAGTGTGTGACTCCTACCATTGCCACACACTTTAAAGAGCCGTCGTCCACAATGGCTTTCACTTTAACAACACTGACCCAATGTTAGCGTTTTCCTTTTTGGCGACTTCACTCACCTATTAATATTCAATGGAGCACCTTAATCTGTCATATATGTAGCTCTTTCTGTGATCCAACTCTCAACAAAAGCACCAATTGTTAGGACTTAAGACTACAAGGAGAACCCAATCCAAAGGACTAGTCCATTAGGTGGAAGAACCTCATGGTTTAAGTATCACGTCAAACACTTTTATCTACTCGATGTGGGACTCCTAAGTACAAATTGATCTCCGCCAAAGAACCTGTGGGACACACAAATGGGATCTCCGATTGCCATATGAATTTGCTATTTAGGTAGCAAGAACATTGTATTTGTTGGCACATTACTAGAAACTCTCGATTTTCCTGCGGAATTACCTGCGGATTTTGGTATAAATTCTGCATGAGATGTGTTTCCTGCGGATTTTGGTCCCCAGGTAATACCATCGTGGGTAATCTAGGATCCGCAGGTAAAGTACATTGGCATGAAGAGTGAAAAAATCCGCAGGAAACGTTCAGTCAGGTTTTGAGGACTTTTTTGTCTGCAAGCGCGTCGTCACAAAAGCCGCAGGAAAGTTCGCCGGAAATGAGAAATCCGCTGAAAATGCCGCAGGAAATTGTTTTATTTATTTTAAAAAAATAATGCAGTCAATGCATTTCAGAACGATAAAAATATGAATTATAGAAAAAAATCACAGAATATTCAATAATAAGCCACTTTGTGTTATTCATAAAAATTCAAGACTTATTCATTCCATCAAATCGATATGTTAATATAGTATGGTAATATTACTAGATTGAAACAAGCTTCCCTATAATGACAGAAACCTAGAGTCAATAATGTGTCAAAGATGAGCTACTGGACTTCCCTCTTCTAAGACAGTGGTGACATCATCAAACTTAGTGTTTTTTCTCAATGACATAAACTTCTCACGTGCCTACAACATGATTTTCAAAATCAATCAACGAATAAATACAACAACCACGATTTCAAACTCGTGATTGCAATTTCAAGAGCATGAAACATTACCTGCTTCGTGTATAATTGAGACAACTTCATTACCTTAAATTGCTATAGTCTAAAAAACTTCATTACCTTAAATTGCTATAGTCTAAAAAACTTCAATATAAGAAGGTTCAAATACTATTATGCTATAGTCTAAAAAACTTTCAGATTAATTGAGACAACTTCATTACCTTAAATTGCATTCTTCATTGTTTTTATGGCAGCTTTTACACCAGCACCCGTTCTTTCCGTAACTTTCTTGTTACAAGTCTTACATGCACGATACTACATTTCTTGAAATGACACTGTGAAATAGGCATAGCATATCATGACAACACAACATATCACAGTGCACTTCTTCAAACAGAACCAAATTGACCAAATCCAACTGTAATCCAATACATTGCGGACACCATATATAGTTTTCAGTTTATTTAGGTTTACCTTAAGACATAAGTGATCATTGAAGTGTTAAGGAGAGCTTATAACATGCCACGATGCCCATAAGCTATTTATAGCTTATTTCTACTAGCTTCCAATGACAGCTAATGAAAACAACTTAGTACTATATGAAAATAAATTTAACAACAAAACACAGAAATCTTGACAAGTCATGTGTTTTTTTTTTTGTCAAGTAGTCTATTGGGTAAAAATTTTTGAGATGAATAAGTGCGGTCGAACTTCGACTCAAGTAGTCGATTTTATATTAAAATGCATTGTCTTTATCAACTAAGTTATGTTCAAGAAACCAAGTCATGCATTTTAACTCATCCCCTAAAAAAAGTGTTTTAACTCGTTATATAATGATACAATTCATTATTGGATGCATGTGTTAAAACTTTTTTAAATCAACGATATATATCAATTAAAATTCTAATGTAATTTGTTTACCCTTTGGATCCTTTCACTGCCAATTCACCTTTTTTTTCCTACCCAAATTACCGAGAAAATGTTTTGGTTTAAAATATTTATTTGATTGTTCCTTTTTAATTATTGTCCAAAAAATCCAATTCACTTTTTTTTCTGTCTCATTTATATTATTGTAAAAACAAAATTGTTTTTTTAATTGAAAAATAAAAAATTATTAAACCGATCTTACAAACACAACAATTAAAGATAAGAAAACCAGCTTCAATGAGCTTAATCATGCAACGTTGTGGGGGAACTTGAGAAAGAGAAATGGAGAAAGAGAGTGGAAAATCGGAGCTTAATTGGAGATTGAATCGATGAACAGTGAAATGCAGAAGATGGAAAATTGGAACTTCAATCGTACATGGAGAAAGAGTGTCCGGAAGGGAATTAATTTTTTTTTCAAAGGAATTGAATTGGCTTAGTGAAATGGGCTTGTGTTTTTTAGACTTTAGTGAGTTTTATTTTTTAACATTGTTTTTCTCACATAAAAATTTGCTAAAAATCACATGAAACTCTTTCTTTTTTGTGTAAGTCATAAATATACACTATTCGTTTTTAAAAAGAACATACAAGATTATTAATTTACTTTTTAAAAAAATTATTAATTTACTTATAGGAAAAAAATATGTCTTAAACTCTTTATTTATATTTTTACTTTTAATCAAAATTAAAATTTTATAAAAAAATAGCGTTCATAATTTTCAAACGTTAGCGAAATAAAAAGAGCGAAAAGACGGGCACGTGAGTACATGCTCCATCATGGTCAAAACTGAAATCTGGGAGGAAGCATTCATCACAAGTACTTTTTTGTCTTTTCATTTAATTTTTTTAGTCTTACTGAGGAGAGAACTCAACGTCGTAAAATGTTCTTTTGGAAATATGAGTGATTGATGAAGTTTCATGAAAGTTGTACACTAAAGTTACTGCTAGATCTAAATCAATGGCCAAGGTTTTGACACATTTAAACTTTCATTCACTCACCACCAGGTGGTAGTCTAAAAAAGTTATTCCACATTAATATGTCAGTTGAAAATATCAAGCTTATTTGCAAGTATGAACATTTGTTGTTTAATTTATTATTCTACACATTGCATTCTTTCGGATTGTAAATAGAGATAGAGGTTATTATGCACTATACCAACAAACAATACCCTGATTCAGATCTCATTGATTTCATTAAAGTAGGAAATAGTTTCTATGTGGTTTAGACAGGACAAACTGTGTATGTACAATTAACAAATAAATTGCACTTTTTGTATGCACAATTAACAAATAAATTACACTTTTTGAAGTCACATCCTTTCACTGTATTCGGTTTATCTAAGCAGCCATTGAAATTCTATTACATTCCAATTATTGTTGGTTATTTTGTTCTAAATTCAACAAGCAATGCTCAATAATATATCCACAGAAACCAATTCAACATTGCGACATGCTCATATTTGTGTGGAAAAAAGGAAAGGAAAATTATTTACCATACTGCTAACTACTTTTGTTTTTTGCAGTCTAACAAGCATGTACGGTACGACACAAAGAAAGAAAACTATATAGGTTAATTCTTTGTTATTTGTAGTCTAACAAACATGGACGATACCACAGAAAGAAAGAAAAAGCTATATAGGTTATTTGGTTATTGTTTTTTGTGAATGAACAAAAATGAAGTGTGAATGCCGAAGAATTTTGGAGTTAAGAACAATAAAGAGAAGGGATCACAGAAGGTAATATGGAAGGTTATTTAAGATTCCGCTTTCACAAAGGGGAGACATATTCTTGACATTATTTTGGTTTCTAATGAGGTGGTTGATTTTGAGAAGGCTTGTGACTAGGTCAGAGTTGAAAGTATTTAGGATACACATTAAATATGAGAAAAATAAACATTAATCACTCATGTTAACCTTAATTTTTGGTATATTTAAATATATTATTATAAGTTAAAATTGAAATATGATATTATATATAGTCAAATTCTCTAAAAGTTCATGTTAAATATTAGACGAGAGTTTAATCTCATTAATCAATTAGTTTGCTAATTTTTTTTAAACTTAGATCACATTACTTATTTAAAGATGTTCATACGAAAGAGACTTTTAAACATGCTAGAAAGTTATATCACGCTTTCAAAAGAACAGACTCGCGTTTAAAAAATAAGTTTATGACATGTTGCAGGTATAACAAGTAAACAACCAACCATGTCCCTAACTTATGCATTCTTAATTCTTTCTTACTCAGTCCCTCAAGTAAATCAAAATAATAATTAGTTCTTAAAAGTTTTAATATCTATCTCGTTAGTCTTTAATATTTTGTCAAGTTTCTCGTATTATTTATGAAGCACAAACACCTTTAGGTCTAGGACAAGGTGTGTCGTGGTGTCCGATACTCCTATGACACATGTTGTACATGTGTCAGGCAACTAAAACCGGATAAAATTGTTTTTTTTATATACTTCGACACTCGTACACCGTTGTCTCATACCTAAATAACACTCATACGAGCCGTGTCAAACAACTTAAACAAATGTCTAAAACTTATTTTTCTCTCTCTCTTGGTTTCACACACCGTAGCTACAAGAGTTACATATGTGTTGATAAATGTTGATTAATGTGGGAGTCATAGAAATTAAAGTTGAATACAACGTTTTTAACTTTTTTTTTTATCGTAGATAAATAAATAAAAGTCAAATACTATGATATCTTGTTTAAAATCTTTTTTCAATAAAATAAATTTCTCAAGTTAAATTCTTATATGTGTATTTTGATTTTCATTTTATACTGTCACTAAATAAATTAATATATATGTAGCGGTGTCGATGTCCAATAAATTTTACTTTAGCGGTGTTGACGTGTCCGTGTTGGAGTCCATACTTCATGGCATATTATACCACAAGAGACTAACATGACATATTTAGCAAACATTAAAGGCTACTTCATATTTTAATTCACTTGAAGAAATACAAGAGATATAAGTTTGAAGAAATAGAAGCTTCTTATCATCAACTTTACCACAGCTTATCTCTAGTGGTTATAATGATTCTACTACATGATCGAAACCAATGATGTTTTAGATAAACATTACCCTCAAATCTCAAAAAACCACCGTTACTCCAAATCTCATATCTCAAAAAATTTCAATGTCTGTTTTGGCGAATTTTAAATAAAAGAATTTATTGTCTGGCTAACAAATTTTGTCTATCATTTCAACAATATTGGTTGAGTAAACCAATCTAGAACAAACGAAAAATATGGGAGACCACAAGTTTTTTTTCCTCCCTATTATTAGCAATATACGTTGACATTATCATCTAAACATGTATTATATATACTTACAATAGTTCACAAATAAAGACTGTGAAGGAGGAAAATAAATACAACTAACAATAACAAAGCAAAGAGTTTTACATTTTGAAGAAACTAAAATGGAAAACAAAATTGTTGCATTGTTGTTGTTAGTGTGCCTTGTAGGTGTTCAAAGTGTGAGCTTTGAAGATTGCATGATTTATTGCAACCGTACTATGCTATTATTTCCCAAATCATTTGCAGAATCGATGTGCAAATTGCGCTGTGAAACAATCGGGTGGTCAAATGGGTGGGATTGTAAGTTTCACGCTATCATTTTGTTATGCTCCATTTCTTAGAAAATTGAATTTAGTGAAGAGGCATTTTTTTGAAGAAATGAAAAAGAGTTTATAAATGAAAATAGAAGTAGAAGATTAAAAGCTGAAGACAATGACTCTAAACTTTTATGTCTAAAATTTAGATTTAGTCTTTAGATCTTAACACCTTTTTAATCAAGTGCTTTGTTATTGGCTCGGCTGATGCCCTAGATCATATTTTAATATTTGAAAATGTTTATTATGCAAGCTGCTAGTTTAATGGAAGTAAAAGACGACTCAAGGAAGAATGGTCTACTTGAATCTCAGACAAATGATCCGGTCCCAAGACCCACAATTCATTGAGAAAGGCACAATTAAAGGGATTGAAGAATGAGATATTTGTAGAGGTGGGCAAAAAAACCAAAAACTGAACCAAACTGTTGAACTGAACCGATCCAAACTGGTATTGAACTGAACCAGTACATAAAAAATCTGAACCGAACCATACTTAGAGGTTCAGTTATAAACTGAACCGTTTTTGAAAAAGAAAAAAAAAACTGAAGTTAATCTAAAACTGAACCAAAAAACGTGTTGATTCATTTCACTCCCAAATCAGATCGCAATCGCAAAATCTCAGATCCGCAAAATCCACCGTGTTCCGTACGGTTTCCGGCCACCACAACCTTGCTCCGCGGTGGAATTCCACCTGGTTTCAACAACTCAGGTAAATTTCAATCTCTCTGCAAATTTTGATCTCTCTGTATTCTATTTGATTATGAGCTGCGAATTTCGAATTTCGACTTTTTGATTATGTGTTGCAATTCCTTTTATGTTTGGTTATTGCTTTTGAGTTAGATTTAGGCCTTGTTTTGATGAATGGCTTAATTTGCAGCTTATTTATAAGCACTTATTTATAAGTTGTTTCTTTAACCAAATATAAATAGCTTAATTTGCAACTTATTTATAAGCACTTATTTATAAGCTTTGCAACATAGCATATATTACAAAGCTTTTTATCTGGTAGGAATAAAAACTTCATAGTCAGGTAGTGACATCTGAATTAGTTCACAAGTAACAAACATAATCATGAACTGGAATTGCACAGACCACTTTTTTTCTGTCATGAAAATATCACTAAACTATACTTTAGTACATACATATCTGCATGTTTGGTATGAGACAAAATATAGGATGCCATTGATCTGGATCATTCAAGTGCCTTTGTCCCAAATGGATAATGCATTTAATTTTTGAGTTATGACGAAGAAACATGTTTAGCTATTGTCAATCTGGGTATATGTTTCTAGTTTTGGCATTCTTCTTCCTTAGCGTGTAACCCAAACTATAGAGCTTTAATATTTGGTAGTCCAGTCCAAAGGTAAAATCAATT
>Ga0228711_1001494_pt1 | contig 34499 bp, 17 predicted proteins | sample MedpolnodulmetaG_2_FD_177996 | JGI IMG/M metagenome (GOLD analysis project Ga0228711, IMG submission 177996) | Root nodule microbial communities from Medicago polymorpha collected in Santa Monica, California, United States - brown nodules | ecosystem: Host-associated > Plants > Roots > Nodule... | reverse complement strand
TAAAAGAATCAAAAAAAATAAAAAAAAAAAAAAACTTAATGGATAAAAGCAAAACTTAAAATTAACTTAAAGGATGAAAAATATAATTTAGGCAGGTATTTATATTTTCTTTTAACTTAACAAGAGGAAATTAGAAAAGGTAGGTCCAAGATATAGAAGGCTCCAATTGAATTTCAATGTTACGAGTTCCCAGGGCAAAGGTCTATGACCTCTCTTGGTTGAACGTTGAAAACATGACTACTACAATTCAAGGTAAAATTGAAACAAACACTCAGCACGTACATAAATGGCTTGCGTTGCGTTTGACTTTTTAAATATTAATTGAAGTTGGTGTATGTTTGATATCATGTTGGCTTTGTTAGAATAATTATAATCTACTTTGATTTTGTAGTTAAAAAGAAGTTTTTTGATTTTGGTATGATTATCGTGATACTAAACATAAACTTAATTGTTCAATCTTTACGATATAAACAACATGTTTTGTTTATATTGAAGTTGTTTGGAGTCCCACGTCGAACATATTTTTGGGCCGTTAGGTGTATAAATATGTTTGGATGTTCGTTTTTTGAGTTAGTTTTTTAGATGAAATCCAAATTCATTTAACACGTTGTTAGAGTTGGATTGATAATTGTGATGTGGAAATTGGACACAATATTCATGCTAGGGGTTTGGTTTGAATCCTGTTGTTGCTCAAATTTCTTAATTGTCGGATGTATAAATGTTCATGACACCTTCACCTTTTAAACTAACTTTTTTATATAAGATCGAAGTTCAATTGATAGTTGGTTTAATTACAATTAATTTGCAAATAATTTTTTTTTTAATTCAAGTCATATAAAGTTTTTAATAAATTACTTGTATAAATAAAACATAGTCTAACTATGATGTTAAAAAATTACATAAATTATATGACGTAGTATTTGGTTTTCTCGAAAATGTTGTTTGAGAAAAGATATCGGTTAAAGGTTGGTGAAGTCTTTTGATAAACATCTGTGATACTAACCCATGCATTGTGACACCAGTATCACATTTTTCAGCTACTTTTAGGACTTATTGAGCATCATATTTTGAACATTTCATCGTTGTTTTAGGACTTTGGAAGATAAAATAAATTTTTATATAGTTATTACTTATTTGACTTTGAAATTCTAACTAAAAGCAATAATTTTATTTTTTTATTTCTTCATAGGCAGTAGCACAAGAAGAAAAAAAACTAGTTGCAAATATTCAAAGATGATCAGTCATAAACAAGGAACAAAATTCACAAGGATTTTTTTTTTCTTTTACGGAAAAATCCATTGGAGTTTAATTATATTAAAATAGACAAAAACATATTGGAGATTAAAATCTGGTTGATAACTTTTTTTTTACGTCAACTCTGGTTGAAAACTTAACGTGTAGATTTTAAAATAAATTGAAGAGCTCGTACCTTTAAGTAAGTGGATAGCTTCAAATTCTGAATCATGTGAATAAAAAAAAAAGTGATTGGTAAAAGACAATATATATTTCGTGTCTTCTTAAAAATTGTTGCATCTTTCTCAAACTGACGAATGGATTTAAGGTATGTTTGATGTGCATATATAATAATATATAATAACATTTGCCATTTAAATATGATGTGCACCAAACAAACTCTCATCCACCGTCACCATCACACACTTTTGTACAATCATTTTTCGTATAATTTTTGCCACAACATTTTCTTTTCTCTTTTTTTGGAATAAAAAAAATATAGAGAGAAAAGGAAGAAATAAAGAGGAAGAGTACAATATGAGAGCATAAGAGAAAGCTTCTTTAAGAAAAAAGTATAAGTGAGAATTATCTCAAAAACTGTTTTAAAATGGTTGGAAAAATATCATTTCTCAATGCCATTTAAAGAATTTTTTTCTCATTGTTTTTAACGGGGACACCATACACAAACATCTATGATCTATCTAACTTTGACTCTATACTGAAGGAATAAATTGAAAACAAAATGTGCAAACTATATTAAAAGATCTCAGGACTATAAAGGAGACACAATTAATTGATCAAAGATCTTTTTTGTATTATGAACATATGAGTGCAATATTTCAAAAGAGAAACATATGTAAACAAAATTAATGAATTTTATTAAATATTTACAAATCAAGATCTCCCATTATACAGTGATAATGTGTTATCATCAAAACACCATTGCAGTCTCTATCTCAATCTCAGTCTCTCAATTGTTGATGCAATATTTTTTTAAGCACAATAGCTATTGCTGTACATAGACAAACTCACTGTTATACATTATGGTGTATTTGAACGTGAGAATCCTAAAGCTCAATATTCCATCGCAATCCATAAAATCCATCGGAGAACCAAACAAATATAAATGAAAGTTAAATTTTAAGTGATTAACATAATACTCATTTTATTTGTGAAATGAAACAATATCATTTTAGTATAGACAAACCTACTATTATAGATCAAATCTTTTACGAACATGTTTATACACATGAATAAAATGAACAACACACTTTCTAACAAATGAACAACACGCTTATATGACTTTCACCAAATTTATAAGAGACCATTATGATTTGATGGAATTTGATTTTTATTATAAAAAAGTGTATGTTGGAAAGTGTTTGTTGCCATCACTCCTCTTATACACATAAGTGAAAAAGAATAAAACCATAATATGTATTAAGATAAACCTTTAAGTGATTAACATAATACTAGTAGCAATTATCTGTAAAATAAATGGTACTACAAATGTAAGAAAAATTAAAAAACAAAATTTAAATTATGAGAACTCTTGTGAGGATGTAAACATTTATAAAAGAGTGCAATCAAGCTCTAGATATATTTAATTTGATGGAAGTATTAACCAATGTTAAAAAGTTATGTCTTTTTCATATAGTTTCTCTACCATATTGCCATTGACATCAGGTTGTGAGAAAGAACGAAAGGAAAATCAATAAATATAATTTTTTCTAATGGAAATGACAATTTTTACACTTCCAGTAAATTAAATACACCACTTCCCAAACACAATATTTTTTATAATTGTCTCCTTAATCAATGACGAAGGTCACTCGCCAATGTTTACATTTTTTTTTCTTCAATTAAGATAATAAGGATAGACATGAAAGAAAGTATAATACATCATAAACTATAAACTCAAAAGATATTTGAAGTAACAACTTAAAAACTATAAACTCTTAAAAAACTACTCTAAAATTGTGAAAGAAAATATTACAAACTAACTTCATTTTAATCATACGAGTCGGTCCAAAATGAACTTACGACAACAACGGTCAAGGATTTGGTTTAACGACAAACATAATCATACGAGTCAGTCCAAAGTGAAATCACGGCCAAGGGTTTAGTTCAACGACAAATATAATCATACGAGTCGATCCAAAGTGAAATCACGACAATAATGGCCAAGGATTTGGTTCAACGACAAATATAATCGTTCGAGCCGATCCAAAGTGAAATAACGACAGCAACGACCAGTGATTTGGTTTAACGACAAACAAGCAACGTCCAAAACACGAATTTACATGTTACTCCTATAAACTATCGGCTACAACTCGAATTACTTTGAAATAAAACAATCAATATTCGAACCACGAACTTACATCTATAACCTAGTACAAGTACTTAAAAATGACACGAACAATATCCAGAACACGAATCTACATATCATAAACTATCCGTTATAAACTAGTACAAGTATTTAGAAATGAAGCAAAACATTAGAAGTAACCTAGAAGTAGAAGTGATGTAACTAACTAATTAGTTAAAGGATGACGGGGTAAGTGATTGAAATGGTTGGACACATTATTTTTTTACCGTATATCCTGCAAGAATAAAAGATGCGTGACAAAATAAGCAGTTAAGGTAATTAAATGAAAAAATAAAAATAAAAATAAAAATAAAAATAAAAATAAAACATTGTATTGGGATTATGTCCATAGAGCCATACCATACATAAACATAGGTGTTCATTTTTTTCTTTGATACCTTCATCGTCATCACTTTCACAACCCAACACATCAAAACTAGAACAACAACGTTATTCTCACCAAAAAAGTCAGTGCTGCGTTAAAACAACCTTCTTTATAATTACCCTTTTAACCCTTCTCTCTCTTCACCTTCAAATTTCTCACTTTACGATCACTTTGATCTTATATCAATGGTGATTTTTTAGATACAATACAACCCAGGTATGTTTTTTTGAATAAAAATCGTTTTTTTTATGTGGGTCGTTTTTTTGTTGTTTTTTATTTACTAGTTCAATCTATTGATGCAGATTCACTGAAGAATTTGTGAAAGCTGATACATAAATCAATAAAGGTTGAAACTTTCGTTTGTTGAGAAGTGATTATGGCGGTAGCTGAGAATGTTGGAACCAAAATCGATTCTTCCAGTGAGAATTTGGACAACAGTGTTGTTTCATCGGACTCAACTGAGGTTGTTGAGAAATCCAAACCCATAACCGATCAGAATCTGAACACCAACACCGTTAACACCAACGTTGTTGGTGTGATCAATCATCAACAACAAGACAGTGTACCAAATGGTAACCATGGTTTCATGGCTCATCAAATGGGTCAGATGCATGGAAATGGGGTTCAGAATCAGCATTTGGTTGATGGGTATGGTGGGAATGGGGGTGAGAGTTTCAAGCGTGAAATGAGGGATTTGGAGGAGTTGTTGTCAAAGCTGAATCCTATGGCTGAGGAATTTGTGCCACCTTCACTGGTTACTAATTATCATGGCTACTTAGCTGCTGGTGCTGCTGGACCTAATGCTGGGTTTGGTTACCCTAATAACAATTTTATGCTTCAGAATAATTTTGGAAATGCTAATGCTAATGCTACTGCTAATAATGGACAGATTAACAGAAGGGTATGGATATTTTGTTTTGATCTCTTTTTTATTCATACGATTTTTTTACCTCTCGATAGTGTTTAGTTTGTGTATCAATACAATATATTGATTGACGTCGTGTTGCAGAGGAAGAATGGCTATAATAATGCGAAACGAAGAGTGTATCATAAGATGGATATGGAGAAAAGAGAAGAGATGATTCGGAGGACTGTTTATGTGTCTGACATTGATCAACAGGTAGGAATTTTAGCTGTCTTGTTGAATCTATCTTTTCAGCTTGCTTGCAATGTTTTGCATGTGTATTGATTTCAACGATTGTTGTTTTATGTTGGAATCTAGGTTACTGAAGAGCAGCTGGCAGCTCTCTTTCTTAACTGCGGCCAGGTAGAAACGGCTATATTTTGTATATGATGTGTGTTATTTTTCTTTATAGAAATGATTTGATGTACAATATTAACTATCACATGAAAATGTAACATAATGTAATGTATCTGTTTTGATCGAATCACGACAAAGTTGTGCTTTTGAGCTAATTAACCATGTATGGAGCTCTATCACATGAAAATGTAACGTAATGCAACGTATCTGTTTTGAACGAATCGCGACAAAGTTGTACTTTTGAGCTAATTAACCATGTATGGAGCTCTATCACATGAAAATGTAACGTAATGCAACGTATCTGTTTTGAACAAATCGCGACAACGTTGTACTTTTGAGCTAATTAACCATGTATGGAGCACCAATCAATAGTAAGACGCAGCCTTAGATACACGTGTTCCGTTACATTGTCGTTTGTGTTGTTATAGTTTCCTTTTCTTAATGATGGTGGACCACGTTACTAAGTCAACTACTCTTACGTGAGCATAGGTTGTTGATTGCCGAGTATGCGGGGATCCCAATTCCATTCTTCGGTTTGCATTCGTTGAGTTTACTGATGAAGGTGATACCACGTGTTCCGTTACATTGTCGTTTGTGTTTTAATTATTTTTTGGCGTTTCCCTGAATTAATGGTTTTATGTCTACAGTTGGTGCTAGGGCTGCTTTGAACCTGTCTGGAACCATGCTTGGATATTATCCATTGAGAGTGCTGCCTTCAAAGACTGCTATTGCACCTGTTAATCCAACTTTTTTGCCCAGGGTAACGTTTCTTCTTAGAGATTCCTATTGCAGGTTCTACAAAACAATTTATCAGAGTGTATAATTTTTATCTTTTCTGTTCTACCTTTCTAACGATGCTGTATTTCTCAGTCTGAAGATGAAAGAGAGATGTGCACCAGAACAATTTATTGCACAAATCTCGACAAGAAGGTAGGTTTGGATTTTAACTTAGAATCTTGCTTGGAGGAACTCCCTGCTATTTTTCAGTATCTGTTTTGGAGCAATCGTATCTCATAATTCTTATTCTTCTTTTCTTGTTATTACTGCTGCAGCTTACTCAAGCAGATGTCAAACACTTCTTTGAATCTATCTGTGGAGAGGTTTGTGGCTATTCATTGAACTGGGCTTCTAGTTTTTATCGTTTCTTAAATTTAACGATCTTATGAGACATATTCCGTTATTTTGGTGTATTTATCGGGGTTTAGTGTTTGACTGTTTATTTTTGGAGGAATTTAAATATCTTGTAAAATATTTTCCATTATTTTGGTTTATTCATGTAGGTTCAACGTCTGAGGCTTCTTGGGGATTACCATCATTCAACTCGGATTGCTTTTGTGGAGTTTGCAGTGGTAATTACTCATTAACTTCTCAATCATCTTATTTTTATCCCATACTAGTCCGGTTTATGTGGCTTTTTGGTACATTCTTTATCTATTTGTGAAGTTATAATCGGTAGGTTGTGTTCTACTGCAGCTTTTGCAGTAATGTAGTTATCCCACTTCCCTTGCTGCACCCTAGCTCTTGAGATCCATTCTGTAAAAACTAACTATCAAGGGGGAGAATCAAGCTAACCTAAATACTCCGCCAAGCATTTCATATTGCTGAATGCGGACTTAGGCACCTCATAATACCCAAGTTCGCTAAGCACTTGGGCGTTGCCCCCGACAGTCAATGTCACGATGCTTTCACTCTATGTCACCTCACTCATCCTTTTTTCTTGCCAACCCTCCGTTGTTAGCCCTTTCAGAGACACTGACAATCATCCATAACACCATTTGATAAGCACCTTTGCACTTTGGGAACCCTCCCTTAAAAGCTAGCTAGTAGCTATCAAGGGGAAAGAAGCAAGACTAAGCATCTCATACTACTCGATGTGGAACTTAGGCTCCTTATAATACCGAAGTCTCTATTTGTTGGTACTCCCCAAAATAAATTGTTTCGTACTTCCCTATTAAACATTGGCCGGTTAAGGGAGTTGCTAAGATCCTCCCTCATTCTTCTTTGGGAGTATGTTAGCAAGCTACACCTTATCTTAGGGATTAAAAAAAGGCTCTCACTGTCACTAGATCCTCTGTGCATTTCTGTAGTAAAAAAACTTCCGGTATTGTTGTTTGATTCGAAACAAGAGCCTTAATTTTCCAATGGTAGATCTGCAATCAAATATTGGCCATGGCTTCGCCTTGCTTTCCATTCACTGCCTCTTCATCTACATTGAAGCCATAGGTAGAAATTGTCAAGTTCTGTATCTTCGTCAATGGATTTGATGAAGATTTGGTCTATTTTTCGGTTCTCATATACTATTTCTCTCACTGCAAGGGACCATGCTGGTCATGTTACTCTTTATTTTTACCGGCAAGCTTATGCTATTTTCATATAGGAGCCGTGTTTTAGATCGATTATGAGTTAAAGTCAAGCTCTCAGTTTGTGATGATGTTCTTGCATAGGAAGTTGGGGAGGTAGAAGACAATCTGATCAAATTGATTTTCTTTCGACATTCGTTACTCATACCCATAATTCGTTGTCTCCCCCCTCACATGCTCCGTTAATTATTTAATCGTTGTCAGTTGACAGTTACAATGACCTGTATGTTGTATTCACTAACTCAGATACCTCAAGCCAATGCTATCTCCTATATCTTTTCATGTGCACTCTCCTAATAGGAGAATGGCAGGTGGCTCTACCTCTGGTATATGTTTGTATCGAATGTTATTTTATGATGGTTAACGTTTCCTTTGTGCGATTATTTCAACCTTTCTACAAAACTGGACCAATCTATGACCTTTATGTGGTGAAAATAGGCTGTGAATCTGTGATGGTAAATTTCTTTGTATTAAGTAATCGAGGTTAATTGAATCTAGGATCAAGTGTATCCATTAGTTTTGCCCCTATTTATTGGGCAATAATAATGTCAAATTCTTTAGGTAGCCCCACTCTTGGAAATAACAAATCCCTACTATTTAAGGGAAATAATCAGCCACTCTTCATATGGCATATGTGATGGTGACTTTTGGTTTGACAAAGTCAGTTTGTCTTCTAGTCTAGATATAGATGTATTTTTGCCAAATATTGGGGTTCATTAGTTTTGGATTAATGGAGCTATTATGCTTGTTTGACCTTTAGTAATTTCAACAGAAATTTGTATGACGATGAATTCACTTTGGGTAAAAATTTGCACTATAAGATCATGTGCCCCTAGGCCCTAACCCCCTTGCATCCAAATACTATATATTTTGTAACCTAGGCTTACTTCAGTTGAGTCGTACCCAACCTTTTGCTGTTGACCCAACCTTCAGTTGCTTGCCCAATGTGGTTGCATTTTCTTCCTCCGTCTCCCACTTCTTTTTCGTTTATTCCCATTTTCACTGATTATTTTGTTGAATGCAGTAAAACTCCCACACAATAAGATGTTGCGTCTTTTACCTTGCAATTTTATGCATTTCCGCGCCATCTTAGCTTCATTAGTTTCAACTTCTTTTTCTGTAAGATACTTCTGTAGAGTGACTATTCACTAGTGTGATCCTGATCTTTATTCCCTTAGTATAATACTGATTGGAAAGTTGGAAGGTGGATTTAAATGATCAAAATTCTTTGTATCTTCAAAAATTGATCAAATCTTTTGCTTTTAATATTTATATATTCGTGATTGCGAGTAATTATTAACATTTGTCTCGATAAGCTACTATTTGTTTTTCCATTTCTGTTAAAAAAAAAAAAAAATCGCTATCTGAATTATTATTTTTGCCTCATTCTTGCAGGCTGAGAGTGCAATTGCTGCACTGAGCTGTAGTGGTGTGGTTTTGGGTTCACTTCCCATAAGGTTGGATCAACAAATTTTCCTTTCATTTCATCTGCCCTGTAAACTTAATGTTCCTTCAATCATCCGTTCTTATGTTTTGGTATGCAGGGTAAGTCCATCAAAGACACCAGTCCGAGCTCGTGCAGTTCGTACTCCCATGCACTGAATCATCCTTCGTGTTTCTAGGATGAATATGCTGCCCAGTGATATATATTTACATATATATACATACATAGAAACATATATGTTTTAAGGTACCTGTGGCGTTTAGTTGAGACTTGTTGCCAAAACTTGCAGTATGGTATCTTTTGTTTCTCGTTGGGGCTATGAGTTATTATGTGTTTAACTTGTAGAGTTGGATATCGTTTTGAGGTTCTTTAAGGCTTAAGTTATGCTGGATAGTCTCGCAACGAGAGACTTCTATGGTTGGATGTTTGTAACATCCGGAGTTGACTGTTTATTTAAAGAATCTTGTTTCAAAACCTTTGTTAGTTAGTAATGAACTATTTAGTTTCTGTCTGGTACTATTCTGTTTGTGAATACTTCTTTTGATCTTTCTCATATGCAATGTTATGAGTGGTTGGTTCTCTGTTGCGAAGGACAACCGAGTCTTTCAATGAAATCACTTAGCCATTTAAATTGCATGCACCAACCGAATACATTACCTCCATCACTTGTACTTTGTGTCTTTCTAGTATATCCTTTCTAAGCCAACATTGGCTACTAGTGTTATGTTTCCCTAGTCACATTTTTTTCCACCAACCTTTTATTTTTAAAACATCATACACAAATCCTTGGGCTGGTTTGATATAAACAAATGGACCTCTAGATTTCTGGTTGGGAGGAAGCCACCTTGGTTTGAGTCTCCTAGTCCTCTAATTTTATTGTATATTTCAATAGCAACCAAATATATTCCAAATCACTCTTTCCAGGCTGGAGTTCATCTACCTACCATACCCTTTTTTTTATGACCAACCCTTTTTTTACTATACATATGTAAATGTTTATGTTGAGTCTGTTAGCATACTGATATATTGTGTTTTGGCATCTCAGCTACCCTTAATGCTTAACGTGTTTGTAGGTTGAATTTGATGATGAACCTTGTAGTAAATTAGAGATTTCATCGAAACCTCGTTAGGCTGGAGTTTCTCTATTTTTCTTTTCTCTTCCTCAAAAGTCCTCCCCTCCCCTTAAAATTTGCAAACAAAGTTGTAGGGTATGTATGTTTGAGAGTTTGAGTTTTATAGGGAAAAGTTTTGAAGTGCTAAATCTTTATTTTGATATATATGTTTGATATTTTAATTTTTTTGAAAGAACATGATAAGTGATAATTTAATACTTCAATAACTCTTGATTTATTTTTAAAAACATTTTAGTTTCCTTAATTGAAAAAAGAAAAGTAATTTTTCCCATCCATTTTCAAAATTTAACTCGCAAACAAACTCTAATGAAATCACCAGTTCTTTCTTGCCACATTGATAAGCGGTCCATTTTCATGAAAACAAGTTAGAGTTGTTCTGGTCTGGTTGAATTACTAAAAGGTAGATTATGTTAGATTTATTCTTAAATAAATTAGTTTAGTTCTTTCAAAATGTATATTTCACTAAAAGATTAAATTTAAGGATTTTTTTTTTCCAAGTCCATGACGATGTATTTAGTTTGTGATGATATTTATTATTTTTGGATTGTTTGTCTACTTTTACTTATTCCAATATAAAAATGAATCATAATATTTTACATGATGTACAAAATTCTTTCCATATCTAAAAAAAAATCTTTGCATATATGCTCTTGGTGGTAAGCTTTTAGTTAGTACTTAGTACTATAATTTTTCAGAGATGATTCGTGCACCGATAGAAGTACTATTATGCATCACACACGATCACGTTCTAGTACAAAGCTTAAATGGCTTTCGTATTGAAACAACATACATGAGTTTGTACAGACAACATAGTTGACTAATCATTCAATTCAAGACTCAAGAGTATGTTAGTATATGTTGACCTCAAAAATCATACGTAGTACTTTCTGTAGACTATAAAACTGTTGAAACAATATGAATTTATGCAGACAACATAGTTGACTAGTCATCCAAGAGTTAGTATATGCTGACTTCATATCATAAATCATACTTTCTGTTTGATCATAAAACTGGTTTCTTATAGTACCTCTGTCCCTGTCTAGCTATTTTTGAAGGAAAAAAATTATTTCTAAATATAAGTTCCACCTCAAATTACTATTTTTAGTTTGATTTAACATGCACAATATTGCACAGTTAAACCTTTTCAAAAAATATATACTACGTCACTACTAATTTATTTTTAGCAATGAGAAGTCAAAGTTTAACTTTAACACATATGCATACACAAAATATTTTAGGCATCCATATACATATACATAAGGTACATATTAAACATACCGCCTATATGTTTTTCTTAATAAATGTGAAAAGACAATGAAAAACTTATAATAAGAGACGTGGGTATATTCGTTCATTTATAAATATATGGAATTTAGTAGTACTCATTTTTACTCAAGGTAGTATTACAGTTTTTTTGATAGTTTTACTATTGAATTGAATAATGTACTTTAAACCATGCATAAATTTTTTAGACAAACTAAAATTGAGAATTTTTGTTGGAATAATTGAATTGATTACATTCACATCTAACAAATTGCTAAAAATATAGATATACCCATTTTAATACTCAATGTCAAGGAATAATCGAAGGTTAGTGAATATATATGTAGACATGGATAGAATTGAAAATAAAATGAATTTTAATTGACTGGAGTTTAAGGGGTCCCTTTGACTTTCAAGATTACCACATCCTAAGGGAAATGTCCCACCTACTACATATCTTGGTTGAATATTGAAAAACTTGATCAGTATCTTTGATCTTGAATATAAGAAAAAATTCGACAGTTACTCTATAAGAAAAGTAGTTGATATTGATTTGTTTTATATAATTAAAAAATATATGTTTTACACGCTTCATTAGAAATTTTTCATCAAAATAAAAGTTTGAAAAGAGAAGCTAGCAACAATGTTTTTCATTTTAAAAAGGTAGTGCTAACTTGTGCTCTTATGATACATGTTAAGGATTCCATAAATGGTAAATATTTACTATAAAATATTAATTTTCAACCTCTAAAAAAATAAATTGACACAATTTTTAAGACAAAATTTCTTCTTTTCCTTAACATTTACCTTAATGGCATAAGTTAGCATTTTCCTATAAAAGTTATTAAAAAGAAAAGTGAAAAAAAAATTGATTTTATATTCTCTTATGTTTATAGGATTATGAAAATGGAAACTATGGGAAATAAACAGACCTGAATTTCATTTTCTTAAGGGACATACTAAATATAAATATAAAATTTAAGATAAGGGACATCTTTTTTAATGAATAACCAAAAATATATTTTAGTATGTACATTTATAACATTTTCTGTTATTTCCCTAAAAAAAAATCATTTTCTGTTATTTATTATGTATATCTTCTTATGGCTTCACCATTTTTTCAATCTGATCAATCCAATCTATTTGGCATATCTCAATTTCCCACCAAGATGTGATATTCCAATTTCACCTTTGTTGCGAGACTCAAGGTCTATTTTCCAAAACCACGCTACAAAACAAATTTGTCTTGTCAGATTTCTCATTCCGTGAGATTAAAGTATGTGAATGAAAAACACATGATCCAGAATCAAAATATATAAAACTGTATTTATTACGGATACATATATTCATTGGTCTAGATTTTTTTTAAAAGACTAGAATAAAATATATTAACCAAACTAAAAACAAGTTTTTCCACCATAAGATGTATCAGAAAAAACTTCCGGAGAGTACAAAGATGCATTATAAATACTAAAAAATACTAGAGAAACAAAGAAAGGAACAAGTTAAGTAATAACCGACAAACAACAAAGAGGATTAAACCTCCAAAATCGGCAATCAAAATCAAAAGTAATGTATCTTGTTTTCAACCCGCAAAACATTTCAAGCTTAATTTAAAAAAATAAATATGTTTGCAGTTGTCCCCCTTTTGTAGAAATATACACGCATTTCTTTCTTTCTAGATAACAAACACAGTAGAAGCCAAGTAATATTCATTGGCAATCGAACCTATTTCAAAAAACCGCCAAGACCACAAAAATGCACAATGTGGTCCAAAAGAGTACCCTGAGTCATTGTATCAAATCCTAACCAATTTGAAACCAAACACCAAATTCTACCAAAAAAATCACATCCGACCAACGAGTGATCTATGTTTTCATTCGTACCACAACCTCCTGGGCGATGTTGATCATGATGATTAAGGATCCCCTCATGAAAAAGTTGTCTTTAGTAAGGATGTGATTGAGCAATATTAGAGCAAAAATAGTAGCTTTGAGAGGATCCACTTTTAGCCAGAGAATATGGTTTTTGTCTGAAGGAGTGATAGTATCCACCGTTGTCAAGTAATGATAAACACGGGTCACCGGGCAACTTTTTGAAGAATGTAACTGTTAAACCCACATATCCTTCACATCAACTTGCAAAACTAAAGAAGATGACAACCTACTATATTTCTTCACAAGCTCTTCCTTCTGAGAAAAAAAAGTCTCATTTGCCACTTCCAAACCTCTCCTATCTCCCCCCAACCTAGAGTGCATATCCACCAACACCATTGCCACTTTATTCTCGACTAAGTCACATAACCTGCTGAATTTGACACTAAACGACCCTCCCTCTACCCAACAATCCCTCCAAAAAAAAGTAGAAGACTCATCACCCACCACACGCTCTATATTATCAACCAACCAACTCCTACACCTTTCGTATCTTATTGATGTTTTGCCACAAAACCAATCCTACTCCACATCCATAGCATAAGCCCCCCTCCTCACCATCACGAGTAATTATCACCCTATATCATAAACTCTTAATTTCCTCTAACACCATTTACAAAGCAAAGCAAGATTAAACTCCTTGAACCTTCTAACCCTTAATCCTCCCTTTTCAAACAAATTGTGTCCCATTTTAACCATAAAATTTTCCTAAAAAAACTTTAAAAATAGATTCAGTAGAAGAGATGATACCTATAGGAGTCTTGAAGAAGGAAAGAGCGTAGACCTGTATAGATGACATGACATATTTCAAAAGTATTAGACGGCCCCCAATGAAAGATTAAACTTTTTCAACCCAACAACCTACTTTTAATACAATCAATCAATTGATACAAAAAATTCACCCAACACGAATCTCCATCAATAGACAACCCCAAATATAAGAAGAGCAGACAACCAATTTTACAATTCATAACCAGAGGCGCTTCATGCAGTCAAGAGTCGACCCCAAATATAAGAAGCGTAAACTATTTTTGCATATTACTGACATTATTTTTGCATGTTATTGGTGTTATTTACGGTTCAAATAGAAGATCCATCATTTTTTTTTAAAATCATTGTTTTGTTAGGCGTATATATATAAACGTGTTTCATGGCTATAATATGCTATCATCCCATTCCCTGTAGTCTGTAACATAACCCTTCTAAATTTCGTAAGGGCGTGAATCAAGAAGTCAATACTCATATAGTAGTTTTTTTTCCATAAGTAAAAGGAAATTTATTTAATTAAAATGCAAGCCCAATCACAAGATGTGACTATAGGAGACAATACAAAGAGTATCAGTCTACAATTGACTCCACCTGTTACCAATCAAAACCCATCCAAAAGAACAAGACTCAAATAAAATTGTTACAATTCCAATCTAGCTCTTGAAAAATGGATAGAAGTATCAAAGCAGACTTGCTTCAAGCCACCTATTTTAGAATAAAGATAATAAGCATGCAGCCTGAAAGCCACGTCAATGTCCACCTCTAAGCCAACAATTCTGCTTTGTCTTTCACAATTCAGAATACCAAGATTTCACCAACTATTGTATAACTAACTACTCTTTGAAGGGCACCTCCAATGTCCTGCCAGTAGTTCAAAGTTCAACTGATGATAACCTAAAGCTCCTCCACTTATTAGATTTTACCAACCATTGCATAATTGAAGGGCACCTCCAATAGACCAATACTCATAGCTAATGCTTAAAATATAATCCATATACCTAATCACTATAGCATTATTTATACTCCGTATAAGTTTTTTTAGCTTTAATGAATGACTCCGCATGTGATTACACTAATTCCACTTATTAAATTTTGAAACTTACCACAATAGGCGTGTAGCTTATAAAATAACACAATAAGCATGCATGTATATAAGAGATAGCTTATAGAAAACATGGATCGCTGCTCCTCGTTAAGATGATGTCAAACTTGAAAAAAGAAAATCAAATCCTTTGACTACGGGCACTAGTGAATGCAGCCAGCCATAATGTGACTCATTTTGCCAACAAGGATTGTTAGGGTAAACTAGAAACAAATGCCATAATTTGTTTGTTCTTTGATCTCAATAGATGTAAGAAGAAGGACAATAAACACCTTTCTTACACAAGTTAGGCTGTGTGGAAGAATATTCCACAAGTCTCCGCATATGGATTCACTAAGTGTCCTACATAAACTCTACGACGACTTTTAACTTTGTAGTCTCCTTTGGGATGTTCCCGAGTTTGGTGGGGTAGGTTTTGGCCAAACATTCAGCCCGACCCAATCAAGTTTGATTTGTTTGGGTAAAAAAACTTTTTTTTTCCTTTCATTAAACCCAAACCAACTCAATGATGAGCATGTTTGTCTAGGATATGATCCAAGCGTATCTTTGAGACGACAACCAATGTATGTTCGTTGCGGCAGGTCGCAGTTGCCCTTCATTAAAGTAAGGTGGTGTAGCTGCAAGGACTCAAACACTCAAGTCAGCGAGAGTTTTAGAAATCAAGAGGTTATTCAAAGATTAACTTTTGTACCTTTTTACAGGGGAGTGACTTCTAAAATAGGTGGTTGGAGTCACCACATGGACGTGAGGCCATTATACGGTTGTGTTTTACCTGACACCTTATTTAGACCACCGTTCGATTGATATGGAAGTGTTAAAATTAATTTTGGGCTCTTTTTTGCTACTTAGAGGATCTATGGTGACCCGTATTTTAATCAAACACTTTGCCAGGCCTTTAACCCCTGTGATTAGGCGCTGGCTCATATTGAAAAAGTTGTCCCCCAAGTCGTCGTCTTGTGGATTAAGGCAAAGATTTGTAGTAGTTAAGCAACACCAAAATAATCTAAGTCGATGTGTAAATTCCATATGGACAAGTCCTCATGGCCGCATTGAAAATAGGGATTGATAATGATGTGTTCAACATGAAAGATGTGATGTCGTCTTTCTACCAGCATGTATGGGGATCCATTGTTCAGCTAAGATTCTTGTCGGATTAAGGGTGACGTGCGCATCATAAATGTGGTTCACATGTTTAATGGATTGTGTTGGAAGATCTTTGGGGATTGGGTGCAATGATTGTTGTCGTCAATTTGCGCCTTTGAGTTGTCGTTTTGTCTAGCGTGAATGAGTTATTGCACAACAATATTAAAAGCAGAGGGGACACGTGAGAGGCCTTTTTGCTTCATTTTATGCGAAAGTGAGACTTTGAATGTAGTTTGATCTCAGGATATTCAGAGAGAGTAGTCGGCGACTCTTAATAGTTCCCACATTTTCCTTTTTCTGTCTTCCCTATATATAGGCCCGGGAATGTTGTTGATTCATATATGGACCACCAAGGCCATCATAGACCCTTCAAGCAGTGGTTCATATAAGGCATCTGTTAAAGTGTAATTGTTGAACACCTCGCATCCATGAGTTGACTCTAACCACCATTAAGAGACCCCTCCTTTGTAGAAAACTACATAATCATTCTCTGTAAAATCTCTCGGTTGCTAAAACCATCACTAACTTGAGTGTTAGAGTCCTTGTAGATAAATCATTCTACTTTATTAAAGGACAGTCCTGATCTGTCACAACACACCTCTAACTATCATCTCAGATCTACACCCAAATTAGGCTGGACAACAACGATCTACCACAACATCCCAAAATAATATACAATTGGGTCCATGATTTTCCTATCATTCTAATATTTATATCCTTTCTTTTAATCCACTTTTCCTTAGAGGCTTTATATCATGTGTGCCAAAAGACTCTAAATTCTAAAGATATAATGTTTTTCTTCTAAAAAAAAGTTAATTTCAATTTTATTAAGTTTTTGATACATTAAAAATGTGCAATTGTTTCCGACACATCATAAGTTGGCCTTTGATGAATACATAAAAAATGAATATTTATAGCTTTTGTGTAGATGCTTTTGGACATTAATGATGTTTTAATATTCAAGATAGTAGTGTTAAAAAAAATAATCCATGAATAGCTACTCGTTTATTTGAAATATTTTGAACATTTTTTAAATTCAGTTAGATGTAATATTTGTAGAGTTGAATTTGATAAACTTCTCAAAATAAACACTTAAAGAAAAAATGGAAAACAAAATGATCTTAAAAAATTATAAATAAACATTACGTATGATATATAGCCTCCTATATGTTGAAATCAAATCTAGCCTCTTTACCATCAGTTTTTTCTTTATTTCAAAAAGATTAAAACATTCCCATAATTAAATGTAACTCTGAAAGAATTTCTCAGTAAACTTGAAACTAAACTAATAATATTTCAAATGGAAAAATGTGTTCAACTTTGGGTTGAGTTGCTGCTATTAAGTAGCCCCTATGACAGATCTAGGGACTATCTTTAGTGGGATAAAAAATTAGTTTATCCTAGTTTATAATATTTTCACTTGAAACAACACATTGGATGAGGATAGATAAAAATGTCTGGTATATTGTAATTGTTTGTTACTTCACTTGAAAGAACTTACGCAATAGTTATAAATATACGACAATGCACGATAAATGAGATAATGAAATAATAAGTTTCACGTATAAAATTATTGATGAGTGCTTGCAAAACTTATTTACTCTTCAATTATTTTTGGAAAATAGATGATACATCTGTAGTTGTCCAGCCCATTTCACCAAGGCCCAAGAAGACATTCACTAGGCCACGTCACTTAGCAGACTATGTGTGACCAGCAAGAAAGGGCATAGAGGGAATATTGGGGAGTCACTAGAACTTTCTGTTAGTGGTGACTAGCACCTAGATTTCAGCATTTTCACTGTATATGTATGAATTGGCTCTGCCACTTATTATCAAGAAAGAATTATTTGTCTCATTTGGAGTTTCTCTGGTACTCAAAACCAGATTCCTTTTATAACCTTCAATTTGGTGGTCTTGTTTTTGTCTCACCTCCCTTCTACCATGACTAAGCTTGCAGCCACCACCCAAAATGACCCCTTAGTTCAAATCATCACCACCCTCACCCAACGCATTGATTCTCTCACATCTGAAGTTGCTGAACTCAAAACCCTCAACCCACCTGAAACATCATCCTCTAGCTCTGGTTCCGGTCCCGAATGGCCACCAAAAGTCTGATTGGATTGTCCCCGGTTCGACGGTTCCGCCGCCATGGACTGGTTGTTCGCGGCCAATCGCTTCTTTGAGTACTACCAGATCTCCTATGTTGACCGTCTACGCATCGTCTCTTTTTACTTGGAAGGTCCGGCGCTATGTTGGTTCCAGTGGGTTGAACGCAACGGCCTCTTCCTGTCTTGGTCCGATTTTGTCCGGCAGCTTGAGCATCGCTTTGCTCCGTCGAGCTTCCGTAGCCCTCAGGGTCGTCTCTGCAAACTCCAACAAACTGGACCTGTGTCTGAATACCTCACTGAATTCGAATCATTGGCAAACAGAATCGTCGGAGTTCCTCCCTCCTTCATCTTGGAATGTTTCATTTCCGGGCTCAAACCACCAATTCAGCGTGAGGTTCTTGCCTTACGTCCCGTCTCTCTCCAATGCCACTGAGAGCCAAACTACAAGAAGAACGCTTCGCTGAATCTCGGCAAGCTCGTTTCAAATCACCTTCACAACCACCGCCCCCTCCGTCCACACCGCCTCCCAATTCCAGTTCAACGGAGCCGTCTTCCTCCCCCCTTCCATTCAAACGTCTCACAGCTGCTGAACGCCAGATTCGTCGAGAGAAAGGGCTTTGTTACAACTGTAAGGAGAAATTTGGCTTTAATCACCGCTGTAAGAGTCGTTTCCTGCTACTTCTCGCGGAGGACGACGAAGATTTTCTGGGGGATACATCAAAATCGTCGTTTGTAACGGCGGAGGAACACTCTCCGACCAGTGAGGCAGATTTCGGTCGTCTAAGCCTTAACGTTTTCACGGGTCAATATAACCTGCAAACTTTTCAGGTCACAGCTCAACTTGCGGGCCGCTCCATTCAAATTCTGGTAGATAGTGGCAGTTCCCATAACTTCCTCCAAGCCCGTTTGGCTAAACAATTGGGCCTTATCACTGCGCCCACTAGACCTTTATCTATCCTAGTAGGCAACAATGATTCATTGCATTGTGGCCACATGGTACGTGGGACCCAACTGCTTATTCAGGAACATCTGTTTACAGTGGATTTTCATCTAATTGATTTGAGCGGTACATATGATGTGTTGGGCATCCAATGGCTTCGCAAATTAGGACCGATTTTGATTGATTATGAAGAGCTTATTATGAAGTTTATGGATGAAGGGCGTAGGATTCAGCTACGTGGTAACCCTGATCCTATCCCTAGTGAAGTTTCTTTACATCAATTACGTAAGCTACTTTCACCCAACCAATCAGTTGGTTTCTTTTACGTATCCCTCACTTCTAAACCATCACCTTCGCATTCTTTCTCCGATAACACTTCCCCTGAAATTCAATCCCTCATCTCATCCTATGCACCACTCTTCACACCTCCCACGACATTACCACCACCAAGACCGTCTGATCACTCCATTTCCCACAATTCCTAGTGCTCCACCAATCAAACTACGCCCATACCGCTATCCGTTTTTCCAGAAACAAGAAATTGAAAAACAAGTCGCCCATATGCTAGATTTGGGTGAAATTCAGCCAAGCAGTAGTGAGTTTTCTTCACCAGTATTGTTAGTAAAGAAAAAAGACGGGTTTTGGCGGTTTTGTGTGGATTATTGCGGCCTCAACACCATCACTATCCGTGACAATTACCCCATTCCGACCATTGATGAGCTGTTGGACGAACTGGTTCACACTACATGGTTTTCTAAGCTCGATCTCCTCAGTGGGTATCATCAAATTCGGATGCGGCCTGAAGACATTCACAAAACTACGTTTCGCACGCATGACGGTCATTATGAGTTTCGCGTTATGCCATTTGGATTGTGCAGCGCACCGGCTACCTCTCAGTCTACCATGAATGATCTCCTCCGACCTTTTTTAAGGCGATTCACTATTCTCTTCTTTGACGATATTCTGATCTACAACGCTTCATGGTCTGAACACTTACTTCACTTGGAACAAATTTTTGCGTGTTTGCTACAGGGTCAGTTATACATCAAACCAGAGAAATGTGCCTTAGGCCTACAACAAATTGACTACTTGGGTCACATTATTCATCATGGTGAAGTGTCTCCCGATCCAGCTAAGATTCATGCCATGGTTGAATGGCCAATACCAACTTCTCTTAAGAGCTTGAAAGGATTTTTGGGGCTTACTGGATTTTACAGGAAATTCATCAAACGCTATGCTTTGATAGCAGCACCATTGACTGCTTTACTAAAAAAAGCCGTGTTTCAGTGGTGTGAGGAAGCTACACGTGCATTCACAACTCTCAAGAAGGCAATGACGGATGCTTCCAAGCTTGCACTTCCCGATTTTTCCAAGCCCTCTGTGCTTCAGACCGACGCTTCGGGATTTGGAATGGAGGTCGTTCTCTCACAGGGTCAGAAGCCTATTGCTTTCTTCAGCAAATTATCTCTCCAAGAATGCTTAATAGTTCTGTGTACCTGAAGGAGTTACACACTATTACAACTGCGGTTAAAAAATGGAGGCAATATCTTTTGGGGCATTTTTTCACCATTCAAACTGACCACAAGCCTTTGAAGGAGCTTCTTACCTAGCACATTCAAACTCCAGAGCAGCAAGTTTATCTTTCCAAACTTATGGGATACAATTACGAGATTCAATACAAGTCGGGGTCTCTGAATGTGGTTGCAGACGCTCTATCTCATTGCAAAGCAGAGTGCTTTGTTATTTCTATTCCTAGTCTGGTTTGGCTCCAGCAATTGAAGAAGGAATTAGACCGCAATTCCAAGTTTCTTGCTCTGCAGCAACAATTGGAGACTAATCCATCTTCGCTGCCACAATATCGCCTAGACTCCGGGTTCATTCGTTACAATCACAGATTGTAGATTCCTGAAGATTGCTCTTTTATTCCACTTCTCATCACTGAGTTTCATGCTACTCCTACTGGAGGCCATATGGGGGTCAAGAAAACTCTAGCACGACTACAAGAGAGTTTCTACTGGCCTAACATGCTTATTGTTGTGACTGAATTTGTACGGAGTGCACTTCTTGTCAACAGACGAAATATGTTACTCAACGACCAGGCGGTTTGCTCCAACCATTACCACTACCTAATCGCATCTGGGAAGATCTTTCCATGGATTTCGTCAATGGTTTGCCTATGTCAGAAGGGCAGTCAGTCATATTTGTGGTGGTAGACAGACTATCAAAATGAACGCACTTTGGCACACTAGCTCACCTCTACACTGCCTATAAGGTGGCTCAATTGTTTATTACCTTGGTCGCTAAACTTCACGGCATGCCCCGTAGTATTGTTTCGGACCGCGATCCCATATTTTTGAGTTGTTTTTGGCAAGAACTGTTCAAGGCTTGTGGCACCCGTTTGAAAATGTCAACAACGTATCATCCAGAGACCGACGGTCAAACCGAGGTCGTCAACCGTACACTACAGTAGTACTTGCGCGCGTTTGTGCAGGAAAAACCCGCTAATTAGAAGACACTACTCCCATGGGCTGAATGGTGTTATAACTCTTCTGTTCATTCCAGCACTGGAATATCCCCATTCAAGGTGATTTATGGTCGTGCCCCACCCGATGTTCCTGACTACTTGCCTCAGACTTCACAGGTGGAAGCAGTTGATACTCTTCTGACCACCAGAGACACTGTTTTGAGCAGACTGAAACGTAACTTGTTGAAGGCCCAAGACAACATGAAGAGAACTGCTGACATCCATAGGCGCGATGTGGAATTTGTTGTCGGAGATTGGGTCTATGTCCGTCTTCGTCCCTATCGTCAAACCTCTGTGGCTGGCCATCACAGCTACAACAAGCTTCTGAAACGTTACTTTTGACCTTATCAGATCACTGAACGTATTGGTAAGGTCGCCTATTGTTTGGAGCTCCCTTCAAATTCAAAAATTCATCCTGTTTTCCACTGCTCAGTTCTGAAGCCACATCAGGGACCTCCTCCCAGTGCACCGTCCCCTCTTCCAGTGGTTGTGTTTCAAAATTGTCCCGTGCTCACTCCGGCTGCAATTTTGGACTCCAAATTGGACACTTCTTCCGAACCTCCTACCCCCATGGTTTTGATTTAATGGCAAGGTCTAGCACCGGAAGATGCTACTTGGATTCCTCGTGATCAGTTGGACTCCACCACCATTCTTGAGGACAAGGATTCTTTTGTTGGAGGAGCAAATGATACATCTATAGCTGTCCAGCCCATTTCACCAAGGCCCAAGAGGGTACTCACTAGGCCACGTCACTTAGCAGACTATGTGTGACCAGCAAGAAAGGGCATAGAGGGAATATTGGGGAGTCACTTGAACTTTCTGTTAGTGGTGACTAGCACCTAGATTTCAGCATTTTCACTATATATGTATGAATTGGCTCTGCCACTTATTATCAAGAAAGAATTATTTGTCTCATTTGGAGTTTCTCTGGTACTCAAAACCAGATTCCTTTTATAACCTATCAATAGATGATCAAAATTACATTATTGCTTAAACTTGTATCTAATCATACAACATAATAAATTTATTTAGGTGGATGATTATTCAAGAATGAATTTTATTTGTACTTTACAAATGTTTCTCCATATCAACTTTGTGATTCACTCTAAAGAGTTTATGAGTTCCTAATCTTAAGAGTTGTCGATCCCGTACAAGGGTCTTCCGAGCCGGAGGAGGAAAGACCATTATCATACTAAAGAGAGATTCAACAATTCGGCATACACAAGTATATTTGATCTTTTAATTAAGAGCTAAATGTTTTTTTATTTTTAAAAAAAATTATTTACTTTTTAAATAAGACAAACTAGTCCACCTAAATTGACATCTAGGAACGAACTTTAGACATTGAGAAAAACACACTCTAAAGTCAACACTATTGGACCAACTCAAGTGAGTTAAAAAAAAAAACTATTCACTGTCATTCAAAAATTATAATGAGTTATGACTCAATATTATTTCCTTCAGAAAAAATAACTCAATATTATTAATCAAAAGTACATCAACGAATTAACTTTTTATTTCTCTCTCTCCTTGATTTTTTATATTTTTTTTCTATATTTTTATTACTTGTGATAGTGAATATATTTTACAATCAAATGTAAAAAACTAGTATATTATATTATATAAATAATAAAATGATGCTTTTTTTTTCTTATGAAACGGTCATTCCTAAAATACAAAAGGTGACAAATAGATTTTTGTTTTTGTCTCAGAAGGATTGGAAATCACTACTTAAACTCACACAAACCACATAAGGTTTTGAGTTTGAATATAAGTGAAAGTATCTAACATAGCAATAACAAGATTGAGTATTTGGAGTATTAATAGGTTATGTTTCATCTCTCATATTTTAAAATTTTTTTTTTTGATAAAATGATGAGTCTTGTTTTATTTAAATTTATATATTATGTCACATGTGAATTTACGGTTAAATTTTATCCCGACTCTATAAAATTTCTGACTTGATCGTTATTCCATAAACTGTATATACTCGCGCACCATAAAACGAAAGCTGGGCTTACGTCATAAAAAACTTCAAATCAGGTAAGGGATTATTTTTTTGAGAGAATGGTAAGGGATTATTTAATTACCAAAGTTTATATCCTTTTTTTTTTGTTGTTTTTTTATGAAAGCTTTTTTTCTTAACCATGTTGCAGCATTTAAATAATAGAATATTCTTCTGTAAAAAAAAAGAGAAGAATATTCTAAAACATATTCTGCAACATCGTTTTATGTTTTTTTCTTCTGGTCAAGTAGCCTAGTGGCTAGAGCTCACACAATTTCGGGGTTTGAACCCCGGCCCCTGCATATAAAATGCAATATCCCTACCAACTGAGCTAAGCTCACGGGAATTATGTTTTTACTAATTCGTATACTAATTTATAAACATTTAAGTCAATATTTTAAATTTAGTCAAAAAAGTCAATTTTAAAAAAACGTTTATTGACACGTTAATAGTAATTTATTAAAAAAAATTGATTTCACAATGAATTTGTACATGAATATCTTATTCTGTTAAATCCAGGATTAATGTCATAATTGACTACATTCATTTTATCAAAAAAAATAAAAAAGACTACATTCATTACATGCTATTTTCAGAATATTTGTTATTATCCATTACTGTGTGAAAAATGATGGAAATATTAATTTTTAAAATTTCCTTTGCATTTTTTAAAAACAAAAATACTTTTTAAAGATTCTATATCAGATTTAATTCATGTTTTGTTTATTTAATTTGTCAATAACTCAAATGAGATTTTGACTTACTTTGAATTCAATTTTCAAATATTTTTAACTAGCATTAATTATTGTGTAATATTCACTTGACCAAAAAAAAAAGTACTGTGTAATATTCCTATGTTGACTGATATTAATTATCTTTTTACGACAATTTTTATTTTATTTTTAGTTTTAAAAGTAATATTATTATAAATTAAACAAACATGCAGTCAAAAGAATTATTTCTATCCTTTTCTTTTTAATTTAAAAAAAAATAAAACTAAACATGCTTTTTCATATCTTATTTGTAAGCAAATCAAACATTATCTTTTACTTTTCTTTGAATTCAATTTTCAGATAATAAAAGATTCTATATCAGATTAATTCAAATTTTTTTCTTCCAGATAATTAATTTTCCCAATTTAATAAAATTTCTCAACGTTATCTGTTTTATTACAAAAGTAATGCATTACTAGTATAAATTAAACAGATGTGCTGTCAAAAAATTTAAACAGACATCCTCTTAAATATACATCCTAATAATTTATACAAAAATTCCAAGTAAAGTTTCTTACCTATTATTTTTCTAGTAAACTTATTGTTAAAAAAACACATATTAAGTCCCACTTATTTTTATTAATTAATAAAAAGACCCAAAATCATACACGGCTAAAATGAACCAAACTCCTCACAATTAGAAACCACCTAAAATCCAACTGCATAACTACGAGATTCTAGATTCTAACTCGAGTAAAAACATTAAACTTAATAATATTGACATTGTCAATTGAGCCAACTCTTACAAAAGTTAACTACCATTTTTTACATGTCAAAAACAATGAAATACCCCAACAAATAATCTTACACTCCCTCATTAGAATTCACTTTTTAATATAGAAAAATTGATATTTTGTTGTTGACTCAAAGATTAATCACATAACGGATTATAGAATCTAAGAGATAAAAATACCTTAAGCTGCATACCGAAAGTCAAATACCCTAACTACAACCGGTTAAAACAAAGAGTAAAATGCATCTCAAAATTTAATAATCCATAACGCAATTCTTAAACAAAAGTGACTTTTTGTTTTATTTTTTTATAATGAAAAAGTGACTCATTAAATATTTTTTTAACACGTTATTTAAAATTTTGTATTGATGACATGCATGCATAACATTTTTTTTCAAGATAGACAGTGTAACAATAACATCTTAAAATATTACACACATAAATTGAAAATCTTAAATTTAAACTCGGATTATGACATATAACTTAACAATTTTGATATTTATCAGTTGAGTCGGAACTTATCGATCGCATAACATATCTTTATTATGTATGTATGTACTATGTATGGTGGATGAGGATGATGACATGGTTTCTTTTACAAAAAGAAAAAGAAAAAAAGGATGACATACTTGAATGGGTAGTTATGGAAATTAAATGAAAAATTGGGTCCAATATTTTTAATTAAATTTTATGATATATTTATTTGTCACTTTGATACGTTCATCATCATCATAGTCACATTTCACAACCCAAAGACATCAAATTGGGACGTTCTTCTCAGGAAGGTCCAAAAAGTCAGTTCAGCGAAATCCGACGATCCGAACAATACCCTTTTCGTTTCTCTTCATAATAATCTTCTTCATCAGTAAGATAAACCACTCTCTCTCTCTCTCTTTCTCTCTTTCACCAATTTTTACTTTTTTTTTTGTTATTTCTTTCTGGGGTTTTAAGGTAGTTGTGTTTTTACCTTAAAATCTTCATATTTGTTTGATCTTATGTCATTGGAAATGTTTTTGATATAAACTATGTTTGATGTTTCTCTGTGTTCGTGTTTGTGTGTGTGTGTTTTGTTTTTTGTTTTTTCATATGATGTTTTATGGGTCATGTTTTTTTTTTACTTGATAACAATTTTTTGATACAGATTTGAAGGGAAATCTGATATTAGAGAATAAAGGTTGAAACTTTTTACCTCAAGAGAAGTGATTATGGCTGTTGCTGAAAATGTTGGTGCCAAAATCGGTTCTTCAAGTCAGAATTTGGACAACAACAACAACAACAACGTTGTATCATCTGACTCAACTGAGGTGGAGAAATCGAAACCTAGGACCGATCAGGATGTGAACAACAACGGTGTGTTCAACCATCAACACCAAAATGGTAATTATAGCTTCAAGACTCATCAAATGGGTCAGATGCATGCCAACGGTGTTCAGAACCAGCAGTTTATGATGAGCAATGATGGATATGTGATGAATGGTATCAGAAATGGTGAGAATGGGGGCGAGAGTTTTAAGCGTGAAATGAGGGATTTGGAAGAGTTGTTGTCAAAGCTGAATCCAATGGCTGAGGAATTTGTGCCTCCGTCGCTAACAAATAATCATGGCTACTTAGCTGCTGGACCTGCTGCTGGGTTTGGTTACCCTAACAATTTTATACTTCTTAATAATTATGCTAATGCTAACGGCCAAACTAACCGTAGGGTATGGATATTTTGTTTTGATCTCTTTCATTATTATTATTTTCCTGTTGGTTTTTGATGCTATGTTTTCACTTTTATTTTTTAATACAATGATGTGTTTTTCAGAGGAAGAACGGCTACACTACTAATGGAAAGCGAAGAGCGAATCATAAAGTGGATATGGAGAAAAGAGAAGAGATGATCAGGAGGACTGTTTATGTGTCTGATATTGATCAGCTGGTAGGAATTTAAGCTGTCTTGTAGATTATCTCATCTCAGCTAATTTACAATGTTTATTTTAACATGTGTATTCATCTAATTAATGATTGTTGTTTTATGTCGGAATCTAGGTTACCGAAGAGCAGCTGGCATCTCTCTTTCTTAATTGCGGCCAGGTAGTAACCGATACGTTTTGTCTATGATGTTTGTTTTTTTCCGAAGAGAACTATTATATTGTATAAAAAATATTACACGAAAACTCTTACCGTGATGAATCTATTTGATCTAATATCATCAAAGGTATATTTTTTAACTAATTTAATCATATACAAAGGTCCAAACAATAGTAAATGATGTGTCGGATTCTTTTGTTCTGTTACATTATCATTCCAAGCAATACTAAAATGATTTGTCGGATTATTTTGTTCCGTTGCATTGTCATTTGTACTATTTAGGGTTTTCCCTTTCTTAATGATGGTTTACCATGTTACCGTGTCAACTCGTATTTCCTGGCTGTAGGTTGTTGATTGTCGGGTATGCGGAGATCCCAATTCTATTCTCCGATTTGCCTTCATTGAGTTTACAGATGAAGGTAACACCATCGCCAAATATTTGTTGGTCATATGCTGCATTTATTATTGATATTTCACTGTTTAAGTGTATTAACTGTGTTATACATGCAGAGAGTGCAAGGGCTGCTGTAAGCCTGTCTGGAACTATGCTGGGGTATTACCCATTGAGAGTGCTGCCTTCCAAAACTGCCATTGCACCTGTCAATCCGACATTTTTACCCAGGGTAATGCTTTTCTTAGATATGCTGATTACATGTTCTAGAAAATCAATGACCAGAGTGAATAATAATTTACCTCTTTTCTTTCTTTCGTTTGCAATGACTGATGGTGTTGTGTTTCAGTCTGAAGATGAAAGGGAGATGTGCTCAAGAACAATTTACTGCACAAACATTGACAAGAAGGTAGTTTAGGGTTTTTACACTTTCATTTAATCTTACTTGGAGCAAATACTTGTCTTTTTCCGTATCTGGTTTGTAGCAATCAAGGATCATAATTCTTAATAAGTTATTTTCTTGTTACACTTGCAGCTGACTCAAGCAGATGTGAAACACTTCTTTGAATCTATCTGTGGAGAGGTTAGTAGTTTTTAATGGATCTTGGCTTATAATGCTTATTGTTGGTTGAATTTTTAGTATCCTATTGAAATATTTTCCATTATATTGATATATTCCATGGTTTCAATGCTTGAGTTTTTTTGTTGTTAGTTGAATTTTTAGTATTTTGTAAAATATTTTTCATTGTTTTGGTGTATTATCTAGGTCCATCGACTGAGGCTTCTTGGGGATTACCAGCATTCAACTCGGATTGCATTTGTTGAGTTTGCAGTGGTAATTACTTGCGAGCTTTCCAACCCTTTTACTTTTATTTGCTCAACTCTGGTTTGCTTAGCTAGTTTTTAACTTCCTATATTACTTTGTGAAGTTATATCCCTGTGATTAGTTAGCCCTCCCTCCCAATAACTGCATTCTATTTTTACTTCTGTCAATAATCATGTTTCTTAGTAATAGTAACTCCACACTGCCTACTAAAAGTCCCGAAAAACAATTAAAAGAAAAGAGAAATTTATGATGTTAGCTCTTGTAGGAGTCTTTAAACCTTTCCATCTTAGCTTTTCATGGCAAAAGACATGTTTATTTCTTTGTTCATTTATGAATTTGGAATGGAATTAATCTGTGCACATAATGCAGTGAAAATATGTTGTAATGGTGGATTTATTTATGACATATGCACTCATGTACGTCTGTGACAGAGCTTTTGAAAATAGTTTATTCATGATCCCATAAGCTAATTTCAGTAAATTTTCATAAACTCCTTAGAATAGATTATACAAACAACTTATTTTTACCTTAGATACATACAATTTTTCCTTATTCACTCTTAATTGTAAAAACAACTACAAAAGCACTTATATGACATACTTAACTAAGTTTTTCATCTCAAACATGCTCATAGTTATTAGTCAGCTATGCTAGGAACTCCTTAGTTTGAATTAGTGAAGTTATTAATTCTAAGCTCGTTTGACTTTGTTTTGAGCTTACAAATTTCAATGTAATCTAATTTTTGCAGATTAATTTCAATGTTCAAATTATTTTTGTTTTAAGATTTGAACTGTAAATCTAGTAAACAAACAAATAACATCTAGTAAACTTACTTCAATGGAGCTATACTCAACCTTCTGCCGCTTACCTTGGTTGGCAGTGAACTTATGTTGCTTGCATATTCTTTTGGGTCTGTTGCTTGCCCAATACTTTTAATTTCCATCCCACTTTTTCCGCATCTCTTGCAGCTGCTTTACTTTTACTTTTATCAAGTTTGCTCCGTCAATTTCAAATTCTCTCTTTTTGATAGACAAATGTTAGTAAATTAGTGGTTTTGTTAGTTTTTAGAGATTGAGACTCCTGCCTCCTGGTTAGAAACTGCTTTAGCATCCCCTAACTCACAAACCAAGCTGTCTGCTTGAGACTCAAGTTCTCTGTTTAGATGATATATCTTTGCAGTTGGTTTTGTTCTTAATTAATTGGTGTGGTCCCAATCTTCTCCCCCGTAGTAAAATGCTAAAATATATGAAGTATTGGAGTGATTAAGTTGCTTAAGCAGTTGTCTCAAAATATATATTTTTACTGCTGTTTGTTTTGCCATGTGTCTTTTCTTTTTTGGCTGGCTGAAGATTTTCTTTGCCTCATTCTTTCAGGCTGAGAGTGCAATTGCAGCTCTAAGCTGCAGTGGCGTGATTTTGGGTGCGCTGCCTATAAGGTTCGCCGGATTTCTCTTTGATTTCAACTGTCCTAAAAACTTCAGGGAACTCTTATAATAACATCTTAACCACTCTTATGTCTGGTGTGCAGGGTAAGTCCGTCAAAGACACCTGTCCGTGCTCGTTCTTCTCCTCGTAGTCCATGAACTGAATCAACTGTCATTGCTGCTGGGGTTTGACTGCTGCTACATATATATACGTACATAGAAACATATATGTTCCAAAGAACCTGTGGCGTTTAGTTGATACTTTTGTTCTCTGTCTTGCACTATGGTATCTTTGTTTCCCATTGCGGTAATGGGCTCTTCGTTTAGCTTGTAGAGTTGATGGTACTTCGAGGATCTTGCTTAATTTATGATGCACAATGTGACGTGTTTATCTTGCATGTCCAGAATTTTATGGTTGGATGTTATCTGGAGTTTATTTTGAACATGTTACAAAAATCTTTTTTAGTCATGAACTGCTTATTTGGTTGTCTGCAATGCATATCTGTATGTCTATTTGTTTGATCTTTCTCTTACACCATATGAAGTAGATGCTGCTTCTTGCCTTGCTATGCCGGTTATTGTGACTGCAATAACCTTATCAATCACCAGACAACACCACCGCTGCCACTACTTGTACTGTTTTTTATTATATAAGCTAGCATTGATTGTTAGTTATAAATGTTTCTTCCACCATTCATTTGGCTGGTAAAGATAAAATTTATTGGCAGGTGGAGGATAACCTTGTTTGGTTTTGGAATGATTTTGCGCCCCCCTTTGTTTCTCTTCCAAAATGTGTTTTACTAGCAGCTTTTATTCTCATGAATTCTAGTTTTTGGATTTGAGTTTATTCTGTTAAGTAGTGAGATTCGACCCATCATCATAGTAGAATTGGTTGTCTTGCTATGATTTACTTTGTTAAAACACAATGCATTGAGGAAGGGATTATATTCCTCACTGAGGCTATGATTCAGGAGAATCACGACTCTAGCAATTTCTTCTACAAGTTTTGGGTTTCACGACTCTGGCTCTTTAAAGTTGCTTTTCTTTATCAACTTTCTGTCAAAATAGTTAATAAATGTTGTGAGAATAAGGTCAATATAATTTCTTTTACTGATAAGTCTAATAACTCAAACCTTAGGTGTGCTTTGATGGAGGGTTTAGAAGGGGAGGACTTAGTTTTTTGTTTTGTTTTCGGGCACTAAAATCTTTTTTTAAATCAATTAAGTGTGGTTGAACTATTATTATATAATCAATAATCATGTTGTTCTTTTAATGTTTTTCGAAATATCAAATACACATAAAAATAGACTTAGTCTTCCTTAACCCTCCCAAACATACCTTAGGCATTGTTTGGGAGTTTGGAAAGGAGGGCCTTGGGGGATAGAAATATAGGGAAACATATCTTTTAGGGTCATATCTTGTGCCTTAAGGGCACATGTTAAACAACCTAAAAATAGAAATATTCCCTTAAAATTTGTGCATTCAATTAATTAAAAGTTAAAAAATTGAATTCAATACACAAGTTTCAACAAAAATTTTCTACATTTGACACATTAACTTGTGCTTTAAGGGCACAATTTAACATTTTCCTATCTTTTATTTTTTGAAGAAGTACTTTTGTAGAGAATAATTAATTAATACTTATGATTAAGATTTTTTATTTTATTTTTAAGAATATTATAATAATATAGATTGCGTTTTAAGAATTTAAATAAAATCCTTCAAAATCTTCCTCCAATACAAATTTTTAGTTTTCCTAAATTAAGATGATTTTGTATTATGAAAATGAACCTCCAAGCCCTCTCCTCTCAAAGTCTTTTAGCCACGTGGTTTAGCATCTTACATTAGATAGATAATTAATTCAAACCAACTATTAATCTTCTGCTGAAATCTTGAGTTAATTTGCTCTAGTGAATCCGAACTATTTTCACCTATTTACCCTGGGCACATCAATTGATTGGCTTGGCTACACTCATTTTGTAGCCATGTACCGAATCTTTATGTTGATGTTCATTTGTCTGGTCCATTTCAACTTAGAAGTTAGAACAGCTAGGCACAATATCATTTTGGTGTAAACTGTAAACTGACCCTAAATTGACGGGTTGTGTTCAAGGGACACAGTGGTTTTTTCTCCCAAGTTTTATTGCATGCTAGAATGTGGTAATTTTCTCTCAAACTTGTTTGCCCAAAAGAAGAAAAAATAATTTGGTATTACTTGCCACGGCTGATATTTAGTGTGCCATTAAATTGAACACTGGTTTTGTTTTTTTTCTGTATTTTGTTGTATTCTTTGAAGTTTTAGGCTCAATTCTACCAGAAATTAGCTGAGTGGTTTACTTTAGTTTCTCACGTTAGATAGATAAATTATTTCAACTATTCATCTTTTGCTGAAATCTTTAGTTAATTTGCTTGGTCCATTATTGTGAATTCAATACATTCACGTCAATTGATTGAATTGGCTATACTAATTTTGTAGCTTTGTACCAAAACCAAACCTTTCAATTGTTGTTTCATTTGTCTGGTCCATTTCAATTGTTGTTTCTTTTGGGGTAAAAAGACCCTAAATTAATAGCATGTGTTCAAGTGACACTATAGTTTTTCTCCTTCTGAGTTTCATTGCATGCTTTGACCTAAGAATGTGGTAATTCTCTCTCAAACTTGTTTGCCCAAAAGAAGAAAAAAAGAAGTTGATTACTTGCTTGCCACAGTTGATATTTTGTTTCTTCTGTGTTTTGTTGTATTCTTTGATCTAATAATGTTGTAATCATCTCTCAAACTTGTTTGCCTAAAATAAGTAAAGAGGAATTTGGCATTACTCGCCACATTGAGATTTAGTTTGCCATTAAATTAAATTTGATAACGTTGATACACCAAGATGGAGACAGACATATTTTAAAGGTTTAAATGCACTTTTGGTCCCCCTATGTTTGCCGTTGTAGCGATTTTGGTCCCCTAACAAAAAAAATGCAATTTTGACCCCCTAATTTTCGCAACTATGCTGAGAAGCCGCCACGTGTCCCAAGAAAGGGGTCAAAATCACAACTTTTTTGTAAAGATAAGGGCCAAAAGAGCATATTTCCCTAAACATGGCAAAATTATGGGGTTAAAATTGCATTTTTTTTGTTAGGGGGCCAAAATTGCTGCGAGGGTAAATATAGAGGGCCAAAAGTGCATTTAAGCCTATTTTAAAATAGTTATGGTTATGGGCTTATGGCTATGCAATTTTTATTGCTCGGTAAAATTGCTAGTTATGAATTCAAAGGCTGATAACTTTGCAGTATATTTGGTTAATTTATAAGTTTATTAGATCAAAGTAAATATTTTTAGACTAATATTTTATTTGTTGATGACTGATTTGGCCACCACGGAATTTGTCATGGACCAAAATGAGTCTTCACTCTAAAATAAAATAATAAAAAATAATATAGGTCATATGAGAAAATTGGAGGGAGAATTATTCAAACTAAATTCCAATGATCCAGTCTCTTATTCTCTTTAATATCTCTTAATTTTTTTTATCTTTCTCTTGATCTCACTAATATTAATTCTTTTTATATATAATAAGTCACACTCATTTGCTCTTATCTTTGACTCAGAGTGGAGAGAAGAAAATAATTTGTCAATTGGTTTTAACCTATAGTTTCTAATAGTTTGTCAATTGAACTCATTAACTTCTTATTTTTGCTGTTTAAAAAAAAAAACTTCTTATTTTTGTTGTCTTCTATGCTTTTATTAGATTTTTAGATTACAAATCATGAACGTTTGAATGAAAATATCTACATTTTGAATGGAAAACATTGGTTACGTATTTGGTTTACTTGAATTGTCTTTATCTTAATTTACACTTTTCCATTGTTTTTGAGAACTTTATAATTAAAAAGAAATTTAAAAAATATTGATGGGCCAACCTGCTAATTTATGAACCCACTATAAAAAAAAGGACGGGATAAGATTTAAAAAATGCTCTTCTTCCAACAAAAAACGCTCACTCCCAACCGAACTGTCAAAGATACTCTTGTGTGAGTTAACTGATGTAAGATTTTTACATGTCATAAAACTATTTACACGTAAGTATAATAAGATCGTATCCGCAGGGAGTTGCGTATTTCATAAGTGTTTTCGCAATATTCATCAAGTTAAGTGTTTGGGTATAAATTGTTTGTTTGTGTAAAACTATTGTTCTATTCGACATAAAAGTAAAACGAGAAGAGATAGGGCTATTTCGCTTGGGGTCAGAGACATCAACCAAGCGTAACAGCTGCAATCTCTTGACCAAATAACAGATTCTAGCCTTTTTAAACGATATTATCAC
>Ga0228711_1001493_pt1 | contig 34501 bp, 18 predicted proteins | sample MedpolnodulmetaG_2_FD_177996 | JGI IMG/M metagenome (GOLD analysis project Ga0228711, IMG submission 177996) | Root nodule microbial communities from Medicago polymorpha collected in Santa Monica, California, United States - brown nodules | ecosystem: Host-associated > Plants > Roots > Nodule... | reverse complement strand
TTTTTAAACAACTAAATTAATCAACTTTATTAATGTTTGAGTTAAAACAATTATCTGTTATCAATGTTCATATTCACATACATAATATTGTAGAAAGACAACATGACCTTGTAGACCATCACACACCGGTTGTATGCCACCTTTTCTTGCTTGTCGTATTCGAATTCTAAATTTTGAAATATTTTAACGTGTTTTAGTGGTTTTTATGGAGTGTTTATCCTATTCGGATTTTATATTCCAAAATGTATATGGCGTGCAAGAAATCTCTAATAGGATGGAAAAATGAAAAATAACGTGTCTATCTTTTTACTCTTTTAATCCAAATATTTCATCTCTTAAAAATCTTTAAAAAAAATGTAAAATAAGTCGTGAAGAACGTACATGAAGAAGATAATATGATATAAGTCAAAGAATGTTGTCATTAATATATCCACCACTTTACAAGCAATTTCGTTGATTTATTTTTTCTTTAAGCAACATTCCTTAAAATAAATAAAACAAGCCAACAAGGTAGCGTTACAATGCGGCATCCTTCACAAATACTGTCGAGGCACATGCGGTGGAGAGTTTGGACACAAGTTTCGTACCTTGAAATGGATAGTGGTCGCAGTAGGCAGTAGCTATTGTCATAGGAGGCTCTCACATTACAAAGTGCAATTTATAAAATAAATATTTGCTTCATATTTTGTTATTATAGAAAAAAATTTGGGCCATGGAAAAATGTCTTCATCTAAAATAAGAAAAATTTCTCAACTTAAAAAAACACTTACAAAAATATTTACATTATATATTTTAATACTTAAAAGATTATGAGAATGGTTTTGTTAACGAATATCCCATGACATCAGGGCCGACCCTGACCAAGTGCATCAAGGCCTCACACTTAGGAGGGCCTCAAAATTTGAAAAAAAAAACTTATACCTACGAAACAAAATCCGTCACTAAATGTCATTTTTTCGTAGGTAAAAGTCTGGAAGACATCAATTTTATTGTCAATTATGCATTATCCATAAGTAAATATCTATTTATTTGTAGGTAAAAGTCATGCTCGAACCATTGCTCATATACTTAAATACAACTTAATTGTCTGTCACCATAAAGTAGTGTTGGATTTTTTTCAATTCTTTTTAAATGAAAGTCTGTAACCGGGCTTCCGAATTGTCAGGGATCACCCTGCATGATATCTTTTAAAAACTCTAAATTTAAAATTTATTGTTTAAAAAAGTAAAATAATTTGATTTTCAATTTATTAATTATATAAATTTTCATAAAATTTTGTACTATTTAAGATGTTAACGGTGCACCAGACAGTTAGACACCTGTTAGCATATACATGAATGAGTATTTAGTCAAACATTCAAGCACAAAAGTCATGAGACATAGTGACACTAGTTCGATAAAGACAGTTTCTTTCTTACCCAAATAATAAGTAAGCATTTATGCCGATTTGATCCCTTCAAATTGCATTTAGAAACCCATAGAAAGAATACTTTGACATATTATTATCTTCTTCATTCATAGTCTTATGTAATACCGTGAGCTGTTCTTGATAGTAGCAGTTTGGAAAATGATATGGTAACTTTGTAAACTATCTTTTTCCCTAACATATCAACCAACACACAAGAAAGCACATACATGATATCACAGGCTTTCCATTGCTGTGGATTTGTTAACCTTTCACCTGCCCTTACTTAATTCTCCATATTCACAATCTGACTAATATCCACCAAAACTTCTACTTAATTAGCTTGAATAATTAACAAACAATATGGCATATTCCACACCCTCTCACCAAACCATACGCATAATACATTATTCTTTTGATTAAACTTGTATTTTTTCTATTCCCTTATACTCAACCACTCAATTCCAACAAAATAAATAAAAGTATACACTCATGAAAAGATAGAGTATAAAAGAAATGGAAAGAAAATTGCATACTTTCTTGAATTAGTAGGCAATTTTAAACAAATCCATTTTGCAAATTCCAGCTAACATCTAACTGCTTCAAGGTCAAACTTGAATGCAATTATTCAATTGACTCTATGCTAGCTCCTCTAAAAAAATTCTATTAACTTCATCTTTCCATGGAAGGAACTTTATTACACCATTACACTTCACATATTCTTGAGAAAATGATGGAAACAAAACTTCACTTTCCACGTTAACTTGATCATAAAAACTTCATTCTTCAAAATCAAAACGCATCAATGGATGGTCATGGACACATGGTCAAGTCCAAAAATTCTCTCTTAGCTCTCTTTAAATCATCACCATCTTCTTCATCCTTATCATATTCCTCTTCCTATTCTTATTCTCATTCTTCTTCTTCTTCTTGCACCGTTGAAAATGACATTAGTTCATTCTATCCGGTTCAAACCGGGTCCAAAGCTTTGCATGAAGCTGAACAATGCCGACACGTGGCAGAAAATGAAGCACTTCAAGTGATGGGATTGAGGTTCATCAATGATATTGTTGGTGATCAAGGTGGAATAATGGAGTGGAAGGATGTAGAAAACCGGTTCGACCAAGTAGCTTGGACCGGGAATGGTCATGAACCTGTCGTGTCATGGTCCCAATTTGGCTTTTGCATTGGTGAGAAAATATGAAATTAATTAAGTTAACATTTAATTTATATGCTAACATTATCATGATAGTACCACAATTAATAAATTCATAGTGATAATATTAATGCATGATATGGATGTAACGATGCTGATTGACAAAAACGGTGTCGTTGATAAGTCTATTTCGATGTGTGTCATGTTCTGTTCTTTTGTGTGTGCCTTGTGGCACGGTTCAAGTAACAAGAATCACAATGATTTAATGAATAGAGGAATTTAATTAGCCACCTTAGCCATGTTCTCAGCATACACTAAAATTCCATTATATAAGACAACTTGTAGCATTTTTATTATTCATTTTCCTATACTTTATTTTATTTCAATCATGAGTAATGTTGTTAATTAACACTTCTTCATTTTTAATTCTCCTTTACCATTTTTCTTTTCTTAAACAAATCATATCTATACACCTACTTGTTTAACTTAATCTTAGTTTGGCTATATCATTATTTTAATTATTTATAGGGATAGGGATGCAATCATCACCAGAGTTGGCCAGAGAATTGTTAAGGGCACTAAGGGGATGCAAGGAATGGAAATCAGATATCACAAAAACTGATTTGCACAATTTTTGGTTACGGATGAATGATGATTCTTTTAACTCAAGAATGCAATTGTTCTTTGACATGTATAAAAAATATCCTTCCCTAAACTTTAATTAATTTTAATAATTCCTAAGGTCTATTTATAATTTTTTTTTTTTGTTTACCTTAGGTGTAACAGAAACATGGACGGAAGAATTACCGAGATAGATATAAAGCAGGTCATTATTTAATTTAATAAACATTACTAACATATAGTAGCAATTAACTATTCTATGTTGATCATGCTGATAATTTGGCACTTCTGGAGACAAAATCCAAAATAATTCATTTCAAGTGGGGTGTACACATACAGTTCATGGCATAATCAATAATCATACATAATATATGCAGACAATATTATTAACCGCTTCCATAAATAAGCTATCGGTGACACGTGATGAAGCAGATGACTATGCAGCCTTGATAATGGAATCTGTGGACAACAAAAACAAAGGCTACATTGAGGTACCATATATTATATTAAATAAATATAGTACTACCAATTTAGCCGCCTCAACATTAGAATTTACCATATGCTAGCTGTTAATAATGATTAATGGAAAATGTATACTATCAATTATTATGTCCGTGACATATATGTGTAGATATCTGAAATGGAGACTCTATTCAAAGAAAGTTTATTGAAAGTACATTCTCCAATGAAATTACAAGGAAGCACAAATCAGCAGAAGAAACATGAGTGTGAAGAAGAAGAACAAGAACAAGAACCAATGTCAAAAGCAGAAGTGTTGTTTAGAACATATTGGAGACGTAGTTGGGTTGTTATGTTATGGTTGATAGCTTGCTTTGGTTTGTTTGGTTGGAAATTTGATCAGTACCGTAAAAGATCAGGATTTGAAGTAATGGGTTATTGTCTTCCAACAGCTAAAGGTGCAGCTGAGACATTGAAACTCAATATGGCTCTTATTCTTCTTCCTGTTTGTAGAAATACAATCACTTGGCTTCGCAAGGATCCTCGTCTTAACTATGTCATTCCTTTTAATGACAACATTAACTTTCATAAGGTAATTAATGTTCTTTCATCATTTCATCTCTATAGTTTAAGAGAATATTAATTGTCACTATCTCCTTAAATAAATATTGTTGGTTCTAGCATAAGAGACTAGTCTTCCACAAAATGATGAATCAATGTTCAAATCTTTAGTTATGATAAGCGATTATCATATTTAGTATCCGACATTTCTTCAAGCATGACTATATTTAATGGAGAAAACCTACGAGAAACCAATTAATAATAACATCATCGTATGTCAACTAAATCGCAAAAATTAGTAAAGATGACAGTAGTGTTGAATAAAGTCGATTTTTAAAGTGTGACCAAAATTTCATTTTTTTTTCTTTCAAAAAATACGAGACCAAAAAAGCATTTAAGCCTAACTTGTAAATTTCATGGTGGAAAGTCTATTATTATTGTTGGTTGCAGAAAAAGATCTAAAAATAATTAGAGGTTTATTAGTGAAAAAAATAATCAATGCAGTTAAAAATCTAAAGAGGTCTTTAAAAAAAATTAAAGAAATCTCGATAGTCTTCTATTTAGGAAGTTAGGACCGGTTTGAATTGACTTATTTTCTAGCTTATGCAATTAAATAAGTTTTTATTTATTATTCATAAACTTGTTAAGGTAGTTGATGAGAAAACAATTATGAAGATATAGTTTTCGATAGCGAGAACTAAATTAACATAGAAGCTTATAATTTATTTGCATAAGCTATTTTTCATAAGATCAAAATAAGCTAATCCAAACCCACTTGGGTTGCCCTAGTGGTATTGGCTTGGGACCTGGGAGTGTGCTCCTCCTCGAGGTCTTGGGTTCGATTCTCCACCTATCAATTTAGGTGGGTTAATTTAGCTTTAAAAAAAAAAAAAAGTTAATCCAAACGGGTCATAAATGTATTTAAAGTGAATCCAAACTTTTTTTGACTCGTTGATAAAAAAGAGTAGTTTAATTGGTATGTACTCTGTCATTTTTCACATTCATCTCTAAAAGCTCTTAATCAAACTCAACTGCAGCAGAAGATTGCAGTTTTTTTGTGACAGTGTGTTAGATACTTTGTTAATATCAATCTAATTTCCCTTTTTTCTTTAAAAAAAAAAAATCAATCTAATTTCCTTTCTTGAATACATGTCAAAACCCAACGTAACATTAAAATTCAATTAAAACTTAAAATACATGATATTTTGTTTCTGTGATATATATGCAGCTTATTGCTGGAGGAATAGTGGTGGGTGTGATATTGCACGGAGGGACACACCTTACATGTGATTTCCCAAGAATCAGTGATTCAGACAAATCAATTTTTCGACAAACAATAGCGGCAGGATTCGGCTACCACCAACCTACCTACATGGAAATTTTGGCCACAACAGAGGTTGCAAGTGGGATTGGCATGGTGCTGTTAATGGCCATTGCATTTTCACTTGCAACAAAGTGGCCAAGGCGTCGTTCACCTGTGTTGCCCTTGTCCCTCAGAAGGGTCACTGGATACAACACCTTTTGGTATTCTCACCATTTGTTTGTCATTGTCTATGTATTGCTCATTGTTCACTCCATGTTCTTGTTCCTAGCCGACAAGTGGATCGAGAAAACGGTAAGCTTCTCCGTGTCTTTTTTCCATTTTCCATCCTGGCTACTACAATCTTACTACTTGCTTGATCTAAATAAAAATCTAATGTTTGTATTACAAACATTACGTTGAAAGGGAGACTCTACGAAATACGGTTAAGCTCTATGATAGAAATTAGTCAACCACGAAGTAGGCGATAATTTACACCTATAACATGGTTAAAAAGAACTGAATTATTCAAAATTAGTGTTTTATAGGACATCCAATTTAGCAAATGAATATCGAAGTATATGCAACATTTTTCATTTGTTGATACATGACTTCTAAATTAATTGAAGTTCTCAATTTCTCATCAGTAATCTACTGCATGATTGTTACTGTTTACTACTTAACATGCCTAAGACAGCAGTAGATGTTACTAAAACTCTTGAAAGTAGTTCAAATTTTTGTGTAGCTTTTCATTTTCTATATATTTATCTTACTACATGCAGACATGGATGTACATTGCTTTTCCAGTTTTATTGTATGCTGGAGAGAGGATCTTTCGAGCCATTAGATCAGGATCTTATGAAGTTGATGTTATGAAGGTACTTTATCAACTTTTTTATGTTCAAATTTTTCATAAAAGCTGCAGGTTTAAGTTCTGTTTCTTATGATAAAATATTTATCGATTTCTTTTATTATTCCTGTGAAGTATAACTAATCAGTATGTTCTTCTCCTATGATTTTCCATGCAGGCAAGTCTCTATCCAGGAAAAGTTCTGTACCTCAAAATGCAAAAACCAGACGGTTTTAAGTACAGAAGTGGCATGTATATATTCATTCAGTGCCCCCAAATTTCACCCTTTCAGTGGTATTAATTCAATTCAATATTCAACATTGTACCCTTTTCATTTAATATAATCCTTGAAACTGGTTAATCAAGATTGATGTTCTATTTTTGAATCTATTTTGCCTAAATTTTCAGGCATCCATTTTCCTTGACATCAGGACCACAAGATGAGTACCTGAGTGTGCACATTAGAACTCTTGGTGACTGGAGCTACGAAATATACGCTCTATTTCAAGAGGTAAAGAGTTTACATTTTAAGAAAATAAACACAGAATTATTTGCTTCTCAAAATTTCCCAGTCTCAAAAGTGTTACTGCAATATTCTGCAGGCAGTGTTGTCTGGGTTGCAAGGATGTCCAAAACTGTACATAGATGGCCCTTACGGTTCTGCATCTCAAGACCATGTAAAGTATGACATTCTAGTACTTGTTGGTCTTGGCATAGGAGCTACACCTTTCATTAGCATCCTCAAAGATGTTGCTAATGGTGTCCAGACATCACAACAAAGTGATCATGTAAGCTTCTTTTGTTTTGCTATTAATTTCTTTATTTCTTGTTCTATATGATATTTATTGCATTCACTAAAATTCAACTTCTCCACTTCCGTTCCATGAAATAAATGACACATTTGCGCATTTGAAAATAGAGTGGTCTCAGAGAATGCAGCTTAACAAAGGGTTCACCATCAAAAGCATATTTATATTGGGTTACAAGAGAACAAAACTCCTTTGATTGGTTTAGAGATGTGATGAAGGAAATAGCAAATTCAACAAAACAGCAGGTATGCCTGATGCAGTTTATCATAAAGATGCATAATTAAAATCTTCAAGCATTTTCTGACCATTATAATTTTCTTGTAATTTTAAGTCGGTTGTGGAGATGCATAATTTCCTGACTAGTGTATATCCTGAGGGAGACGTTCGTTCGGCTTTATTAAGTGTCATTCAAGCTTTACATCATGCTAAGAATGGCACTGACATAGTTTCTAGGACTCCTGTAAGTGCATCATATCCTTAACTTTGGCCATTTATGTATAGCCAAATTATGAAAAAATAGTGATTTTGTCTCTGAATTTTCAGATACACACACATTTTGCTCGACCAAATTGGTCCAACATATTTTCCAGATTGGCTCACAAGCATGTAGGAGACAAGATTGGTGAGAAAAGCATCACTTGCAATTTAGAATTGCTTTCTAACCAAAACTCTTGTCATCATTCTGTGTTATTTAATTTAATGATTGAAATAGACATATATAACTTACAAGTTAATGCTTCATCCAAGCCCTATATTTTTTTTATACAAACTGCTTCTTCTAAGTTCTAACTATGTGCATTTCCCCTATTACAGGAGTTTTTTATTGTGGACCATCTAACTTAGCAACAGAGTTGAAGAATTTGTGCACCAAATTTTCCACCAAAACCACAACTAGATTTGTTTTCCACAAGGAAAATTACTAAACTTTTTTGAAGGATTGCATCAATTCCTCAAATAGGAAAGCGTACCTTCAGAATCTTGAGATGTTACTTTCTCTTTTGCCAGAGAATCTGTAAATATATATGCGCGGTTTGGCAATTGAAAAATGAAAGAATATACAACTATACATCAATAGTAGTCCTTCGCATTGATCATTGTAACTTGTATTTTTGGGCGTGTATGCATGCTACTTCGGTATTTCACGTGCACCTGAGGCCAGCAGATGTAAAAATGAACAATGAATAAATGTTACATATATAATTATCATGACATACATTTAGGACAGGAAAAAATTATGAGTATCCTTTGCTAGAAGATATCTTGACATATATAATGTATTTTTTTGTATGCTATAGCTATATAATCATTGAAATAGAAATGTTTTACGGACAAATGAATTATCCATCTTATAACATAAATAAAAAATAATATCAGCATCACTTACTTGTCTTTTTAAATCTTTTACACCATTTTATCATAAGTTCTTCAATACTGGCATCCATGCGAGTACCAACACCTCCCCAGACAAGCATGTGAGTTAGATCCCCAACAGATGAGCCAGTCACTTCATACACAGGTTTAAACCCAAGTCTTGTGTAGAACCTAATCAACTGCTTTTCAACAACAACAAAAAAAACATCAAATAACTCTTCTAGGACTAGTCCCATGTACCATCATACTACTCCCTCGTCTCATAGTAAATGTTCAAATCTACAAGTGTTTGAACACCTGCAAATTATGGTTAACCACATCCATTTTTGTGGTTAGCGAAATTAATGTAACATCAATTAATTATTAAATTTTAATTTTATAGCAAAATAAATAAACAAAGTCTAACACTATAAAAAAAAAAGTGAAGTTAAGGATAAGGTTGGAAAGAAGAGGACCTTAGAATGGTAAAGATCAGAATCATTGATAGCAAGTAACTGAGCTGATTTACAACCACAGTCATATCCATGTCTAATAGCAACAGCTCCAATATACAAACCAATTCCAAATATTGATTTCTCCATGCCAAGTGTTTCTCTTTGAAGTTTAATAGAATCCAAGTGAAGAATATTACCTCTTCCAAACCACATTCTTATCAATCCCTCAGCTTTTCCAAGCTCATTATCTGTTACCAAACTCTTTGCTGTGATTCTGAAAAAGGGTCCTAGAGTTTGGACCTTAAGGTCGAGTTTTTGTGCTCTTGATGATTCTAGTATTTCGGACATGGTTGGCAATGAAATTGATTCGTTGGTAGCTTTTACAGTAATGCATTTGAATCTGTTCTTTTGAAGGGGAGGTGTGAAGAGATGGGAAGTTGTAATATTTGGTGAAAGAGGGAGATGATGAATTCTGGTTTGGATTGATGGGTTGCTTTGTAAATTAAGGTTCTGGCTTAGCTTCATCGTGGAGGAAGCCAATGCAATAAGATAGTCGCCATTTACAAAAAAATAAATAAATAGTAAAGTAGGTTTATTGAGATAAGTTGTAAAAAAATTTATTTTATTTTTACAAGTTTGATATTACAGGTATGAATTTTTGTAAGTCATCACAATTTTGTCTCTTGTATAAGACCTCATGTTAGATTGAGTGTATGTGTTGTTTATAAATTGAGATATGATATTTAAACATCTATTTTATGATAACTTTTGTGACAACTTTCTCTCTCATACTCACATTATTTTTTACTTTATCTCTCTATTGTTTTGGTTTTCGTGTAAATACCAATTTTTTCTTTGTAAACTATGGTTTTCTCAAAAGTTGTCGGTTGTTCAAATAACACTCCTTTTATAAATTACCCATAACTTCAAGTAAATAGAGTGCAAAACCTGAAGTTAAGACGACCATGCTTCCAATGACGTATCCGGGAAATACCGGTTCGATTAACAGGGAAATCCGCTTGGCCAATACACATGCCTCTACGCATGAGTTGGAAAACCGGTGCTTTATATATAGTAGGGGTAAAAACCCAAAACGGTTTTGTTTTCGACTTGCTGTCGTCGTCAACCTCAGGGTAACTTTGAGAAAACGAAAAGCACACAAAATACGAAACCCTAATTGTGTACAGACGCAACAATGGCATCGACGGCGAAGCGATGCCACTACGAAGTTCTCGGTCTATCTCGCGAATGCTCACCGGAAGAACTCCGATCAGCTTACCGGAAACTCGCCCTCCAACGCCACCCTGACAAGCTCGTCAAATCAGGCCTCTCTCAATCCGAAGCCACCGCTCAGTTTCAGGAGCTACAACACGCTTATGAGGTACTCTCCGATCCAAAGGAACGAGCTTGGTACGATTCTCACCGTTCCCAAATCCTCTTTTCCGATCCAAATTCCAAGTCTAATTCCGTTGTCCCTGACCTGTTCTCGTTTTTCTCCAATACCGTTTATTCGGGGTTTTCGGATTCCGGTAAAGGTTTTTATAAGGTTTATTCTGATGTGTTTGATAAAATTCAGGCGAATGAGATTAATTTTGCTAAGAAATTAGGTTTAGGGATTGATTCTGTTAGACAGGCTCCTCTTATGGGGAATTTGGATAGTCCTTATGCGCAGGTTACAGCTTTTTATAGTTATTGGTTGGGATTTTTGACGGTTATGGATTTTTGTTGGGCGGATGAGTATGATGCGATGGCAGGTCCGAATAGGAAGTCGCGGAGGTTGATGGAGGAAGAGAATAACAAGGTGAGGAGGAAGGCGAAGAGGGAGTATAATGATACTGTGAGGAAGTTGGCTGATTTTGTGAAGAAGAGGGATAAGAGAGTGATTGATATGAAGGTGAAGAAGAATTTGGAGATGGAGAAGAAGAAAGAGGAGGAGAAGGAGAGGAAAAGGAAGTTGGAGATGGAGAAGAAGGAGAGGGCTATGGCTTATGAGGAGCCTGATTGGGCTAAGGTTGATGAGGAAGAGGTTGAGGATTTGTATGAGGATGATGAGTTTGAGAAGAAAGATGAGAAGGAGTTTTATTGTGTGTTGTGTGGGAAGAAGTTTAAGAGTGAGAAGCAATGGAAGAATCATGAGCAGAGTAAGAAGCATAAGGAGAAAGTTGCCGAGTTCAAGGATTCACTTGATGATGAAGAGGAGTTAGAAGCTGAGGTGGACGAGGAAGGTGAAAGTGAAAGAGAAGGGGTTGACGGGGAAAGATTGGAAAGTGACGAGGATGGAGTCGGGGTTGATGATTTGGAGGAGAGGATTCGAGATAGTCTTCATGTTGAGGAGAGTGCAAACGGGGTTGAACTGAATGATGATGGTGACGATGATGAATTTTTTGATGCTGAGCATGCAAAAGATGAGGAGGAGACTGGTGCGTCAGTTGATTCTGTTGTTAATGACGATGACGACGACGATGATGATGAGAATGATCTTGAAACAATGGTATCTGGGCACAAGGGCCGATTTGATTTTGATGAGAATGATGGTAACGACGACGATGTTGATGATGATGAAATTGGGGTTCTTGAAGCAATGCTGGCTGGACGTAAGAGCAGAAAACCCAGTGCTTCAACACACAAGCCCGAGGCTTCTGAAACTCCAACTCAAATTGAGAGTGAGAATGAGAATGATGGGGTTGGTGCTATGGAATATAACAACCGAAAGCCTGCAAAAAAGAAACGTAGAGCAAAGAAAGAGAAGGGTGGGAAAAATGGGGATGGAACTAATGTGCCTACTGATGGCAAATATGAGAAGAATGTAATCAATATTGGAGACGGTGATTCTTGTGCACAAGAGTCTAGTTCCCAATATTTCGAGGAAAATGAGGATAATGGCGGTAAAGAGAATGAGCAGGTGGGTAGAGATAAGAAGAAGATTTCAAATCAACCGGTTGATAAAAAAGGAACTTCAAAGAACACAAAACCCAGATCAAAACTTTCAACCAGAGGAAGAAAACCAAATGTATGTTTTTATGAATATAATAACCTGTTCTGTTCCTGTATTGTGCCATGACTACTGAGATATGTATGTAGCTGTACCTGTTCTAATATACTGTTTTTGTTTTAGCAGTTTCGTTAACTTGAAAACCCTTGTTTTGCTTCCAATTTTTTTGCTTTACTAAGTGTGGTTAATTTTGATGAAATTAAAAGGTCTGCTATCTTGACATGTTCAGATTTCCATTTTCTTGTTTATTATTCTGTGCTTTTTTAAATTCACACATTTGAGGCATGTAGCCAGGAAAACGTTGGTTATATCAATATTTTGCTATGTTGTGTTCCATGTCTTCCAATTAAACAGAAGCCTTTCTGCTCTATTCTGATTTTTTCTTTCTTTCTTGAATTAGAGAAATCTTGGTCATTTTTGCGAGACATGTGAGGAGGAGTTTGAGTCAAGGTAGATTTCCTCCCTCTTGCTCATCAAATTTCAAGTTGTTCTCATCATTGTTTATGTTGTGCGGATAAACTGTTATATAACTTTGTTTGATGTTATTCTCAGGAATAAGTTACATAAACATCTGAGCGACTCTGGGCATGCAGCAATGAAAAGTCGATAAGGAAAATACAGTAAGGATCAATCATTTGAAATGTATCATCGAGTTGTTTTCCAGGTCCAGATATGTGACTACTTCAATTTTGGTCAATTCTTTAATTTTTACTAGTGTTTAGATAAATTGTAGCTCAGCCTTCCGGCAGAAAACATGTTGTTTTATTTATGCCACAGTTCATAAGGGTATGGATACAAGGTATATCCAAATCTCAATAGAAATCACCTCTGTCAACATTTTGATCAATCATATCTCCCAAACAAAACATGTGTTTAAATAGCCAATGTTATGGTTTAGGTGATGTAGTTTTTCTAGAGTAACCAGATGGAGTCCATTCTATTTTCTGGAAACAATAGTGAGATGGAATCTTAGCAAGCACAAGATTGAATGTCTATGAAAATAGTTTACGGGTGGCAATTGGATGAGATCTTGCGATTAATGGGGTAAAAATCTGTAATATGGGTATGGGCACTGGTACAGATTGTAACACTAAAAAATGCGGACATCATACAGTTGCTAATACAGAAACCAACCGAAGGGTATTCGATAGTATTAGAAAATGTTATATCGATGTTTCCCTTTTGAATCAATTTTAAACTAGTATTTTTATTTTTATTTTATCAATTACAATTGTATTTTGATGTTTATTAGTTTATGATAGTTAAATGCGGACATCATATACGAGTATGGAATGTGATACAAAGTTGTTATCCATACCAATACGAGAGTATGGAATGTGATACAAAGTTGTTATCCATACCGATACGAGTCTAGGTACCGTACAAATAATTTTTTGAACTACAGAATGGGGAAGAGTATTATACACATTATCAAGATCTTACCCCATTTACTAAACAAAAGGGTCTTTTTTCTTTTCTACATTTAGAAGCTTTTTTTACACTATTAAAAAAGTCATTCATTAAGTTTATCCTCCACGGGCTTTGAGTTTGATCTACGTGAGATTTATGCTTAAATTTAAATTAGGCAGACTTGTCTTTGTTATGAATTTTAATGTATTTGTTAACGTGTATTTATTTTTCAAAACTATCTTTATAACGATTAAATATATGGTTCTATTTTTCAAAATTTTATGATTTGATATGGATTGGAATATTTCTAGCCAATCTATTGACATCAATAGATTGACAATTTTTTTGGGGTGTAGCTGCTCATGAAATTCGGAAAGATAGAAATGATATAGTCATCTCTAATAAACACTCGTCTTCCATGGAGTTTTTATTCAAAAAATCAATCAACAAGTTATTTGCATCTCTCACTTGAAGATATTGTTTTTCAAAGCAAAATTCAGAAGGCTCCTCGAAATGGTTCAACGAATGTAAATGTAGATGTTCTTTCATCGCAAGATCGGGAAGTGTACATATGTGGAGGAATTATCTGAGACTGTCTCACGGTAACTTGGTGCACAGTTTTTACAGGAAGAATCTTGGCTCTAGCAATGCAATTTGGGAACTCCTAGTTTTTTTTTATATGTTAACTCTTCAGTTTTTAGAGGGAAAAGTCTATGGTAATCTGGATTTTATCCGGAGATAAATTGTCTCACGGTAACTTGGTGCACAGTTTTTACAGGAAGAATCTTGGCTCTAGCAATGCAATTTGGGAACTCTTAGTTTTTTTTTATATGTTAACTCTTCAGTTTTTAGAGGGAAAAAAGTCTATGGTAATCCGGATTTTATCCGGAGATAAATAAAGTCTGGAACAAATAAAGTCTTGTCAAAAATTGTTTCATCCAGAAATAAGAATGTTTTTCTGTCTAATTGTTGTTCTATTTGGCTCAACAAAGAATGTTTTTCTCATCCCTCTTCTCCACTGTGTTGTGTTTCTTCTCTATAATTTTATTTCTCATGTTCATGGCAAAGCAAGTCACTCTGCTGACTTTTTAACCTACAAAGGTTACTATAATTCTTATGAAAGAGTTGACACAAACATTGCTTGCTTTTCTTTAGCCACTATTTTGTTAGACAATGTGAATCTGATTCAGTAATTTATTTTCCTTTTCATTAAAAAAGAAAGTTTATAGTTGTACTATTTTATCCGTTGCACATTTTTCACTAATCCCTATTGGTCAAAAAACAGTTTATCTTTTCCAATTATAACAAATAAGATTATTTTTGCAAAGAAATAATGCAATGAATAACTTTAAGAAGTCCTATAAAATAAAAATAGACAAATAAATCAAAATAAACTTAATTTAATTGAAGATGGAATTATTCTAAATTGGTAGCCATGGTGCTACAAGGTCTATACCCATTTTGCAGGGATAATTACCAAGACTATTGAGGCAATTCAAATTTTCTATAACCAATACAAAATATTGGTGGACGAAAACAAAAATTAGATTCCATTGGTGATAAATGTAGTAGCAATTCAATAATTTAGACAATTATCCAGTCTTCAAATTCAATATTCCAGACACCGACCAATTGTCAACATTTACAAAATAAGCATGCATGCCGGCATCAACTTTGTAGCAAATAAAAGCACCCACACGCGATGTATTTACGAAACTACGCAAAATATGTAGAGCGTCGAAGGACTAAAATAAGGTCTGGTTATCTACACAAAATATGAACCAGTGAACTGTTTAAGAAAGCCTATGCAAATCATAACGATTTAGCAGCAGCGTCTATGTAAGCAATGGCTTCAGCCTCTGAGAGCTGTTCTCCCTCTACCAACCCTCTTATCAAGGTATTGGCGTACGATTTATTAGGCGCACACAATGGTAGCTTCCCAGATTTGAAGAGCTCAATGTCAAGAAGCGGACACCTGGTTAAGTTAATATGAATATCATTACATATATGGACCAAGAATAAGTCAACCTAATATGGTAATTAGAACCAATAATTTGTTACTCACGTCATAGTAATTATGGGAATGTCTTGCTCCTTTCCTAAGTAGACAGCATTACCATACCAACCATTCTGCACAACATTATCAGAGAGAAGTCATTACCAAGGAGGAAGATAGTTGCACTTAATTAAATGAGGAAGCAAAATATGTGCAATAATCACTCAGAAAATGAGTAGGGACAAGTAATATATACTTTGAGAACCTCCTGAGAACCAAACTCCTTGTTGGAGATGGCATTCAAAGTAGCCATATCAAATAAAGCAGAGTCTACATCAAGGCTTAGACCATTTTCCTGAAATAAAACATCATTGAACTGCTCTAGCCTGCAACAAACAAGTATCCTGACAATGTCATGTTCTTTGAAGGAGAAAAACTATATACAAATCAAAGCAAATTTTAGCACCAGACAGATTTACTTACGAAATTTTGTACATGCACATGTAGGTCTTGTGCTGAGAATTTTTCTCAGGATTAAGAAACGCAACACCTCCAGGACCCCATGAATGTGAGGATTCACGACCGAAAAATATATGACAAGGGAAAGTCTTCCAAAAGATCTCATCTGGAAGAGTTTTATTCATTGAACCAGAGCACGACTTCTGCATACCTTCCACCTACAAATCATTTATTGGATCTTGATAAAAATATAACAAACAACAGAAGAAACAAAGCTGTAGAAAAAGTAAACTTGGAAGCAAGAAGTGAAATATCGCATGTTGCAAAGCCTTTATAATTTGATCAATTAATAAACAATGACCATCCTACAGTTTGAAAGCACAAGATTTAATCCCATCGGATACAACAGGCTCACTCTTTATATTTCCGATCACCTACAGAAAATTACAAAATGGTTTTTGCAAATTAAACAAAAGAAATTTCAGGGCAAGCCTTCCCTTTCTCTAACAGGCAGCAATTTTGACAGCTTTATGAAAAGGTGATAAAGACTAACAAATGTAAAAAGATTTTTAAAATTTGACTGCGGTATAATAATAAATAAATTAAATGCTGCTGGAATGAATGAAATATAACTATTGGTTCCATAACTCATAACTGTATTGTCGTTAAAATATGTAAATACAAAATAGGAAAAACAACTTGATTTGAACAATACATTACCTGTCCACCAGCTATGTAGCAATCAAATCTTGGTCTCCACATATTTGAGCCATAAGAAGCATACCATACGTAAACATTTGACAATTTGAATCGCCAGGAACAAGAAGCATCAGGATCTTCATCTGCGTCAAGGATAGAGCTTCTCAAATTATGTATAAGTTTTTGCCTACCATATATAGCTATTGAACTATACAATCACTTGAACCCTAGCGGACATGACCTATACCCCACAAACGGTCCATCAAGCTAATTTATAGGCTAGCCCAGTACCCCTGATTCCAGTGTAAGCATTAACAAACCATGTGAATCAACCCCGTTGAAGGCAACAGTTGGCAATTTATAACTGCCTCTGTAAATCAAAGGATTCCGTTGAAACTCTTAAACGACTATTGTGCCAAATGGCACCCGAGGAAAGTCTGTAAATACCATAGACACACAGAAAGTTACACATTATTCTACGACCAGCCTTTGGTGGTGGATAATGAGGATAATGAACAGATTCTCAAAAAAATAATTGGATTTTCTCGATGAGTGAAGGGCATTATTGTCAGGTGATAGGACCCTAGGGCCTAATTCTGAGATGGGTCCAAACTGTGACCAAGTGCTGGACACCATTTGGAAGGTTTACTCTAGAGGGAAGAAGCAATTTGGAAGGTTTTACTCTGACAAAGGAATTAAACAACGCAACCATAATACCAATAAAAACATTGCCCAGGGCGATTGAGGAGATATCAATACCTCTTTCCTTACCCCACAAGTAAGACCGCAGGTTCCAGCCAACTTGGAAGAGAGACCAGCAATGGTCACTCCCAACCACATGACAGCTGAGTGAAAGGAGAAACTACCCATGCAATTCGAAAATAAAAATTAACTATTAAACATAGAGAATTCTTTTAATCTGGCAAGTTGTCTTGGGCTTAGTCCCCCATTATCACTGCAGAAACACCAAATCCATTCTAGTAGAGGACAAACCTAGTCTCACACCCCACTGATGGCCACCAATATAAGGAGTCAAATAGTGTATTTTATTAAAATATATATTTAAACCTCCAAAGTGTGCCTCAAATTTTAAATTTTATATACTATTGGGTGTTAACCTGCATCAACTTTGAGGTTGGAAAGTGGTTTGATGACATCCTCAAGCAGCTCTGCAACATTTTCTAATTTCGGTGGAGCTTTGTCATCCTCAGTCTCAGAGTCGGAGCTTGATAAAAGAGTATGCTGTAAAGGCAAAAGGTTAAAGTGATATGGAAAACAAATACAGCAAGAAAAGGTGATACAGGCAAGAAAAAGATAAACAAATTAAGCTAAATAGGTATGAAATTTATGTTCCTCTAGCATCATACTCAAATCACACATGCATGACTCACTATCCTATCACCATACTCTAACAAAATCAATAGAAAAACCAAATTTGTCTATAGCTGGAATATATACATGAGAAAAGACAATAACATTATTTTATCAACAAAAAAAGAAGACAATAACGTTATATCATTTCGGCCAAAAATAATGAAAAAGAAATGAGTTAAGCATAGTATATCAACTAGCTCCCGGGGTCTACTTTAAATTGTGTAAGTCAATGAAGGCCACTGGACATCATATCAATAAAACTTTGCTCGGTATAAATATCATAAATGTATTACATACAATACTCAATTTTGTTTATAAATTATAATTATTTATAAATTTGATGAAGTTACAAAATTGCAAAAAGAAAAGTAATAAAATACTTCAATAGAATTTGATTAGTATTTATAATTTGCAATTAACAATCTTTAATCTTGCACAAAACTTTTAAAGTGATTTACAAAACAATAATATGGTATCACATTAAAAGAATTAACTGTGGAAAAAGAATCGTGGAAGTCCATTACCGGAGGTGGTGCCACTGGACAAATTATATTTTGTGGTAATTCACAAGCAAGTGTAGGCCAAAAGGGACTTAACTCCTCGCGGACCTGCAAAATATGCATCCCACCTTAGCACTAAAGCAATCAGCTGTATATCAAAAACAAAAATAGGATTCTCATGTACATCTAAGGCTACATAAGCTCTACATAAAACTGGCACAGAAGAAATGGACACTACTCCGCCCACAATCCCCAGGGAAAAAGAAAATAGTTGCCCGTAAGAGAAGGTAAAAACATATATCAGTGCCACATCTTATTACCGCTTGGATCACACGCCATGTAGACTCAAATGGAAAGGCCTCTGAAGACCCCATAAGAGGCTTGTCTTCAAGCAAAACTTCCACACAAGCATGCATTGATTTTGCAATTGAGTCAAGATTATAGCCACCTTCTAAAACCAGTACAATCCTACCTTCAGCAAAATTCATCAACTGAAACATAAAAGATTATATCAATACAGTACATCATTGTAACGAAGACCGATATATATACATACATATATCAAGCATTTCACATATGATTCCAAAAACGCAATTGAAAACAAATAATATGTCAATCATGACAAATTATAAAATATCAATAGAACAAAAAGGACAAGCCTAATATCGAATTTAACTTTTTATATTAAATACACTTCGGAATTTTAGTTTTAACAAGAAAATAGCATACTATGATTACAATAAACACGTGAAAGTTGTAAGCAAGAAAAGTCGGTTTTAAAAAGCAACCTTTTTCAACAGAAGGGAATAACCAAATGGTGTGATGCAACATCCACCCAAAGGGTCTCCAACAGCTGTTCCACAAAAAAAATAAAATTACTTAGCTATACTTAAAAAATCAACAAACCCAAACTCAAGGCAACCAAAAAAAAAGACTAAAAATTATGCAACCATTACCAGCATCAAATCCAGCAGAAACTATAATTATGTCTGGATTAAATTCTTTGGCAACAGGGAGCAAGATGTGGTCCCACGCTGCAAAATAGTCTGCATCACCACATCTCCCATTCTCCCATGGCACATTTATATTGTATCCAGCACCATCTCCTTCTCCAGTCATGTTATAAAAGCCATCATCACCACATGGATAAAATCTCCCAAATTCATGCCTATATGAATAGGAAAGTTGATAGGATTGAGGCTCAACAATAAAAGTGATAGAAAATCAAACGAATTTCATCTTAAATCCATAATTTTCCAGTTCAAAAGGAAGAAACAATCTAGCGGTCAACTCGATTGGATTAACTGGTAGAGTTTCAAAAACTATTACCAACTAAGTTATAGACACTTATGATTATGAGTACTAAGAAACAAATACAAGATTAACAACCAGTGAAGATAACCAGAAAATACACAACAATAATTGACACACCTGTGAACGGAGAAGAATAACACTCGAGAATCATTCCAAAACACTTTTTGAGTACCGTTTCCATGATGAACGTCCCAGTCAACAATTAAAATTTTCTTTACACCAAGTTCTGGCTGTCATTCACACGTCAAAACCATATAAGAAAATAAAGGGGCAATAAAGTAACTAACTGATCAAAGGCTCAAAACTCATAGTAAATATAGAATTGATAGTAGATGCTACGTTACTTACACTATCATTTAAGAGATACGATGCAGCAACTGCCACGTTGTTGAATAGACAAAATCCCATAGCTTTATGTTGCTCGCAATGATGACCTGGAGGCCTAACAATAGCAACAGCAGATTGTAATTCCTTGCTAGCCACTCTTTTAACCGCCTGTTTGTAAAATCATCTTCAGTTAGGCTCATGAAATTTAATTTAACTATGAATAAATACAAACTCATTTTAACCATATTAAGTGTGAGATTTAGGGAGGGTTGAATGTATGCAGTGTTGCCGGCATAAAATAAGAAGAGGAAGAGGACACATTTGTTGCATTAACCTTTCCACATCACAAGTCAGCAATTTTATTGTAACATTGAAACTCACCTTACTACATAGTCAGGAAGGAAACAAAAGATTTTGCTTCCTTTGTTGAATTGTAACAATCCACGGGAGGAATTGTAAAAATATTAACCACATAGAAGAACATTACAAAGCTCAAAATCCCATACCAGTTTCTATTAGTAAACTCCTACTGGTGATCATTTTCATATCTTTATTTCCCATTACCATTAATGAGGAGACTTTCTCTCTTATTTTATAATCCTATATTAGTGAACATGATACAGAAACACAAGCCATTTTACATTTGGTAGGAACCTGAGATGTGAATCGCAGGATGGCAAATTCAACGCATGGCCCTTACTGACGGATGTTAAGAGAACATTTTAACTCTACAGATGTTGCTACCCCAACTCCTAACATAAACTAATGCACATAATAAGGTAAATTAAGGAAAAATATTTTTACGAACGGAATTTGATGGCATACCAAAAAATTTAATGTTAGATAATAGTGAAAGCTAATTTCTAGAAATGGAAGTTTGTCACTCCAATGATGGGATCAATGCTTTTAGGGAAATTAATCTAACAAATTCCTACTAGGTCATCCAAACATGTAATAGCAAGCAATTAATAACGTAGTTGCAATGTTATGTACAGAAAATCCGTAAATAAGACCTCTATAGCACTGCCAGCAGCAAGATAGGCAGATTTTGTTGAACCTTCGTTGAAATATATAGAATTAAGTTTGGCAGCAGCATTAGACCTTGAATTATAACTCTTATAGCTTATATTCTTAATCAGATTAACATGATTTTTGGTATGGACAGCTAGTAAATGTTTGTCTTCAGCTTCTTTAGCGTCCAAAAGCACACATCTGAAATACGATAAAAAAAAAAAAAAAAAAAAAAAAAAAAAAAAACAACGGAATAGTTTCAGAATATAGCTGATAACAAACGGAAAAGAAAAAGGAAAAGAAAAAGCCCTAATGTGATGATTACCTATCAGTAATGCCAGTGGTTTGGAGCTTGTCCCAAATAGCCCTAATGCGATTGGGAGTTTCGGGATGTCGATCATCGTCTGGATCGTAGTGCTTACACATCCTCTCGTCGTAGAGTAAACCAACGTGACGTTGTTGATTACTGGTTTTGGTTCCAGTCTCGTCGATTTCTGACTCCATTGTTTCGTTTGGTTCTCGCTCGAAGCTGCACCCTCTCTTTTCTTCTAGAAGCTATTCATAACGAAACAAATCGAAAAGTGATTTTGATTACCTTTTCGTTTCCCTCCCTTACGCTCTGAATTTAGGGGGGTGAGTTTGTTCAGTAGACTTTTAAGTCTCCGTCTCTTTTGAAATTTGTTTCCAACTTTAAAATTTGCTTTAAAAAAACATTAGTTTAACGGTGGTAGGTCCACGGTTCAAAATAATTTTGCACACACAGCTAATAAAAACATTTAGAATTACAATTTAAATTGAAAACATTAATTGACGTGACAGTTTTAAATGTTTGAGTTTTGTTAACAAGTGCTCTAAGGATATTGTTTAAGAAACCCACAAAAGAAAAATATGTCTTGAAAATATAAGTCAAACACTTGTTAAAGTCATGTTCGTACAATTTCCAATGCAAAATTGCTACTTTTATATGCTTAAACAATGCTCTTATGACATCTGTTAACATTTTCCTAAATGTTTTGATTGGTTACGGTTAGAAGTTTGTTTTGGACCTTCAACCCTGCCATCCTTAAAGTCAAAAAAACATACGGAAAATATTATTTGAAATTATTTAGAATAGATTGACAGTGTAAAACAATTTTACAATTTTACACTATCAATCAATTAAAATCATTCAATTAGACATATCATCTTAAGTTTTAAAAAAAGGAAAAATCAATTACCTCCCAACTAACTACGGTTCGGAAAAATCAATTCCATACAATCCATGTCATTCATTATGAAAACCCTTCAAAAATCAAAACTTAAACGCAATCCGGGACGGTTCAGATTATACAATCCGAAAGTTTTGAGAGTTTCAAATTATATAATTTGAATCCTCCTAAACTGTGTGGATTGTGGCGTTCCACCTAAGGTTTAGACGATTTTGCATTGCAAATGTTTCCTCTGTAGTTACAGTCAAGGTAAGTTTATGGCTATAGATATTCTTGCATGTTTCAACATATTCATTTCTTCTTCATTACTCATCATTTCTGACTCAATCCTTCTCTTTTTTTAGTTAGGAGCGTTTAAGATATCATGGTCATTGCCGACTACTCATACAATCCCTGAAATTGTTGTGCAGTTCCTGCAGTGATTGTATGATGGTCGGCAGAAACCTTTGATATCAATTATGACACACTTTCTTTTTAATTTGTTACTCGATAGAACTTGACAATTGAGCAATTTACTCATGCCCCATATTTACAGCACCACTAACCCAAGAAAGATAAGAGTAAGGATCCACTTTTGGCGAAAGTTAAGAACACATAGATAAAAGAAACAAAAAATGACGTGAATCTGGGAAACTCCTATCAAACATGGGGTACTACGTATCCCCAACAACATAAGGATTCACACATTACCTACGTAAATAGCCGAGCAAGACTAATTTTTGTAGACCATGCAATTTTGATAAGTAGGAGTAGTGTTTTCTTATAAATACCAGGCGTATGATTTTTTTAACACACATAATCAAGCAAACAAACTATTTTACACAATTTTAACTCTTTGCTTTTATGCCTTTATATTTTATTTTATGGTTTTCTTAGTTCAGTAGTTCAAACACCCCCAAGACAGCCTACTTAACATTCAAGACAGCCTACTTAACATTCTTTAGAATAGTTACGAAACTCAAAACTGAGAAACAAAACTCCTTCCTCAATGCAACCACCTGCAAAAAAAGGAATCATTATTAAGAACTAAACGCCTATACTTCAGCTAACTTTGAATTTCCACAACAAAGGATAACATTCCTCAAAAATCTTTGTTCAATTTGAAAGCAATAAAGGCACTGCTTGTAATTCAGTTACCATTCCTAAATCAGCCCTATGGTTTTTTAGGCTTGGTCATACCTCATTTTCAAGAATAAACATTTTAAATAAGCTGTATCCATAAATCCGTGCCTATAAAGATTGTGTTTGTGACATATGTCATCTTGCTATGCAAAAAAACTATATTATAATTTGAGTCTAGTAGAGCATCTACATGTCTTGAACCCTATCAAGTCCATATTCAATAGCTACCATGCACGACCACAAATATTTCCTAATCATTGTAGATGGTTTTAGTATATTCATTGGATAGTTTAACAAAAATGTCATCATGAAGGTGCAATGTAGATTCAAAATTTCATCATTTTGTTAAAATCATAAGAGAATTTTCCCTGCTTCCATTTATGTTGCAAAAGGTATTCAACATCAATCAATCGTGCTGTCACACCCCAAACAACACGGGAGGATGGAGAGAAAACATAAGTGCATTTTGGGGATATCAAGAGCACTATTAATGAAGTCACGACTACCTCCTAAAATTTGAGGTTATGCTATTAGTCAAGCATTTTACATAATGAATAGAGTGTCTCCCAATCTGGTTTAAGCACAATTTCCTTATCATATTCTAATTTCTACATAATAAACTTCGTGACCGGTCTACTTTGAAAGTATTTGGAAGTCTATGCTTTGTTTCCAAGCAAGCATGTATAGCTTATAAACTTAAGCAAAGAGTTGGAAAATGTGTTTTTCTTGGATACAAAACATTAATGAAAGGATATATAGCCTTGGACTTGCATACTCACAGAGGCATGTGAAATTTGAAGAAAATATTTTCTCATATACAAGTGGTAACAATGAGAAACTTTGTGAGATTACTTGAATGAACCAACACAACAATCCCTTGTGAAACCTTCCCAAACCAATCAACCTAGACTAGGTACACGACATTTAGCATCCCCTAAACCCCTTACATTTAACACTAAACCGGAGACAACATTGCTTGAATGTGTTGGCTATGACATGTGAATTGGGGATGCAAACCATCTAGTATACCAATGGATCCAACAATTCCCCTTCTCCATGTGTCTCTGATTAAAGAACCTTGGTTGGAAATTTGTTGTACTTGGCAAGAAGGCCATATATTTCTTATCTATTTCAAGAATTAAATCAATTTTTTGACTGTCCTATACAAGGCTACACATAAAGTTTTGACAAATTTGAAGGGATATTCTAAAAATTGCTTATTCTTGCCTCATTTCCCTACTTCATCTGTTAGGGGTTTCTAGACACAAGAAGGTCAATAATTAGCTAGAAATCAAAGTAACAACAAAGCGTGTCCATGTATTCATCAAAGGTAGTATATAGAGAACTTGCAGCAACCACTTGTGAACTACATTGGCTCACATACTTGCTTAGGGACTTATACGAGACATGGAACAAAGTTAAAGCTTTGTACATTGATAGTCAAAGTGCATTATACATTTCTTTCGGTCATGTATTCCATGAGAGAACTATATACACTTCGACGTTGATTGCCATGTAGCAAGGGAAAAAGCCTATCAAAAGTAGAATTCGATAGAATTTTAGAATAAAAATTGTGCGATCGGAAAATAGCTTATGATTTGTGAGGGGGTTTTGCAACAATATGAGGACGGATAAAGACTTTGACTGTGTAACATTTATCCATTAGTCAGCCCTTTATCTTCTATGTTAAACCAAAAACGAAAAAATGTGGACTAAAGTTTACAGTGGTAAAAAAAGGTAAAAAGGGGCATGTGATTGGCTGCAAGACAAGAGTTGGGGAAGAATCAACGGTGTGATTGAAGTTTCAAATAGCGATATTAAGGCACAACTCATGAATTAGCAACCCATGTGGAGATAAACATAACATGTGGGGAAGAAAACAGAACAAGCCAACAAAACAAACAGAAAGGCTGTAATGTACACACAGCAGAACAAAACAAGCATGAAAGAGTAACATAACATAGCGCAAAATGGAGGGCATTGGGAAGGTGAATATCAAATTATTTAAGTACTTGGTTGATTAACAAATGGCCCGTACTCCATATTGTAAAGATGATAAAAGAATCAAGCAACCAATCCATCTAGGGAATTCAAGAAACATACATAATTTAAAATGTTGTAACATGTGATCTCCATTTATGTTGCATGATTAATAATAACTTTCAACAAAAGAGCAACTAGACTTCATGCACACGTGTCTTGTTTTTCCATTTCCGTAAAAAAATGATTACAGATTAATGGTTCTATTTTAAGGACCATGCATTGTTTGATAAAAATTCGATTATAATCAAAATAAATTTAAAACATGTGCTTTAATTTCCCACAATGATTAATTTCAATGGAGAGAACTTTTGAGAAGAAAAACACGTGCTTCTTTGCAAATGCTCATTAATAGTCTAATGCAAAAAGTTAGATGCTGAATTCCTTAAACACCACAATCACAATGCCTCATCAAATAGGGGGTTTATCATTTCCAAAGTCCTTTTCCATACTGATTAGGAGCCTAACAAAATAATTAATTAATAAACATCCCATCTTTTTAAACCCACAAGAACCGGCATAATTAGGTGGAGAAAAATAAAATAACAAAAAACTAACATCTCAATGTTCAATACCTAGAAAATAAGACGCATTCATACAGTGACATTAGGCTTTTTCCATCATCATATCATAATAATATACTAAGGCCACTTTATCTTTTTAACCCCACCAAAACATAATAAAGACAGAAAAGAGAGGGATTGATAAGAAACTAGTGTCCACAAGTCTAAGACCACCATGACTATCATCATTCATTCCTCCAGCTCCAGAAGGCCCCATACCACTACCTATACCTCCTAACACACCACCAGGAGCTGTTGTACTGTATGGAGTATTACCAGTAGCGCCGGTGCTGGTGCCAGTTCCCATGCCGGTGCCCGTGCCGGTCCCTGTGCCAGTGCTTGTTGACGGGGTGGTTCCCATGCCTGTGCTTGTTCCAGTACCTGTCGATGGGCTTGTTGTGCTAGTGCCTGAACCACTGATTAGTAAAAAAGGAACTAATTGTTAGACGCACAATAATAATTTAAGAAAATAGAAGTGATTAAATGTGTAATTATGAGTTGGTTTGTCAGTCTAATATCGTAGACACGCATAGCTCACCCTCAGTTGCAATTTTATATGAATGTTATGTTATTTACCAGCATTGCTTTAAAAGCTAGCAATAAGGAGAGTAAGAAGAGGACAAATGAATCAAATGCGACATGATATGGTGCCCACTATTTTAAAACTAACAAATTTTAATTTCTACACATAGCATAAACTCATTGACACTTCCATGTTTTAAATTTAAACAATTCCTATTTTCAAAACATGTCGCCTAAATTTCCCAATGTTAATGCCTATGATAAGGTTTTTAGAGCTACTACCAATCTACACTTTCATATTCCAAAGTTAACTACTTTTTAAGGTTGATAATGACTCCATCATAAAACATGTCACCTAATTTTTAGATTTCACAACATTAGTCTTTGTGCATTCAGCAACATCCCAAATCAAAGAAGATTTGCCCATAAAACATCTACAATAAGATTTACCCATTAGGTTTAGATGGACAGTGATGACTGTTTGTGCTAGCCTAGTACATACTCTCTACTCAGCTGACATACAGTAAAGGCCCATTCACACCAAAATAGGAGTACTAGGAAATGTTTTTAAAAAAATAGAGAAATAAAATTTGGATAATACTAGGCGTATAGTATTAAGGTTTGTCTTAGTTTATTCTTTAGAGAATATATGAATTTATCTTTTTGTGATGATATTTGCAGAAGAAAAATGTGAAAAATATATGATAATTTGATGAAAAAATAATGAATGCACGGTTGGAAAAGAGTGAAAAATTATAGAAACTAGAAAGTGATGTGTGGTAGCACAATTGGTCATGCACGAACATCAAGGAAATATTGACTTTACAAAAGTTGATGGACCAGATATCGAGCCAAGTGTCTGTCGATCAGGCTTTTTGTTTCACCCTTATCTATCTATCATCAACAAATTTAAACTCAGAATTACCCATGAGCGGTGACGTATATTGGCCCAGTACTCCAATACTCCCTCCCTCGACCAGGCTTTTTTAATCTTTTTTAATTGTTAGCAAATAAAAAAGCAAGTAATATTTTTTTTAATGGCAAAATATATTATTATATATATAAAGGGATTAAATCCAAGTATTACACCAAAAAGAGAAAATAAAAACACCAAAATCCTCAAAGAAAAATCACCACTACCCTCAAAATACTAAATCCCCTAACAGCAACTACTCAGAGCAAGTAACTTAAAACATAGTGATTCATAAAAAAACAAATGTAGAAAAGCTCATAAGATATATTAATTAAATAAAGAAGTAAATAACTTTATCAAAATTAAAATTAAATACATTTAAGAAATTATTTTGATAACGATCAAATTCCACCTTTCATTCTTCTAGTCTAGGAATAAAGAAAAAGATCATTCTTGGCTGTTTTTTTTGCTCAAATATTCTTATTCCAGAAAAAGGCAAAGCAAGATCACACTTCAAACACAAGTATTTATATTTATAAGTAGAAAATAATAAAGTTCACTTGGACAAACTTGTCTTTTGACGATGATGTGAGGCGTGAGTCCTGTTTTAGTAGTAGTGGTACTACTACCGTGTCTATATCAAAAGAAAAGAAAAGAAATTCAAACTTTAGAAAGCATCGGATCTCAATTATTGCTTGCAGCATCTTTCTTTCAATAAGTTAAAAGAACACAGACTCCCTGCAACGGCTATAATCACCAATGAATGGGCACTAAATTGGAAACGTCATCACGATAGGTTGAAAATTCAATGAAAAAACGATACATACACGTTGGACTGGACCACACATATCAAACCAAAATAAATCAAACTGAGAAATACAGTCTGATTTAAGAGCGTTAGATTTGCCTTTCAAGCTTCTTTTTTTTTGGTATAGTTTAGGTCAGACAGGCCTATGAATCATTAAATTTATTTATCTTTTTAATTGACTCAATGAGATTTCTTTTGATGTAAAAAAATCTAATGAATTGGTTAAAACTTACAAGCATGTAGTACATATTTAGACACAAGATAGGGACGTATAAATTCTATCTTCTTGATAACAAAACCCGGGTCAGATTATTGATTATCCTGGTTTTTTTCTTTTTATATATATAGAGGAGGGACCTCGACTCATACATACATTTTTTAATATGCTGATATATATATGATCACTATTGAGAGAATTTCAAAACTATGCCTTTAGGTGGGGAAGAAAAAGACCACATCATCTTGTACCCAAAAAAAATTTAAGACCGCATCATCATGTAAAATAAATTTGGCCCCCATTAATTCTTTTGATGTATACGTACGGCAAGTCAAAAAAGTAGTATGAAAAGAACATTGCAATCAATGGTGAAATTTTTACTTGATAAAATGCCATGACAAACGGACAAAGAGATGACACAATTAAATACAAACAGTAAAAAGTAAAAACCACCATGAAAAGGTTATTTTTAAAACTAATTGAAATTTATTTAATCTTTTAGTTCATTTCGAATGTCTTAAAATTGTTTATTATTTATAACCTAATCGCAAAGCACAAGACACCTTCAATAACCTCTGCGCAAAACAACAATGTCATGTGAAAGCTTAAAAAAATCCCACTCCACTATACACTACTATTGCACATAAAAATTATGAAGCTGCGAATATGCCTATTGCAAAGCATGTCCCCACCTAACCCAAGGAAAACCCTATTGCAAAGCATATATCCAATCTATGCAATGTAAGTGCTCTTCAGTCCCTATTATGATAAACAAAAGTAAATAAAAGACACATCTATTGTCTATAAGATTCTTCAAACATTCAAACAAAACTAAGAAAGAAGATAATAATGAAACTAAACAAAAACATGTGTTCTTAGAGAGAAAAATATTTATACCTGGCACTTGAAGGGTAGGCACAGCCACTAACACCTGCTCATCAAGAACAAGTAGAAAGAAAGAACCAATAAAAAGAGTTAGCTACAATTATTTTAAAAGGAAAAACAAGAAAGAAAAGGTGAAAATGAGTATTTACTTGGATCAGATGTAACAACAGTAGCTGTTCCTGCAAAGTCACAAGCCAGTGCTTGTTGGCCCTTCTTCTGGTAATAGCTATTCACAGCATAGCTACAGTGAGCTCTAACGGTGTTTGGGTTGTAACAAGGAGCGTTTTGATGAAGAGGGTTACAGTCAGCTCCAGCTCCACAAGCATAGTCCAAGGTCTTTTGCAAGATTGCATCAGCTCCATCCTTGCACACACACCAATTAGCACCTACACATGTCAAAGTTTGAGACAAACTATGTTAATAATAGTACCATGTTGAAAATGTTCATGTTTTTTTGTGACATTACTCAAACAAGTTAAATAAGTGTCTCTTGTTTAAAGATTTAGTGAGACAAAAATAGATCCAGCATTTGAAAAATGAAAAGAAGGAAGATCTGAAGGTAGAGTAGTTACTTGAAGGAATGGCGGTGAAGGGCAAAAGAAGAAGTGCAAGAGCAAGAGTAGCAAAAGCCATGTTGTTAGGGTTAGAAGGGAAATGGTGTGTGTTTTAGATAGCAATGAAGAGCTAAAAGGTGAGGTTGAGTTGAGAGAGAAGAGTGGTGCGTGACAGAGAGAGTGAGGTGTGAGAATAACAGGACAAAAATATAAACATAGATTAGAGGGTGAGCAGAGGAGAAGGGATTGGTGTGTGTAAGTATAGTGTCTAGTAAGTAGTAAAGTTTTTGTAAACGGTGGGATGATTAGTTGGCCCCGTTCAGTGTCGGCTTGGTTTGTCACTTGTGTCTACTTTTTTCAATTTTCTCATTATTAATCTTGGCTATGGAAAAGTGTCATATGTAACATGTTATTATGCTATGAGATACGCTAACAAGTGATTTAATGACATTGTTTATGGATATCTTAAAAATATAAGTTAAACATGTGTAAATATATTAATTATATAATTTTTTATGTAAAAATTATTATTTTTGGTTGCTTAAACAATGCTCCAAAAGCATTTGTTTGCCTTTTCCTTATGTTAATATGTATGTAGCAATGTTTGAAAATTACTAAGTTTTTTAATGACAACCAACGTTATTATTTTAGCCTATGTTTGATTTTATGATGAATATAAATAAAAGAATCACAATGTTTTTTAGAAGCTACACTTTTGCCATGGAAAAGTGTCTTATGTAATCTACTATGATTTGATTTGGTTGGGTTGGTCGAAGTGTGAGTTCAAAAATGTTATTTCTTCCAAACTAAAATATAAATAAAAAAATATACAGAAAATTGATGTATTTTGACCTAAACCTGAACTAAATACTGGATTTATCTTGCTTTTACTAGTGGTAAATGTAAATGTGCTAGTAGCCTACTAGTGCTAGTCACGCTCTTCTTTTCTTTACCCTATATCAAGGGAGGAAATAGTTTCATAGGGACTCGTGAAAGCAATGGGAGGGTCGGGAAGGGAGGCCTTTGATGGTCTCTATGACTGTGTTATCTTTTTGCGGTTTCAGTTGTCATCCATGGTCTGGTACGGTACACTTTGAAGGGAGTAATAAAGGAGTTTTTGAATACTTTTCCTAATTCTTTGGTCTTTGCACCAAAGGCAGAATAGAAATAAATAAACTAAGAAAATTAATCAAGAAATATTTATATGTAGATTTTTGTTACACTGTCCACAGCACACTCTTACACAGTTATTTTGGACTTTTATGAAATCTCACATGGATATGTTTCACTCACCATGGTCCCATCTAATTCAATGTTGTTTCTAGCTGTTGTACTTGTGAATCGCCAGAAATTATAATGACCAGCAATTTGAGCTCCAAACTATACTCTGCTTGCTTACCATCCCTCTTATGTGTGTGTGGGTCAGGGAGCCAATTTAATACTCTCAGCAATACCAACGGTGGAATGGAATGGATTAAAGCTTATAAAAAAATTGGAGGAAGTAGTGTGCATTTGTGTTACCGTTGCAAAGATGCTGCACGAGTGCCAATACTCCGTTCTGTGAGGAGCACGGGCAGGGGCAACCATTTATAATAACCTTATATTCTAAAACAGAAATACGGACATAACAGAAGTATGACTATATTGACAAGGTAAGTGGCATAAAAACAGAAGTAGTGAGTGGAGAAAGTAGCTCTACAATGCATAAAATGTGATTAGTGGTTCATTAACAAGGTAAGGTAAATTGTTATTTTTTTTCTTTCTTCTCACTATCTAAAGCATTACAAATCAGGGAATGGGCCGGAGCCAAATCAACTAGCAGAGAACTGAGCCAGGTTTTGTTAGTGAAGGACAAATATAATTGAGTGAAATTCACATGTATTCCACTATTTAAATTTGGGTCCCACTATTAGGTCCACTAATCACTAGAAGTCATTAATTTCGCTCAATCACAAAGTATAGAAATAGTATAGTTATTGCTTAAAACTTTCTTGCAAGTTGCAAGTAATCCATTGGGAGGTGCAGTGCAGACTAGTACAAAAAGCAGTGGCCATTATAAGCCTTCAATATTTGTGATCATATCATGCCTGTCTTGAATATGATAATAATGGAGCAGATTTTCAACAACTTCAAACTTAGTACTTGTATGTAGTTCAGAATTGTAAATTGATGCCAACTTAAGGTACTATATATGCTTTTAAATCTCAACGAATCATAGTTTTGATTTTGGGAGCTGATTTAAGAACCAGCTTGTTTATTGATTTATAATGAGGTGGATTTTAAAAGCATTTTCGTTAGCAGTATTTCACAGTAGGGTCATAGTGTCATGCAGATACAACATTTCATTAAGATGTTGATGGATCATTGGATCATACTTTCATTTGACTTGGTTAGGAATAATGAAGTATACATATTTACAGTGCACAGAGCTAAAGGTGTCTGTCCCTCCCATATACAAATAGTATGGGAATTATTCCCACTCAGCATCAAAGAATCCAGCATCTTTCATCTCAGAATAATATGCGTTGTCCAAAAGAAAGTCTTCCTCCTGCAGCAAGTGCGTATTGCAAATTCACAACATGATGTTTGTTAATGAACATATTATAGAAAATCAAAGTCAAACAGTAAATAGCAAAGATTGCTTACTTGGAAAAAATCTGCCAGAAAAGTTACATAAAGAAATGGAAGATATAAAGAGTGATAACATAGTACAGTAAAATCATACAACCTGCAGATGACAAGAATATCCATTATTATTGCAAAAGCTACAGAGATAATAACTAAGTGCCTATTCTAATTGCAAAGATAAAAGATTACCAATTGCCGAGGCCAGCACCAATTCCAGCCAGCCCACAAGCAAACATAGTAATTGCACTGAATATAAACATTACGACGACATAGTTGTAGAAAGTTGGCCTTGCTGCAAGGGTGGGAGAAATTTTTAAATTAAAATGGGAATCCCTTTAGAATATAACAACAGTATCGAGTTAAGCAGCAGTGTGATGGAATAGAAACTGAACTATTCTTTTGGCTTTTACTAAAAAAAATGACAGTATTGAAGTATACTCACGAGGCAGCTTTTCTCTCCATTTAGAGAAATGTTCAAATAAAATGAAGCCATATGCTGCAGTAAGCAATAACTTATGTACTGTCCACAAACCCCACTTGATTGTATGAGTGCTTCCAACATTGTGATTGAACAATGGGATCCCAAATCCAAAAACATATATTGCCTGATTTGAAAGCCCTTAATTAGCAGAAGATGAGTCAAGAAACCACACATGCATAAGCAGTTTAAGAAGTAGTTAATGGCTAAAGAACAACCAGAACTCAAAAGGAGATAATAACAACACAAATTTAACACACAAGCTATAGCATATAAAGAACAGAGGAAGAGATTTTTTTCAACACTATATTTGATTTACTCAATTGATAAATGAGAGGTCACAAGCATAGCCTTTTATGGGCTTACAAACTTAGTTATTAAGTATACTAATTCTTAACTATTAAGCCAATGCATTCTTATCTCTTAAAGCAAAAAAACAGTGGTGCGAGGTAATTCAATCAGTGCCTTCTACTTTTCTTTGGTCCAATAATAAACTTGCTTAATGATGAAGTATAGCAGCAATTCAAACTTTTTCAATCTTCTAGCTATTACTTGATTTAAATTTCCAACATGAATGTTTGATTTATTTGAATCAAAGCTGAAATAACCACGATTGAAAATAGTCACAGGATGTAACCATCATAGTAGTCAATAGCGGCCGATAGCGGCCGCGCGTAGCGTAGCGGCCACGAACCGCTACCCTAATCGTCGTAGCGGTGCGGTATGAGATAGCGGTCAGATAGCGACCGCTTCAGCTGCTATAGCGGCATAGCGGAGCAGCGGATAGCGGCCGCTACTTGATTTTAGTTGAAAATTTTCAAATTGACACTTTTTAAAACATTTTGTATGGTTTCCAAATTTCTAAATTGATTTTAGGGTATTTTCAGGATTTTTAAAACCAAATTGACTCTATTGTATGATTTCTCTATTCTTTTTTTCTTTTGTTTTATGGTTTCTCTTGTTTTATGATTTTTTTTATTTGTTCCTCTATCTTTTGCTTTTTGGTGTTTTGATTTATGAATGTCTCATGAAAATTTGGTGTTATATTTAATTTTATATTAGATATAAGTTTTTTTTTAGAAATATGTGCGTGCTATATTTAATTTTATGTTACATATAAGTTTTTTTTTAGAAATATGTAAGTTTATTTATACTTTATGTCATTATTCATGAAATTTGTTAAAAAAATAATCAAATATCGGTGACTGCTATTTGTTATACCGCTATAAGCTAACCCGCTATCCCACTTTTGAGGTTGGCCTCTACACACCGCTACCCAAGATTGAGTACTATGTTGAATTTTGATTAAGACTTTTGATATTATGTTGGAGACTTGAAAGCTTTCATAAGATTTGGGTGTTTTGTATGATTTATGAATGTTTCATGAGATTTGAATGTTATATTTAATTTTAGGGTTAATTAAGTAAATAGTCCCTATAAATATTCAGAATTTTGTTTTTAGTCCCTATAAAATAAAATCACACTTTTTAGTCCCTATAAAATTTTCCATAAGCA
>Ga0228711_1001492_pt1 | contig 34508 bp, 22 predicted proteins | sample MedpolnodulmetaG_2_FD_177996 | JGI IMG/M metagenome (GOLD analysis project Ga0228711, IMG submission 177996) | Root nodule microbial communities from Medicago polymorpha collected in Santa Monica, California, United States - brown nodules | ecosystem: Host-associated > Plants > Roots > Nodule... | reverse complement strand
AAAAAAATATATATATATATATATATATATATATATATATATATATATATATATATATATATATATATATATTTTAAAAAATAAACGATGTTCGTTCATTCAAAGTGATAGAAAACAACGATACAATACAAATTTAAAATCGCTAAAAACAAAAAGGATGAATCGGCTAACAAAATCACAACATCCATGTTAATAACATAAAACGACATAGAAAATATGCCTACAAATATGACTATATTCAAGGCTCTGGAATACTCATGTCTCCGGATCTTCAACATTGACGACGCCAAAGTCATTGATTGGATATGCACTTGATCCAAACTAATCTTTCAACATGAATCAAATAAACACCACACTAAGACGGGAAATCAAAAACACACCGCACAAAGATAGGAAATCAAAACAAACAGAGTCGTGCAGAGACGACGAAATCACAATATGTGCAAATCACTTATTCAATCAGAAAAGAAGGAAAAACAATTTAGAGAAATGATTTTGGGTCAAAATTGACCCTAAATCACCCTCATTGGTAGACAAGAATAAGAAAGGGGCAACGGCTTATATTTATCTTTTATCATTAAAATATATCGTGTTAATACTATTTGTAAACTTTATTTTTTAATAATACTTATTAGTTAAATTTGTTCTAATTTTTTTACTACTTTATTTTTTTTTTAGGAAAAATCTGCTACTACTTTATATGTAAATATAATTGATTATTTTTGGTTCTAATTGTTAATTTGTAGTATATTATGTTATATTTTACATTAAATTTATGACTTTACAATGTCCTTATAATATTATGTTGATATATTTTTCAGGTAAAATTACACAATTCACCCCTTAAATTAATTTTAGGTAACACTTTCACCCTTTATCATTTTCTTTTTTCGATTTAGTCTTTTATGTTATATGTTATCATTTTTATGGGAGTTTTTCAATGAAATTTGAATTTATGTGTTTGTATGATGAAGATTTGGATTTCTTTATCAGTTTGATGAATTTTGATAAGTTGTTTTTTTATGAATATTTTGATTTTGATTTGATAAAAAAGGACAACAATGTTGACATTTTATAACATAAATGACTAAATCGAAAAAGGAAAAAGATAAAGGACGAAAGTGATACCTAATTATAATATAAAGGATTAAATCAGGACAAAAAAAAAAGGATAAAAGACAAAAATGTTACCTAAAATTAAGTTAAGGGACAAATTGTGTAATTTTGCCTATTTTTTCACTAAATTGTAATTTGGATATTAAAATTTGTTCCACACTCTACAACATAAAATTGAATTAGATCGGATATTTTATTTAGAAACCATCCAAACCGAATGGAACTGTGAATATTTATTTTTTTTTTTTGGTGCAGAAGAGGGACAAAGGCCCAAAAATAGAAAAAAATTACTAAGAAGCTAATCACATATTCCTAGGCATGCACGCTCTATAAATATCATCAAACATGTGGTTTTGAAGCTCAGTAGGAGGAGACTCCAGAACTAGCAGATTCCAAAAATTAAAAAATAGGCTAAAATTTGCTAGCCAATCATCACATATGTTGCCTTCATGCCAACTTTGAATAACTTGAGTATGCCATTCTTGCCGAAGGATCTCTTGAATACGTTGAACCAAAGAATGAATGGTTCCATTGATGTTACAATTGTTAGTAACAATGTCAACAAACACCATTGAGTCACTCTCAACAATCAAGTAAGATAAACCTTCTCTCCAAACCATATCCAACCCCAGCTAAAGACCCCATATCTCAAAACATTAAGATTGCATATTTTATTTAGAAACCATCCAAACCGAATGAAACTGTGACTATTTAAATATTGGGTTAAATAAGTAAATAGCCTCTCTAAATATACCAACATTTGATTTTAGCCTCCCTAAAATATTCTTTAGGCTTTCGGTCCCTCTAAAATTTTTCATTTATGAAATTAGTCTCTGCTCTAGTGTAATATTCAATGTAGAGCAGAGACTAATTTCATAGATAATTTTTTTTAGGGGACCAAAAGCCTAAGAAATATTTTAGGAGACTAAAATCAAATGTTGATATATTTAAATGGACCATTTACTTATTTAACCTTTAAATATTTTAATGGTATGATTATCCGTCAGAAAATCGAGTCCCCATGAGTTTAACTCAGTTGGTAGAGACAATGCATAAAATATGCAAGGTCGGGGTTTGAACCCCGGCCACCACAAAAAAAAAACTGTCACAAAACCGATATAACCCTCGAAACACCAAACAAGGATAATCGATTGATTTTCTTTCAAAAAAAAAAATAATTGATTGATTTTTTGTCATAGAAAAATATAATTGATTGATTTAGATATTGAATTTGTTGTGTTTGTGAGTTTAGTTCAGTTGGTATGAAAAATGCATAATATATGCAAGGTCCGGGTTCGAACCCGGCCACCACAAAAAAAAATTAAATATTAAATTTGTCAAATTGCACTGAACCCTACCCGCTAACACCGGTAAACCTGGCTAGTTAAACAAAGGCTTGTTGCTTCTAAACCCTAATCACTTCCAGCCCTATCTGTTGCCGTCACTCACTGCTATTGTGAAGAACACATCGCTGGAAAATAATGTCTAAGCAGAAAATTTCGACGTCGGCGATAGATAGGATCAGCAGTTTTTCGGACGACATCCTGATTCGCATTCTCTCTTCTCTTCCCATCGAACAAGCCTGTGTCACTTCCATTCTTTCAAAGCGATGGACTCATCTTTGGTGTTTTGTTCCCGATCTTGACTTCACCAAAACCAATTGGAAAGACCAAGAATCCTATTCCCGCTTCGAGAAATTCGTCTTCTCCGTCTTGCACTCGCGAGAAGCTGCCGGTAATCATTCCATTAACACTTTCATCCTCGACATTGAATACGATTCCTCTGAACTTCTCTTAGGTGGCATTAAAAATATCCACAAATGGGTTGACATAGTGGTTAAACGCAAAGTTCAAAATATCCACCTCTATCCTCATGTCCCTCTTAACGGTGAGGAAACAATACTCCCTAAGTTTCCTATGAGTAGTATCCTTAATTGCACAACCCTTGTTGTTCTCAGGCTTCGTTGGTTCAATTTGACTGTGGTTAGTGATCTTTCTATTAGATTACCCTCGCTAAAAACCCTACATTTGAAAGAGATTTACTTTCATCAGCAACGTGATTTTATGATGCTTCTAGATGGATGTCCAGTTCTTGAAGATCTTCAACTATCTTATATATACATGACACGTCACACTCATCATTCTCTTGATGACTTTGAAAGCAGCTCAATGTTAAGAAAGTTGAACAGAGCAGATATTACAGACTGTGAATGCTATTTTCCGGTGAAATCACTTTCAAATTTGGAGTTTCTACGCATAAAACTATCCGAGGTATGTTTTATCATAGAATGGAATGAGAATGAACAATGTGATTCATTTGTATTTTTAATTTTTAATTTTGTGGAATTGAATTTTACCCTAATTTCCTATGTAGCACGGACACCCCTCAGATTAGGCGTGTCTCGGTGTCGGACACATGTCGTGTCTGACACGACACCGACACTTGTAATTACACTAAATTATGTGATCTTTTCAAATTATTAGCTGTGTACGGTGTTCGTATCTGTATCCGTGCTTCATAGCTAATTTCTAATACCTGTCTTTATTGTATAATTTAGGTTTATCACCCTCGTGACTTTCCTACGTTCAACAATTTGACTAGGTTAGTGCTCAACTATGATTGGGATATAGTTGTGCAAGTGCTCCATCATTGCCCTAAGCTTCAGAATCTTGACCTTTATCAGGTTTGTTCGTTAAATTTAATTAACAATCATATTGTATATGATTTATCTTTGCTTAACATACCTTTCTTTTGTGTTATCTTTATTATTAAAATAAGGTACGAGGCGACGACGATTGGGAGTTCTTTACAGACTATGATCAAGAAAAAGAAAATTGGGCCAATCCAGAATTTGTTCCAAGTTGTCTTACATCAAACCTTACAACTTGCACTATGTGGGACTTTGCATCTGCAGGCCAACAACGTAATCACATTATGTTAGCAAGATTTATTCTGGAGAATGCAAGAGTTTTAGAAACTATGACAATCGGGAGCAACAGTAAACGATTTGATATAGAAAGTCAATTATCTCCATGCCCAAAGGCTTCTGCAACATGTCAGCTTTCAATTTATTGTCATATATAATATGTAAGTACAAGTTCATTTATTCTGTCTTTTGTTCATTAGCTTCTCCCATGTAACAGTTGGATTTGGTGGTTTAGTGAACTATATGTTGTTATGAAGGTCGTCATAAAAGTTGACTCTATGCTTTGTTAATTTTCATTTGTTTTGAATAATTGTTTATGATTTTGAAATGACATTAGAATATCTATTGAAATGTGTATGAATGTAGCAGTTCTTTTATCTGGCCTGATTGTTATATAAGAGGTTCTGTGAATGTCTTTTGAGCCACAATGTTGTTGTATTGGACAATTTTCATGAAAGGTAGTGCTGTAATTTGTAAACTTGATGAATACAGAAGTGAAATGTGAACTGAACTAGTGAAGTAGCAGGCTAAAGTTCAATAAGTTGTTGAAATATGTGGCTATTTTAAATAAGTTGGAATGTATACTTTTAAATGTCAATGTTTAGTAATAATTTGCTTATCATGTGTTGTTTTGATCATGTTTTTCAATTTTATATGCAAATGTATTATAACTATTTTGAAGTGGCATTTTTAACATCTTTAGGCAACATACCCTAGCTGATTTCCACTGGCATTTGGTACGACTAGTCTATTACTTGTCTAAAAAATATTAAACGACTTTCCTTATTGTTGAACATAAACTAGTGTTACATTGCAAGTAGATTTGTTTACTATATTTGCTGCTTAAGTGAATTTTTTAAATCATTTTCAGGTATAAAAAGGTGGGTATGGAGCATATGCAGTTGTTTTTTCGGGAGATCTTTCCATTGGAAGTATTAGAATCAAGAACTAAAATCTTGAATTGGTATGACTAAGATGGGAGGCACTCTATATCTGATTCTAGTCGATTTGGTGAAATAATGTCTTATTAATTGAGCTAAACTCATGAGTAAGTGGTTGTGAGATTTCTAGTTGGCTGTCAAATGTTATTATGGACCATTGCTATAGCTGGTTTATTCGTTTTCATTGTAACTTTTTTTTGGTCTAATATTTTCATTGATGCTTTAATTATGCTCTTGAATGAATTACTTTAAGGGAATCGGTCAAAGAATATTTATGTTGTCTTCACAATTGATGTTATGTATTTTTTATATCCATATTTGGTATTGTGTCCATTTTTGTGTGATATTGTTTTTTTAGAAGTTTTCCAAACTTGGATTGTTTGGTTGATCTATCCAATATGTCATCAATGAATTACCAAATTGACACCTAGCTTTCTTAGCCCACAAGCTTTACCCTTCATTGAAGATGGTACGTCGTCATATTTTGCAGTTTTTGCTTTGAGCTCTAGCCCAAAACAATCATTATCTTTGAACAATGAAACATCTAACATTACATTACATTTTACCTCTTCCTCCATTGGTGGTAGTCATCAGACATGGATGATGTTGTTGCTTTTCGATAGTGATTCTTTGCGTCTTGCTGCCTCCCATCCATAGAATAGTCTCTCGCGATTTGCACTTAGATTTGAGCACTCTTCTTGACATCCTCCCAAATATTTTCATTTCTTCCCTTCCAAATGCACCACATCATCATAGTGAAATCAATTATTTTGTGTCGATGCAAATTTTGGCAAAATAGTGAAGAATAATGAGTAAATACCCAAATTCGTCCTTGAATTTGTAAGGATCAGCCAAATTCGTCCCCCAATTTTTCGAAATATCAAATTAGTCCTTGAATTTAACAGACGTCCATCAAATTCATCCCTCCATTAGTGAGGCTGCTGACGTGTCGTCCTGCATGCTGTGCTGTGATTTCCACGTGTCATTCAGTCAGCCACGTGTACAAGGACCAATTTGATGAAAATGTTACAAATTTCAGTTTTAACTTTTCACTTTCAATTTTTTCTGTTTTTCCTATTTTACCTCTTTTTTAAGGATCGATTTGATAGTAACTGTAATAATTTAGGGACTAATTTGATTGAAAATTTTAGAAATCTAGGGGCTAATTTGATCCATTTTATTGTAGGAAGTGAGTACAAGGAGGTATGGCATGAGAGGACCAGTTATTTCAACTGAGAAGTCTACGCAAACAATTTGTAGAGATCGATTTGATACTTAGGCAAATAATTTAAGGACTAATTTGATGGAAATATTTTGACAGAAAGGTTGCATTCATTCATCTTCAATATCTTTTCATTACAACAATACACATACCTAGTACATTACATTAGCATGTTAAACAACTCAAACAAGTAAATTATGACTATCAAATACATAATCAACCTAAGCTCATTTCCTACACAGTCATCTTTGTCCATCAATCTTGCCCTCCAAACCTCTTAATTGCCAATTTCCTTAGGCTTAACCATGGACTAAAAACTTCTCCGTCAATCTTGCCTTTCTTCCATGACCAGCACCAATTCCATCATTTTTAAAGTAACCTAGTTCTTCAGCTTCATCAACCCAGACAAAAAATTCACAATTTTTCAACATCATCTTGTACAAATAAAATTCAGAATTAGTAGAAGCTAAACAAACTATTCTGATTTCACACAATAATGGTTAAACAAACCTTTGGCAGAGGGCAAACATAGAAAGACGTTCCTGGGTTTTTGACAATGTTGGCTTTTCTTACAACACATATTCTATGACACCAACATTCAACTACTTTCACATCACCATTATACATAGAGCTTGAAGATGAAGACCAACTATTATAGCTGTTTTTACCCATACCCTCACCACCAATCATTTTTGAACACCAAAGTTGGAACAATTTTTGGATTTCGAATTCAATAAAAAAAAAAAGGTTTTGAAGTTTTTTGAATTGGACAAGAACGTTGTCATCAATTAATGGAAGAAATTTTGGGGATTTTGAACTCTAGGTGACAAATTATAAAATTAAGGTTCTAATTTTATAGATTTAGGGAAGAAAGAAACGTTGGGTAACATTTATTTTCCTGCAAAAGTGAGTTCAAATTTTATGTAAATCAATCAATTTGGTCCTTGAAAATATTGTCATTTTCGGTCAAATTCATCCTTGTTTGCGTGACATCTGACATGGCAAGTCTTATGAGAGGTTAACGGTATATGTCACCTCCGTTAACAGACCAACATAACAGAGGGACTAATTTGATTGACATTTGGTAAATTCTAGAATGAAATAAACATTTCAAAAAACTTGAGGACGAATTTGGCTGGTCCTTACAAATTCAAGGATGAACTTGGGTATTTACAGTGAAAAATTAGTTGCATAATTATCAAAGAATGGACATTCGACCATAGTCTATATGTTTCTCACACTTCCTTAGCTTTCCTGCAACCGATGAACAAATACCATTTGTTCTCATGATGATTTTCCCAAAAAAGGACATGCATCCTTATATTGAACACCTTGTCTTTAACGTCAGTCTCTTGTTGGAAGGCAACCACTCACCATCCGCAAAAAGATTTTAACTCAAGGTGTATCTCAAAGCTCCGTAGCTTACTCCACTCACTTGGAACTTTATACTATTTGTTATCAATAAGTGTCTCCATTGTATACCACTAAGATCGATGTGTTTTGTAAATGCCTTTGTTATTGTATTTCCACCCGCTTATATCTTATTCACCTCAGGACACCATTGTTATTAGGCATGACAATGGGGTGGGGTGAGGACAGATTTTAAATTTTCCGTCCCTATACTTGATTCTCATATACTTACTCGTTATCCAACCCATACCAATGGGGATGAGCAATTGAACCTCGTCCCCGTCCCCGACGGGTTCGGTATCCCTGCCACATCCCCATCCCTGCATTGAATATTTTTTTTTAATAAAAAATAGAAGTTTTTTTGCAACCCCTAGAGAAATGGTGTAATGCATTATCCAACAATATGCTCACTTTAATATTTGTTAGACCGATTGATTTAGTTGCTCATTTAAATATCAATGGTAGTTTTTATAACACGCCAATTATTAAACAAAATAACATGACATATCAACATAAAACAATTTTCTGCATTCGGGACGGGTTTGGGTATGAGTTCGGGGTGGGTACCTATATACCCATTACCCGTCCCATACCCGTGTTTTGAAATCGGGGAAAACCCAAACCCAGTCAAAACGGAGAAAACCCGTCAAATTGGGTTTGGTTTGGGTGGGTAACCATGTGTATGAGTTTCGTTGTCATGCCTAATTGTTATGTTGCTATTCTCATCTCAGTTTCTATCGTTTAATTTTTTTTTATTATTATTGTTCCAGACTATGCTAAGGCCCAATCTGGGTTAGATCCGATTCCATCCAGGACCTGGTACATAACCGGCTCATGTAAGCACACGCCGTAAATCCCTCTGGATAGCGGTCCCGACCAATCGATCAAGACCGTCTAGTCCGAATCGGATGATGAAACCCTCCTCAAATCATTACAAGTGTCCCTTTTGGACATCTGTCTAGGTGAAGGTAGCCAAAAACCTAATTATTCCCTATAAATACTAGTACATTAGGTTAGGTATCTCACTCTTTACCATAATATTTGCCTCAGTCTCCTTGTATCCTCACTGACTTACTTCATAGCACATGCAAGTACACCACTCAAAGGACTCTCAGTGGACCGCGGTGGATGAACGATGAACCCAAAGTACTCTCAGTGGACCACGGTGGACGAACAATGAAGTCCTCACTCTACGCGAAGGATCTCATGATCATCCCTCAAATATATTGCATTCATATGTTATTTTCTTGATTTTTTTAATTAAACTTATCAGTTAAATTTGATTTTTTTTTTTACTATTTTATATGTTTCAACATATTCAAATATTTTCATTCTAAACTCTTAATCTTTTTTATATTTCTCCCTCTGTCCCAATGCTTTGAGGTATCTAAACTGCACCTACGAAGACATGTAACACAATGGCTATTTAAAACAAAGGCTTGGGAGTAGAATCCATTTTGCGCATGAGTCCTACTATTTCTTACGAAAATTTCATAAACTAAACGCTAGAATGATGTTGAAAGGCTTTTGCACAATATCAGACAGAAAAATATTCTCCTTTGAGGGGAGCACCTCCAACAATGTAATAAAATGACTCAATAATTCTCTCTGATCTTTATTCCATACCACTGTTCAATACATATAGTAGGTTAGGTATAACAATACAGCTATCACATAGTACTTTTACAGCTAAGGTAACCGTATTCACCTAACCTTATCTCAATACAAATAGTACTGCTAGTGGAGCTTATTCTAGATCCTTCCTATGGTAGATTACTTCTTAGTGGGCTTCATCACATCACATATCCATTGAGCCACTTGGGCCTCTGTATTGTTCTTTTGGCCCGTGTCTGAGGTGCAGCTTCCTCTAAGTTCACTACCTCATTCACAAGAGCTTCAATCTCCTCTTCATTAGGCTCTTGCACTTCTTCCAAATCCATAACAAATGTCTGACTATTGAATAATATTGAAAGCCTTAATATTTTTTATTTTTTTGGCGGAATTCAGGGGTTAGTGGAGTGCACAGAACGGTGGAGATATTTTCTTGCAATTCTTGTGTCTACTCTTCGTACAAATAAGCATTTCTCTTTGCGCATAAACCCAATTTCCAAGATTTCTTTTTGGCCCCCCATTTCTCTAAGGCCATCTAAATTTCCCATTTTAACCTTATTAGTACATCTGATATATAATTACAGGAGCATCAAGGAGATAAATATTGGTCGTCTTTTTTCTGACGTATCTTTCGGAAGAGTTATTATATATGACAGACCACAATTGTTGTACTTTCATTTCCTCTTTTACCAACTTGAATTTTCATCGGAACCTTGCGATTTTGGGCGATTTTGGATTTTTCATCGCAATCATTCCAACAAATATGGGAAATCTTCACCCTATTACTATTAATTAACAGGTGTAACTTACTTCTTCACCCTCCGTTAGATACATACCAAACATGTGAAATAGGGGTAAACTAGATATTTTGGGAATCTTCTTTACTTCCAACCTTATCTGTTGTAGTGTGCGATATATAGACCAAGCCCAAATTTAGTAACCCTAATCCATAAGTACTGAACACCGGAAGTTATACCCCACACCCTTACATTTATCCCTTCACCCCAACATTTCACACAAACTACCAAATTTATCCTTTATATAAAACAAAACAAAATTACCCTTTCACTTTTCACCCCCACATACCCTAAACCATTCACGTGGCAGTTCAACGAGTTCAACCTTCTTTTGGAAAAACATTCTTCTGCTTCTTCTTCTGCTTCCAACAAACAAGTAAGCTTCATTTCCTATGCTCTCTTCATCTTTTCTGTGTTCTTTCTCATCCTCAATTTCCCGAGTTTGTTCTTAATTGTTTTCGGGAATCCTTCACGGTTTGGTTTTTCAAGGTTTTCTGGTTTAGTGTGTTAGAAATCCTTCACGGAATCGTTTTCTGGAATAACGATTTGGTCAGATGTCGTCGGAGGAGGAATCGTGCTCCCGGAACCGTGTTTGCCAAAGCGTTACGGTAGGTATCCGGAAAACGTGTGCAAAGTGTTCCGGTTAATTCTTCCCGGAATCGATTGGTGAAAAATTCCGGTTCAGGCACAATTTTATTTTACGTTCTTAATCCTTTTTCTTTTTTTTGAACTGACGACATAGCTCTCTGAAGTAGCTTTTGTCATGATCTACTACTTTTTTTGTTGACAGATATACTACTGATCAAGAGAGCTCTACTATTGACTTTGCAATATTATATCCCAGATAGAGTGCAATATTGGGATATATATCGAGTGCCATATATTTATAGAGTGCAATATTGACTTTGCAATATTGGGATATATATTTATAGAGCTCTACTATTGCAATATTATATCCCAGATAGAGCTCTAATACTATTGACTTTGCAATATTGGGATATAATATAGAGTGCCTGTGTTGTTGCTTTAAAGCCTGTGTTTGTGATCAAATAAGTGTCATTTTGATTGTCATAAAGCATTGCACCAATGGCTTGGCGTTGGTGTTTGGGCGAGGTGCTGCTGTCAAGGGTGGATTGGTAGTGGCAGGCCTGCTTGGTGTTGTTGTTTGGGCGAGGTGCTGCTGTCTGTTTTGGCTTTTGGTTGTCTGTGGTTGATAGGGGCTGCTTGGTGTTGTTCGGAGGTTCTGTTGCAGACCAATTTTTGGTGCAGAAGGTGGATTTTCACATTTTTGGTGACTGTATTAGCTTGAAGATTGTTGTTTTGCTGTTTAGCCCAAGCAAGTGTGTGGATGGTTGGAACTGTGTTGGAATATGCTAGCATCATTGTTAGATGGGATGAGTTATTTAGTACTAGTGGTGTTTACACATGATTGATCTTTATCACATAATTGAGGTATGTCCGTACCTATTAAAAAATGATATAAAAAATTAAAACTTTAGAGAAAGTGAAAAACTATAATATAATTTTTTTAATAAGAAACTATTACTAAAATGAACATTTTAAAAGAACGAATCATTTCAAAAGTAGTAGGAGCGCACAAAGAAAAACTCACAAGGTTTTCCTCAAATTTGTATCATAATGAGAAACCATAACAGTGCAAGCTCCACAACCACCTTCACCGCAGCCTAGTTTAGTCCCTGACAGACCTATATCTTTTATACCAAAGAGAGTGGAAAACTATAATCAATTTAGCTTCACAAAGGAAAACATTTAAATCGACAAACCAAAACTAAGTACATATGAAAAAACAAAATTTCAATTTAATCATGTAGTACTTATGTAGGGGTAAGCCCCTCACATATAGCATAAGAGCTTGAACTAATTAGTTCAAGACTCAGTTTCGAGAATTAACTCTCTGAACTTGGTTCATGAACCAAATGACTTTAACTTAAGCTAAAAATTGGTCTTATTAAGCACATATAGCATAAGAGCTTATGTATCAATTATTTCTACAATATTATAAAATAAAGATAATTTGTCATCTTACTGACTATGAACTGTTTGAACTCAATTAAGTCGATCCAAACACGCTAAATAAATATGTTGAGAATTGATACGGATTGAACCTAACTCTACCTCAAAACCATTGCTCAATGGGGAGGATTGTCCAATCCTATATAAATCCTCACACCGGGTTCATGACTTCCGATGTGGGACTCCAAGTTGGGTTCATGAAGTCCTCCTTGCACATGGAAATCGGTAACAAAAATTGAGTATAATAATATACCTCTGAGATATTCAAGTAGAGTGAAATGAGCCAAGTCATGAGGCAAAACTCTACGAACTCCATTAACGTATAATATTGGAGAATGGTTCTTCGAATCTTGCTCAACTGAATCCATCTTCTTCAGAGAACGCACATAAGTTTCTTATGATTTTTTCTGATGAAGACGAAACAAGCCAACTAGAAAGGAATCTTCAAACTACTACTTATTTAATCCAAATTCCAAATCTCTAGTCAGTCAGAGCTGTCTCAAACTCATCTATTTGATCCTAAAGATATATATACTTATCATAAACATATACTTTTTTTATGGTGGTCGGGGTTTGAACCCGGACTTTGCATATATTATGCATTGTCCATACCAACCGTGCTAAGCTCATGTGATATCATAAACAGATACTAACAAGAAAATAACAATTCTTTTTCTTTGGGTCAAAAAATAACTATTCTTTTACTAAACTAGTTTAATAGATATATACTAATTATATAAATGATTTAAAAAAAATTATGTAAAGGTGTGGGTCAAACCATTGAATGAAAGGTAAAGGGATTCCTATTTATTGAATTATTATTTTCCCAAAATCCATAATGTCATTAATAAAAATAATTGATTCAGTCAAAAAAAAAAAATTAATTACAAAGTCTAATATATGGTTAATGGTTATTCTGGTAATTTACAATTGTCATCCCCTGTTTATCCAAAATTTTGTGCAATTTTTCTTTGCATATTTTTCAATTTTAATTAAAATGAATAATAGTATTTTTTTGGGATACAAAATAAATAATAATTAAAATACATAAGACTATTATTTTCCAAATTTTTACGTGGAAAATGATTGTAAAGAAATCCCTAAGTTGGTAGGGTCAAATTATCTTTAAGCATGGTAAAAAAATGTTTCTTTTTTCTTTAGGCGTTGTTTTTCTTTGAAGGATCCTTTGAAGTTCAACTAGTGCCTAGTTTTTCTTTGTTACTCTCGGGTGATTTTGGAGTTTATTTACCTTGGGTTGATTCAACTTTTACTAGTTTGATGGATTTTGTTTGTTTTTGGGTAGGGAGGTTGTGGTGTTGTTTTTACTGTATTTTTGTTTCCTTTTCTAGTTTGCTACTGCAGTTTGGTGTGAACTTTTTTGCTCTACTTCGCGTCTGTCTTGTACATGGAAATGGAATGAGTGGTATTAATATATATGGCAGTTAAAAAAAATAGCAACAATATTTTAGCAGAACCAGAAGCAGATATAGTATCTCAACTAACTGGATGAGAAAATAGTGATAAAGATAAATTAACCCCGAAAGCAACCAATAGATGTTTATTATTGCGAAAAAAAGTCCATTTTCATCAAGATATAGGAAAATAACCTTGAAAGAGGAGTGACAAAGAATCCTATGACAGAGATGGTGGCTGATGTAGTGGAGGTAAGCGGCGTTGGCAATGGATGGCTGTCGCACTTTCAAATATACAGCAATCTTTCGAATTCCACACAAACTTAAATACCAAACAAGTCATGTTTCCTTCTCGCTTTCCAAGCACGTCCAATCAAAAACCGACGGAAGAAACCAGATTGAGTATATAAAAGTACCACAAAAAATGTAGGGGGTAAATGCCTTAATAAACAATGTAGAAAACAATCTTTTAATATGTTTATAGACATCATATGTACAGTCTAATTGATTGCATTTGGCATGCAAAATATGATATGAGAACACTCAAGATGCAAGGGAACAAGCAAACATAAACAAATTTCGTACAGTATTATCATATTGGTCCAAAGAAAGGTTTGAACCTCCAAGGTAAAAAATGGAAGATAGAACATTCAGGAAAAACAAAAATTAACAAGCAGGATCATTTTTAAAATATCGATGAACCAACTTCAACTATGAATAGAATCTAAATAAATTGAACCGAAACTACCAAATATTGCTAACTGAAACCTAAAATGTTAGGCTTGAGTCCATTTTTAAGGCATCGTCAAGCCTTTTGATAGCTTGAAAATTTTTAAGGCATGGTTAGGCCCTTTGATAGATTGAAATTTTGTTTAGAAGATTACAGGTTTATCCTATTTAAATTATGTCAACTGGCAAAATGCTGAAATTGTTAGACCGGATGCCATAACCGGGGTTCAAACCCCGGTACCTCCACTTGTGTGTGTGAATTTATAATGGTTTTGACATATCTTCTATCTACCAAAAAAAAAAATTATGTTTTATATGTAACATAACAAAATAGTATGTGAATGAGATTACTTTATATTTCCTTCTCTGTTTTGGTGAAGATCAATCTTGAAAGTTTAGAAGAAAATATTCTATAATTTAATATATTTTTAATTTAAATTTATTATTATTTTTAATTCGAAAATGAATTAGGACTAGTTTAGATTTATTTATGGATTATATTTTATTCACAATTAGTTTTTTTAACTCAATTTAAAATAAAAATTATAAATACATTAAATTTAATTTGATTCAAATTTAAAATAAGTCCCGTTTGAATTGAGCTTATGTAAAAAAATAAGTTTTTATTTTAATTTATAAGCTCTTACTAACGAATATTGTATCTTCATAAACTGTTTTTTCATAAGCTACCTTAAAAACTAATAAATAATACATAAAAACTAATTTATTTGCATAAGTTGATTTATATAAGCTCTAAAATAAGCTAATCCAAACGGGCCCTAAGTATTAGATCCAACTATTTAATTAGGTAAAATGTTATAATATTTATTTATTAATTTTATTAGGTCTGCAGCAACTTAACCTAATAATTTCCCTCTAAAATGTTGCATTAGGTTAGCAGCAATTTAACCTAACAAATTCCATCTAAAATGCAGCAAACCCTAATATTTCTCCTTAATATATTTATGGATTATATCTACTGTTTCTTTAGAATTTTTTTGACAAGTTGTTGTACACTTATTTAATATGTTTACAAACAGACTACCCTAATTTCCATGCAAATTCGGCTACCCTAATTTCCATGCAAACTCGGCTATCCTAATTTCCATGCAAACTTGGCTATCCCTTACTCTTTAATCTTATTAGGTTTGCAACAACTAAACCTAGAAAATTCCCTCCAAATGATCTGCATTAATTGCTAAGTGCTAACCCTAATTATGTATTTCCTTCCAACACTTCTTCAATTTGAAATTCGGAAAATTTTGTTAGGAACCATGAACTGCATTAAATTACATCTATTTCTAAACCCTTTGGAAAATACACAACTCTTCAACCAAACACACATCTTCAAAATAATTAATACACTGTATAATCTCTTCTATTATTAAATTCTATGATATATACAAATATGATATGTATTTGGTTGGAAAAATATATTATTACTTTTAGTAAATATCAAAGTATAATTATTCTTTTTAGAGTTATACGTGTAGAAATTGAAAACAATTATTACAAGTCAATTTTTTATGTTTAACTATAAAAGTAATAAATAAAATGGGTCCATGCAACAATATAATATTGTATTATTTTTATCTTTTTTCTTTATAATTTTTTTTTAAAAAAAAGAGAAGATAATGCCCCAATAATATATTGGGATAAAATAAAATAACAGTCTTTAATTGGTTAGTTTTTCAAAATTAAAATGTAAAATTTGATAAGATTCAAGTGTAATTGAATGACATAGTAAGACAAATTTGATTGTAATATTGTATCTCTAACAATCTAATTTGCGTTTATTGATCGACCAATGATTACGGGTTAAAGATTATTCATTGGTCTTAACTATAGTCAACAAGACCCGTGCGTCGCACGGGTCAAAAGTCTAGTTGTAAAAGGACCTATTTGAAACTTTTGAAACGGTAACGGTGAAATAGTTTATCAACTAAAAGGAACTATTTGAAACTTTTGAAACTTAAAGGACTAACTTGGGAATTCTGTCAAACTAAAATGACCTAATTGAAACTTTCGAAACTTAAAGGACTAACTTGAGAATTCTGTCAAACTAAAAGGACCAAAAGTGGTATTTGGCCTTATTATTATTTTCAAAAATTCTCTAAATTATCCGTTCTCTATGAAGGATCAGTGAAAATACAATTTTTTTTCTTCTCTAATATGAAAGTTGATGATCTGCATAAACACAATTTTGTCCTTTTATAGTCATTTGACACTTAAGCATATTTTGCATATTTTGTTCGATGAGGGAGAAAATATTTATTAAACGATGGAGATCATTTTGTAACAAAAAACTCCTTTTATATAGTTGTATATAATTAAACTAAATTATTTTTTAAAAAAATTATCTGATTAAATTTTTATTAAAAACACAAAATAGATTTTTTTTTTCAAAAAATCTCTAACTTATCTATTCTTTAATTACAAAAGTTAATGATCAGTAAAAGCACAGTTTTTCCTTCTCTAATATGAAATTAATGATCAAAAACACAATTTTGCCTCATCATAATCATTTGACATTTTAGCATATTTTAACCAATTTGTGTCCTTTGTAACAAATGATCATAGAGAAAGAGAGAGAGAGAACTGTTAAAATATTGAGATAATTTTGTGACAATGTTTATTTATATAGTTTTATCTAAACAAACTAAATATATTCTCTAATTATGAAAGTTAATGACCAAAATACTCTCAACGGCAGTTAACTAATGTTCGCTTCTAAGTTGAATGTTAAAGAGCAAATGAAAGTTAACTGCCGCTGGGGTATTGAAAGTCATTTTAGGTGTGGGAGAGCAATTTTTTTATTGGGAAGAGCAATTTTCATCACTTTAAAGATAATTATATATGTTTATAGTTTTTATTTTAAAACCATGATTAACAAAAAAATCTAAAAACAACTTCAAATAAAAAGATATTAAAGTAGCTTTTCAAAAAAAAATATTTTTTAGAGGGGGGAGAAAATAAGAATCAAACGATGAAGATAATTTTATAACAAAAAATTCATATTATATCGTTGTATCCAAACAAATAATTTTTATGATGTTGATGTGTTTTTATCTTACACTGAGTCTATTTGATGCAATAGAACTACCTTCCTATGAGTTTTTCTTTTTTAGGATGTAATAGAACTACCTTCCTGGGTTTTTCTTTTTTAGGATGCATTAGAACTACCTTCCTATGCGTTTTTCTTTTTTAGGCAATCTAATGAAAAATGACAATTGTTTAAATATTTAGTATAAAAAATATTAATGAAAAACATTAATAAATACATTTTAGTTATCAATAATATTAAAAGTATATGGAAGAAACAATTATCATCGATACTTAACGAAATATAGGAACAATATTTTAAGTGAGAAAATAAAAAAGAAAAAATACAGGACTATTTCTCATTGATACATATTTTTGCATCTAAATTTCTTCGATTATATCTGATTGATAATCACAAAATAACACAATTTTAAGAATATTACAAAATATTTCTCCTTTGTAAATTATACACGGGATTAATCTTTATTACAAGACATACAACTACTTTTCATTTGTAAAAAAAAACTACCTTTCAAAAAATTACACATTGTTAAGATTGCTTCTTTCGTAAAAATAGTTTGCCTTTTTTTTGTTTATCTTAATGTCATATTATGAAATAATTTTTTACATTATTGTAGATTATTAATTATTATATCATTTAGAAAAGTATGACTATAAAAAAACACTTGATAAATGATCAATAAGTCACTAAATAATATAGTTGTATAATTCATACATGAAACTCGTAACGACATCTTTGTCATTAACGACATCTTTAATCATTAATGAGACTACCACTTTATAATACTTAATAACAACTATTTCAATGATTTTATCATTAGTAAATTACACCAACCTCCCTTAAGGTCTTCTTAAATAACACAAGTATACTCCTATATTTTCAACTAAACACAAATCTCCCTTATTTTGTTATCAAATTGACAAGCAACTCCCTTATAATTTAACATCGTTTACCCTATGTTAATTTCAATTTTTTAGCAATTCACTTCGTGCTACAAGTATGAACTCCCTTAATTTTTTACAATTTTTTCTTATCATTTTGCACTTTGATGAATTTTCAAACTTAAGAGATCACTCATTGTTTCACTATCAAGGTGGTTTAATTTTGAAACTTTAACGTAATAAAATGGATATATCAAATATTATTTCCTTTTCATTGGTCAACAACCACAATGTCCATCACTAAAATCTTTCCCATTTCTATATTCTATTTTACTATCTTATGTAATTATCGGTGTTTGATTATATTTGATGGTAAAAGCAATTGTTGTTTTTTCTCCATTGTGGGGAATAAAATCCTCATTCAACTTAATTTTCAAAAGAAAAATAAATACAAGATATATGAAACCAAAATGACTGATTGTGTATTTGCAATTGAAATGAAATTGGATAAAATGAGGGGAGATTAGTGTGTTTAAAAAATTAAAGGGGGTGCTTGTGTTTAAGAAAATCTCAATGGAGATATATTTGCCCTTTTATCATTAACGTTAACTTTATCATTATTATTTTTTTTTTTTCAATGCATATAACATTACAATACGTTTTGATGTGTAGCCCCCGCTTCGACGCCCAATCTGTGCGGAGCACAGGCCCGTGCTAAGCACGGGCCTGTTGCTAGTAATTAAATAAAAGTCATTGAATAAAAGACTTCGATTGGAAAGTAGAGTATGTTTTATTTGATATTCATGTTCTAATCTCATTCATTGTTTTACAGAAAATGTAAATAAATATGCAGAAACAACATTGAATATCAAGTACTACTGTTTTTTATTCTTTTCTTAATCTCATACTTGTACGTAAATTAATACATATAATTATCAAGCATGATGCTTGTACAGATGGGAAAAGTATATGAAGACGATAAGCATGTGGATGAAGAATTGTGAAATAACAAAATAAAAGATAATTGGAAAGGTAACAGGATGGGGGTAAAACGGTATTTTAATAAAGAAAAAAGAAATTAAAAGTTGATCCCATTCCATTCCTCCCAAATTGGATGGAACAAAAAATTGGGATATAGTTGTTCAAGTGCCCCACCATTGCCTTAAGCTTCAAAATCTTGAACTTTATAAGGTTTGTATGTTAAATTTAACAATCCTGAACCTTATCCTGCATTTATTATGTATCGTTTTAGTTGATTTGTATCTGTATTATTTACAAAAGTTACAATGCAACAATCGGCAGGATACAAAAGATCGTATAAAAAAATGGGTGAATCCTAAATTTGTTCCAAATTGCCTTTCATTAAACCTTACAACTTGGGATTTTGCATTATTTGGCCTACAACGCAATCACATATGTTAGCAAGATTTATTCTAGAGAATGCAAGAGTTTTAGAAACTATGTCAATCTGTGGCTACATGAAACATTTTGAAGAAGGAAGATTATTATCCTCAATGAATATTTATTTTATATATTAACAAATGTTATTTTCTGCATGCACAAGGAATAATAGGCTAATGGCAGATTTTACAAATCAATTGCAATCAAACACACCACAGTATATTAAAGTACATTTTTGGAATGATCTCAAGCTAGCCGTAATTATTATCTGTCACCACAAGCAACAAACTATATTTTGAAAATTTCGTTCCAAAGATTTGGTTAGAGAAATCACTCTGGATTTCAAAACATATCTCCGATTCTAGAGTAGTGCATTTCCATTATTTTCAGAACATAATGTTATTGACTTCTTTCATGAAATCTATGCTAGTTATGAAGTTGATTCAATGCAGCAATTCGGACCTAACTATGGAGTTTGCTAGGATATTGAAATTCGATTTGTAAAATAGGTCTACTGTTATTATTTTTAATTTTTTTTAAGTAAGCTCTGCTTTTATTACTTTTTAGATTTCTTGAATTTTCAAAAAACGGCAGTGCGCTAATTTCTTGAATTATGAATTGCCTGCTATCTATGATTTATTTTAGTTCAAACATTTTGAATTAGTTGAACCATAATGTTTATATTGTTTGGTTCGAGTTTTATAATGTTAATTGTGAATTAAAAATTTACGAAATGGTTTATCAAATTTAACCTGGATTTCATTTGCAATGACAATTGTGTCAACGTTTAACTACTATTTAATTGTTTTACACATATTTATTATAGGTAATTCAAATTTAGTTTGCATTTTTCAAATTCTAGCCATGGTTTCAATTGAGTTTTGTCTTCAAGTACATTTTGTGAAGTTGTCAACTTGTATTACATCAAATTGTAATTTTGCAAACTATTGAACTTACTATTTCCAATATGATAAATAAAGTGTCTATATAAGACTGTGTTTTGTGTGTGAATTAACCAGAAACTGCCTTCCATTTATTTTTACACTGTCATTTTGCCATTCAAGTTTGGTATGATGTGTTTTGATGTTTATCTTTAGTGTTGGTCATGTCTTAGATTCTATTCACTCTATTCGAAAGCATTATTGGGGAAGTCCGTGGTAAAAAGTTTGGTTGATTTGGTACACTACAAGAAATTTAGCATTTTGCGACACCTAATCTGTGACCCCTATCTACGTAGACAATATTGTGGGCTATATGGAAGGCGAGAAGTGATAAAAATTTCGCAAACGGAGATAAGGATGTTATTAAGAAAGTGGTGGATGATATTAGTGTTTTATCGTGGAGATGGGGTTGAGTAGATTGAAGATTCCTCCATGCTTATTTTATGAGTGGTCATGGGACTCATTTGACTTTATTGGAAGGAGCTGAGGCCCACTTTTTGTAGAGTCTTGTGTTGTATCTGATGTGCTTCGCTGTTGGAGTAGTTGCGCTATTTGTGTTTTTTGGTTTCTGCTGCACGTTGCTTAGCTCTTGGTCGTTGGCTACCTTTTGGTTTTGTTATTTTGTTCAGTGCGAGATTTTAAATCAGGAAATAAGAAAGATAAATGACGAAAATGTTACCTAAAATTACTTGTTTGTTTATGATACATGATGCCTGAATTATTCAAAAATGGCCAATATTTTTTTCTGCTTCGCATGTGATCTGATAACATAAAATGAAACGATAAACCGGAGTTTAGAGAACTCCTACCAGAGCTAAGTTCATGCACCAAAGAGAACTTCTCTCCTAAAATGTCCATTAAACCTTTCTCCATTAAAAAAGTTGAGCTGCATTATTTAAATTGTGTTTTGTGTCAGATTTGTCATGAAACAGACCCAATTGAATTAGGAAACAATTATTATTTCCCAGTTAAATAATATTACCTTGTATTTGGACCGTTGGATTTAGGAAGATAATCAACTCACCAATTGTCCAATGTGCCCCTAGTTTTTCTGGAACTTGACATGGTGGATAGATATATATGTCTGTTGTGGTTGTCGTGGTGGATCAGATTTCGAGTGCTTCAACGAAGGTATATGTTTGATCTCTATGCACCTTGACTCTCAATGGGTGTACTTGGCTCCATCTTCTCTGACTTCTCGCTAAACCTTTCGATCATTGTCATCTTGGATTCCAAAACAGAATTCTCATTGAGATGGAAGGAATAAAATTCACCTCGATCTTGCAGTTTCGCAAAGCCTGTTAACATATATTTAAGAAATTTTTCAAAGGCTTGATTCCAGACATTTTCCAACTTATGCAATTCCAACACATCGACAGGTTTAGACATCTTCCGATCTTTATTAGCTCTTCTCGATGATTTAGTTCCCTTATCCTCTCTCCGGTCACATTAAAATTAGTGTCACCGTATTATCTAACTTTTACTCTTCGTCACTTAAACCACTTCGACCTTTCAAGTTCCTATCAGATTTGACCTCTCAAAATGCTGTAAAAAATGTCAAGATTGATGAGTAATGCTTTTCCTGTTTAGGAAGTTAGATAGATATTTAATGTGTTTTAATATTCTGCAACAATGTCATAAAATTATCAATATTATGAATCTTCATATGGTCATACTAGAATATTGCAAGTAAACCGTACAGTCCAGCATCACATTATTTTTGCTAAGACACACTTGTGTTTCTTATGGCGCTTATGAATTAAATTAATTTTATACACAAATAATGTTGTGTAATTTATTTACAGTATTTTGAAGTGATGATAAATAAGAAAAACAATTGTGTTTAAGAATAACATATACTCGAACCTTATTGTTGCTGAAACAGAAGTAGAGTACAATTTGATTGTGCAAGTGAAATTAAAATTTACAAAAGAACTTCTAAATACAACTCCCAAAAAAAAGTACAGTCATTACCCAGATGAATATAATTTAATACTAGAGAACTTACATTGGTCACTATCCTATTTATTTTAGTTGTAATTTTAATCTAATATAGTTTGATACATGAGTTTCTTCGTGTAAAGGTCAGTTTAACTTTAAGCATCTTACTAGATTGATGACTCGTGCGTCGCACGGGTCTTATGAGTTGTAATACATTTACTATTAGTAAAATGTAATAGTTACTTGAAAATAGACTTTTGACGACGCACGGATTAAATTGTAATAGACACCAATAAATTATATTGCACATTTCAATTGACTTTAAATAAGTCATAGGAGAATTTTGTATAACCATTAAACATAGTACTCTACTTAAATGAGTTTTATACATACACATCACTCATTTCTAATTTTTTAATATTAATACTTAATAAGCACTCAATCTCTCTAACCTAACATATCACACATATTTCTTAAATGATACAACTAATTAACTATCAATAACTTTATATCAATACATTTCAATTTTTTAATATTAGAAAAGTGTAAGTCCCATTTAAGATTGTGGTCTTAAGTGAGACTTTGAGTCTCATAAGACCCAAAAATTATTCTCTCCTATGAGGGTATCTAATAGGTACCAAGTCTTGAAAATATACTTATATACAATAGTTCAGTTAAAACAAACTAAAATCCAATGTAAAAGAAGTGTGGTAATTTCCGTAACTAATAGTTTTATATTTTTTCATCAAAAACCAACAAATATAGACATCCAAAAGTAAACAATTTATGGAGCATTGCATAAATGGCTTAAAATCTATTAAAATTCACTTTTGTTATGATTCCCAAAATTGTTGCAGCAGCTTATAACATCGACTAATCTCCATATGAAGTCCTAATCCCTTGGTAAGACCAATACTAATTACATTTGAAGTCTCACAATTGTATGTGAGCCATTCATCTCAACCTGGAATATCTAGTTTGAAAGTTATATGTAATGTCGTGAGATAAATTAAATAGAAAACTCTAAAGAGCTGGAGATGCTTTTTGATTGAGCAAATGCATCCGAAGAAACATGCTAAGCAGCACCTGCTACTTGTTCTACAGAACTTTAGGAGCCAATCTTTGACACTCGATTTGGAGGACTGCCTATATTTGGAATGAATGTAGCAAGCAATCTGCATTTAGTTATACTCAAATTAATCATATATTGATTTTGATATATGCTTGCTAAAATAAAAGCATGTCTGAAGGAGTAGTGTTTGATTAGATCATTGTGAATCTTACATACAATCTGCATTTGGAAGATGGGACCCAAATATTAGAACTTCCGGTATCAAACACCACTTTGAAGATTTGTGGAGGTGTCCCAATACCAATCTCACCAAAATATTGTGCATCAAGATAATTCTTTAGAAACACTATATCTGTTACTAAATGATTATTATGATAAATAGCCTCGCTGATCCTTGCAGAATTTAGAGCGTTAATGTTTAAAGTCCTTCCTTTTAGACTAACCCTCATTAACCCATCATCAGAAGGTGCAGAAGCTAGGGATTGGAACCAAGACCACAAGCATATCATGGTTAGCAAATACTTACCCCATATTTTCAAGTCATCTAGTCCAACGTCGGAGAAGCTGCTTAATAAAAAATATCAATCAAATAAGTGTTTGTAAATGGCTCTGCATAGACAAAAGTTGATTTAAAAAAATTGATTTTGTAAAGTTGATTATGACTAAAAGTGAGTTGAACATAAAATGATCTATGATGTTAGGATATCTTCATGTAAAAGTGAACAACAAATTCGAGTTAAAAAACAATTGTAAATAAAAAAACTATTAAAATCAATTCTAAAGGCACATAATCAACTCTCCTAGAGAACAACTAAAGATGACAAAATCAATTCTACACCTCTAGAATCAATTTTGTCAACTCCAAAAGTGAACCAAGCATACACTAAAGCATATTTTAAGATGTATTATTGAATGCTAATTTCATGATAGATATATACATCTCTGTATGCATTTCAAAAAATCATTGTATAGGTAAAAGGAAAGTTCTCAGCAGGATAAAAAAGGCCTAGTTTAATTTCAATTTGTAACATAAATAAAACATGAAAATATTTCAAGGTTAGGTTTCAAGGCTGAATCTGACATTCAATAGTAGAAATAAACTTGAAAGGCTAATGATACGTGATAAAGATTAGTGTTAGAGTAGGTACAGAAAATGCACACAAAACATAGAGTTATGTTCATTCATGTAACCATGAGATGGTTCCTTCAAATATAATTCACCATCTATTTCTCCTAAAAACAACGTAAAACTTATTTGTTCAATTTTTTTTTAACTTTCCATATTGCAAGCAACAATTTAAAATCAAAACACAGATTTCATAAAAAGTAAAAGAAACATAAGGGGAATAAGAGGAATAGGAAAGGGAAAAGAAATCAGTAACCACTAACCATCCTTCCTGAAGAAGTCGAGGAGAGCGCGGTAGCAACAGTCAAGCACAAAGACTACACATAGCTCACCAATTTTGATTTTCAAGAGATTCATATACCAGTTTTGATTTTCGATCACAGAGGAACACCCAAATTTGTTGTCTGCTTCTCCGTGTTTTGCCATTCCAAAATCAGTAATCTCAGAAGCGTTAATTTTTTTTCACGGTTACGGCATATCTTCATCTTCAATCCCGGTGAAATATCTCACATATAAAATTTTCATCTCATGCATCTCGGTTTCACGCGCACCGCTTTCTTCTTCAAATCTGTCACACATGTTCGTCAAACACAGGATTGATCAGACAATAACCAATGGATTCTAACACCATAATCCAAAACCAACAAAACAAATCCTTTAAAAACTATGAATCTTGATCATATCCTTCTTCAAATGTACAACTAAACCAAAACATGAGAACTATTATTACACTGATTTCCTTGGAGTTGGATAATTATATCAAGCTTTATATTTTGTAGTCTGCACAACGACTTTGTAAGTTAATTGGACTATCTTCAAAACATGAGATTGCACAAAATAGTAGCACTGAATTAGATGACCACTCATACATCTGCATGAAGCGTGTTTTTTCCTGCACTGAATTTTGTAGTCTGCACGCACTTTTTGCTTCCTGCTACTGTGATGACAGGCGTGTTTTTTCCTGCTGTTTGGAGTTTGTTCCAGTTTGTGTAGGTTGGGCAGGTTTGGTGTTTCGGTGGTGAGCCAGTTTGTTGGTGCTGCCTTTGTTTTCTCTGTTATTTGGTTTTGCAAAAGGGTTTGGTGCTTAACTATAGTTTCTTTTTATTGAGTTGGTGTGTGGCGAGGGCCCGTTATTTATGGCTCTCCTTTGTCCTCTTTTTCCTCCTTTGTGGGCATAGTGCTCCTTGCACTAACCTTGCTTAATAAATTTTGCTGTTTAAAAAAAAAATACATGTACATAAAGCCAATTTTCGCAAAATGAACAAAAGATAAATTCCATATATTGTCAATGTCATTGATTGATAATAATAGTTCAAAATCCACTCAACATAAAATTGAAACTCGTCTACTACAGATATGATGAAATGTATCTTCTTTAATTATTAAGAGTCTCTTCAAGCAAAAATGGTGACGGATAAACAAAAGCACACCAATTATTTTTTCAACATTATGAGGCATTGGAACTACCAACACCCTAAACATTTTCAGCTACAAATCAAGACATTATACTTAGAAAAATTCACTTCTTCAAGATGATATAGTGTAATAAGCCATTCCTAAAATATGCAAAAAACTCATGTGATTTGGAACTGATTTGTTCAGAGTACTGAAACATTGATTCATTATCATAATTAATAGTGGCATCACATAGTTTATTAGAGCTATGGTACTATTTAGTGAGATGATACTTCAAGGAGGAAAAGAACAAAAAACTTGGAAAAAATAAATAATCAGTCTCATCCACAATTCAAGAATGATAAATTAAGTGATTAAATACACATATTTCTCAATCATAAAAATTGGCATACTAAGTAACAACTATTAACAACCACACCCTTGAATATTTGATTTTAGAGTTAAACCTAAACATGTGGTTAACTTCTATCATAAAGTACGGAGGAATATTCATTTATATCAATTTCATATTGAAATCACATTGAGTCTCACAAACATGCATATTACCTAAGGTATACTCATTAATGCAGATGGATATCTTCAAATTGGGGCTGAATGAAAACCTGAAATATGTTACTGGTCATTGACTTATGAAGCCTGAAATAAAGCAAAACGACACTACTGGTTTTCTACTTCCTCTCTAATAGAAAAAGCAAAAATGAAGAAATACTAAAGAATAAGAGAAGCTCCAATAAAGAAAAATTGAATTCTTAATAAAAAAAAAATTAGAAAGTTGCCAAATATCAGCAACATAATATAATTAAAAGAACCCTATAAATCACACACAACATCCTCAAAAAAAAAAATCACACACAACTAAAGTAATGATCATAGAATTGTAAGCAGATTAAAAAAAAATACATGAACCTTATAATAGAACCCTTGTTGGATCGATAAAAAGGAGCAGAAATCTAGTGCAATTGATCCAACTTGTGAGATCTTCATTGTTTGTCATCTTTTACTGCATGAAAAATCAATTGCTATTCAAAATAGAATCAAAACTAAAAATGAACAGAAAAATTAGGAGAATAAGTGAATACAAACCTATGGAAAGTATAATCTGGCACAATGTAGAATCTGACAGAGCCTTTATTCTCAATACTTCAAAAATCATGTTAAAACTGCAAGAAACATAAAAAGTGACACAATTAGGCACATAACCAAAACACACATAAATCAAAACGGGGAGAACGAAACTCACAAACCAGATCGATGATTCTAGCTTGTAGAATTGCCGTTTTGAGGTGGAGTGAGAACCGTTTAAACGAATTTGAAATGGAGAGAGCAACCTAAATACTTGAACCCCAAATATCAATTTTCAATTTCAAATCTGTTGTGCAGGAGAGAATTTGGAAGAATTGGGGGTTCTAGGGTAGAAAGTGCGAAGGGAGAGAGACGGAAAAAGTGTTCTAGGAGAGAGAGAGAGTAGATGGGTCAGTGATTCTGATAATTGGAAATGGAAAATGGTTTCCATATGGCAAAGGAATTAATTATCTAGCATGGGAAATGTTTCTATTGGGACAGAGAATAAGGCAAAGAAATTCATGGGAAAATGAGGTGCTTTTAAAAGCATGGTAACAATGCTATTACCATAAGTAAAGGCACGCAGAGTATAGGGAAAATAACAATTGTTATGCCAAAATTTGAAATTCAAATTTAACATGTAAAGGGGTGGAAATATTTTTAGGGTTAAATTGATTAGCAATTAATGACATGGATTTAGAGGGAAAAAATTAGGTTAACTAATAGCATGACCTAATAAGCTTTAAGATTAAGTGATCAATAAGGATGATAAACACTTACGAGAACTGTTCACAATTTCCAGAAGAAGTAAAAAGGTGTGATACATCTTCGATTGGTTAGAACTTTAAGAAAGTTATACTATCAAGGCAGCAGTGGTATGGAAATTTCACATGTATTTTCATGATCTAGTGTTTCAATGTATGTTTGATAAACCAGTTCAACAAAGTTAAAATTTTAATATAAGTTTATTTTTTTCATCAAAGTTTACCAATTGAGTGGGGAATTTGAAGTTTGAACTCTGATTCTACATACTACAGCGTCTTCACCAATTGAGTTATCCTCATCAGACAATTTTAATATAAGTTTTACCTAAGCAAATCTTACTAAGATACAACTACAAATAAATATTTTTTGGACGCTCACACACAAATAGAAAAAATTAAAAGAGAAATAATTTACGAGTCGCATCATTTAATCATTTTCTCTTTTAATTATTTTTGTTTGTGAGTGTGTGTGTGTGTTCAGATAAATATTAAAGAGAGTTATAAGGAGAGAGTTTGAGCATTTCTCTTGACACTTAGGGGGTTTGATGGATTAATATTATAAAGGATTTTAAAAAGATTATGGTATTGAATCAAGACTTTTCTACAATCTAAACAAATTTTGTGGTATTCAAATTAAGACAATCATGATTATTTTTCTAATGCAATTAAAATCGTTGATATTCAATTGAGATTTCTCACAACTTGGTATTCAAAAGTCTACAAATTTTGATGGATTCTTGTGTGAAGTGGATTTCATGAGACTTTTTAATGAAAAATATAAATAGTACTCTCATCCAACAATCTCACTCAAACCCTTAATACTTTTCATACTCTTTTCAAAAATTTCTTCTGTCATACTCTTTTTTTGGACTACTTTTGCTTTGAGGTGTTAGTATTGTGTTATGTTTCTTTAAATGTCTTATTCCTATTAAGGGTGTTCGCGGTTCGGTTTGGATCGGTTTCGAGGCAAAAACTCATCTGACCCAAAGATAAAATTATATGCGGTTCAGTTCAGTTTTGGATGATTAATTTTTAAAAACTAATCTGATCCTATCCAAATTAATGCGGTTTAATTTGGATCGGTTTTTGGATATCCAAATTCCAAATTGTAATTTTTTTATTAATAAAAATCTTATAAAAATATGATAAAATATAGGTTCGATACAAAATATAATATATGAATTATACAAAATTAATAATACGGAATAAGAATGACCACTTAATATCTTTATTCGCACTTTAATCGGTCAAAACTTTTTTCTCATGAGTATTTTAAACAGTTAAAATTTTATTCGCACTTTTAACTAAAATTAATTAACCTCACCTCATTTTGTTTCTCTTATGTCTTGAGGCATCTTTTCCCTTCTTAAGACTATTTTCAAAAACTCTAAAAATAATCCAACCCACAAAAATAATTTTTAACAGTGAACTAATATAACGAAGTATATTTTTGCACCAAATTATAACGAAGTATATTTTTGCACATTTACTTCTTATTATACCCTTATTTTAATCCACCAATATATTCCTATTTTTTCGCACACACTTTCTCTTTCCAATAAATTTAATATGTTTTATTTCTCTTGTAACAAACAGTCGTTAGTTACTATCTTTTTCTCCAACAAATTCATATTTTTTGTACACTCTGTCTCCTCTTGTAACAAACAATTGTCAATTTTAAGATAACAAGAAATAAATTTTGTTTATAAAAACAAACTTTTCCAAATATATATTAAACTATTTTTGTATTTAGAATTAAAAAAAATATTTTTCCTCAAGACTTGCTAACCCAATCCAACTTATTAAGGATGAGTTTGTCTGATTCAATTTTAATGTTAAAAGTATTTGGCGGTATTCAAAGCAACACAAGGACATTTGATTAATTTGAATATTGGGTTTGATCACATTCGACCCAAACCCAACCCACAAAAACCCCAAAACCTTGGCTATTTAAACACAATCCTTGTTGTAACAAAAAAAAACATAATCCTTGTTGCTTCTAAACCCTATTTGCTTCCAACCCTAGTCCCTAGCTATCAGTTACCGTCACTCACTGTTACAGTGAAAAACTCTGCAAAAACAACGTGCAGGAAAAGAATGTCTAAGCCGGAAATTTCCACGTCAGCACCGGATAGGATTAGTAGTTTACCGGACGATACACTGATTCACATCCTCTCTTCTCTTCCCGCCAAAAAAGCCTTTGCCACAAGAATTCTTTCAAAGCGATGGATTCATCTTTGCTGTTGTGTTCTCGATCTCGACCTCAGCGACGTCAATTGGGAAGACCGAGACCACTTTGTCTACTCCGTCTTGCAGTTGCGAAAAGCTGCTGGTATTCATTCCATCAACAGTTTCATCATGGACAATGGACGCTATTCCCCTCGACTTCGTGATATCGTTGTTGGTAGTTGGGAAAAAGTAACCCCTGAATTGCCTACTAGTATCCTTGCTTCTACAACCCTTGTTGTTCTCAAACTCGGTACGTTCAATATGCGTGCAGATTTTCATCTTAATATGATAAGATTACCCTCACTCAAAACCCTACATTTGAAGCACATTATGTTTAAACATGTTGAAGATCTTGCTTTGATTCTAGAAAAATGTCCAGTTCTTGAAGATCTTGAACTACATAGTATAACCTCCGAGGGTATTTATTGTCACAAAAGCAGCGAAAAAAAACTAAGAAAGTTAAACAGAGCAGATATTACCATGTGTTGTTGCTATATTCCGATGAAAGCACTTTCAAATTTGAAGTTTCTACGAATACAACTAACCAAGGTTTGTCTCATTATTAGGAATGAATGCATATCATTTAAAAAGAATATTGTAATTCATTTGTATTTATTTTGGAGAATTTGACCCTATTTTTTAATACTATGTTTTCTAAAATAATGTAGGATTATCATCACCCTTATGACTTTCCTGCATTCCATAATTTGACTCATTTGAAGCTCAACTATTATTGGGATATGGTTGTAAAAGTGCTCCACCAGTGCCCTAAGCTTCAAAAGCTTGAACTTTATCAGGTTTGTTTGTTATAAATTTAACAATCATATTTTTTTTTTAAGATACAATTATGTATCATTTTATTTTGACTCTAATATTAATAGAATGTATCTATCATTTTATTTTATCTTTATTATTTACAGAAGATGCAAGGCTATAATTGGGTGGATCAAGAAAACTGGGTTCCTCCAAAATTTGTTCCAGTTTGCCTTTCATCAAACCTTAGAAGTTGTACTATGAAGGACTTTGAATTTTCAGGCCAACAGAGTTCTCACATTATGTTAGCAAGATTTGTTATGGAGAATGCAAGAATTTTAGAAACTATGTCAATCTTGTGTTACGGGAAATGGTATGAAATAAAAAGAGCGTTATCTGCATGTCCAAGGGCTTCTGCAACATGTCAACTTTCAATAGATAACATATATGATGATTATGTAAGTAGCGGTACTTCCTCTCTTCTCTCTTTTGTTTCATTAGCTTCTACCTTGCAATTGTTTGATTTGGTGATTTGATGAACTATGAGCTGGTATGAAAGTCATTGTTTCACTGTGCACAAATTAAGAAAAAATTATCTTAATTGATTTAGTTTTTTCTTGCATGATCTTTTTGAAAAATTGGTATTAATGACATAGGTTATTAGATGCAAAAGGAATAATTAATTAGTAAGGGTTTTCAAAGGGTGGTAGCAGTAAGCATAGGCAGATAATCAAAAATCTACTATTCCGTAATCTTCTTAACGAGTGCCCGGACACTCTTTAAGCATTCTAAAATAAGTAATTATTCTTTAAAAAAGTCAAATATTTCGATTTTTAATACATTGATTGCATGTATTTTCATAAATGAATAATTAGTAAGGATTTTTAAAGGGTGGTAGTAGTAAGCATAGGCAGATAATCAAAAATCTACTATTCCGTAAAGGGTCTTCTTAATGAGTGCCCGTACACTCTTTAAGCATTCTAAAATAAGTAATTATTCTTTAACAAAGTCAAATATTTCGATTTTTAATACATTAATTGCATGTATTTTCATAAATATTTGATACTTATAGTCCTCAAAATGTAGCACTCGTTAACTTTTCCCTTCCACAAAATGTAGTAATTGCACCCTTATCATTGGGGAGAAACTTAGTTTACATTGAAAGAAATAAAAGTCACATGCAAGTCAATTCTCACTTCAAGCAAGTCAATTATCACTAATTTTGTTTTTGATTTTGACATTTTTGCTGTTTTTTTCTATGCAGGCGTGGAGGTGAATTTGATCTAACTACACTAGAAGTGCCTTTCTGAGTTTTTTCGGTTCTTTACTAGACACAAAGCAGCCACGTTAATAGTTAGTGAGTTTATTTAATGCTCGGAAGTTATGAGTATTGAAACCTTTTAACTCCTCTTCTATTTTTATTAATCTCTTTTTATTGTTTGATGTTATAAGCTTTTTTTTTCTTCTAGTTTTGTCCTTTTGGATGTGTTTGATTCCTAAGAAACAGCGCATTGGACGGAACAACTTTTTTGCACTCCGTTTGATTGAAAGACCGTTTATGGAACGGGAAAAAACATAGAGCAAGAGATTCTCAACCAAAACATAAATTTGTCTTCAATAAACCATAAGACAACTTTTTGTCTCATGTATATGAATAAAAACCGAAACGATTCAAAAATTAATATTACGTAGAACCGCACCTCATGTGTCTGGTTTGACACACACCGTCCTACATACTCACATAATCATCACACACACAAAAAGTGTCAAAAATGGAGTAGTAGCCAAATTCTGTGCAAAGCATGTGTCCTTAATAGTTGGAAAGCAACAAAGACATTCGCGTAGCAATTTGTAAGACCCATATTAAGGATCCTGAATTTGTGAATTGAAATTGTATTTTAGTTGTTATAGTATTAACACATTTACTTGTAATTTAAATTTGTTAGAATGAAAATAGACTAGACAAGAGTTTATAAGGTATAAGTATGACCTACTTTAAAAATGTTAGACATAATTTGTCATATTTCCTATATATCATTATCTTGTAGTCCCATTTTTAAGGCATAGCCTAACCATTAGAAAACTTTAAAGTCTTTCAAAAGTTCAATTCACTACTAAACACTTAAATGGTGAGTAGTGTAGGGTTTTATAAATAGACTGATATCAATGAAAAAAAGTTTCCGTATTTGATTAGTCAAAAAAGTTTTATTCTCGTTTTTGTCCATAGACAAAGTGTTATACACCAGTCTAAACTCATACATACAACTGAGATATCTCAGTTTTGAACATGTTTGAAGGTGCCTACCTTAATAATATTTACATTGTCAGTTGAGTTAGGCTTTAAGTACATTCTATTTTGATAACTAACGCAACCTTTAAGATAATTTACCTTTATATGACATCCTATTTAAATTTTTTCACAGTAAGTTTGTTGTCCGTTTATATGATTTTCTCAAATTAAAACCATAGTTGGCCGCCATTATGAAAAATATTAATTTTGAAGTTTTAGAAAGAAATTCTATCATTTAAAAAATTTATTTTGTTTTTTAATTAAAAATTAAATTAGGCCTACTTTAGATTAAACATTGCATTAGATTGATTCTAAATAAAATTAGGATTACTTTTGTCAAAAAAATTAAATTAGGATTACTCGAAATTTTATTTTATTCAAATTTAAAATAAGGATCAGAGTAAAATATTTAATTAGGTGAAAAGGTTAAAGTTGTAAATAAAAGAATTTAATTGAGATGTAAACTTAGAAGAAAAAATTATACAATTTTTTTTAATTATTCCTAGTACAACTAGCTAGCAAAATACGAACGATAGGAATAGGTTCGTTAATTAATTTGGCTTCAGTTTCGTTAACTAGTTCTAAGGTTCTTCTCAATTCCATGTCTGGACATTATTATATACTAGCACTCAAACGGTCACGACGTACCCGTCTGTTCGATCCAGTGGCGGAGCCCTTCATCGTGGCCTACCCGAAAAAATAAAAAAATTATTAATTATAGGTTCAACTTGCGAGATTTTAAACAATTTTGCGACAGTTTTAGTTATCGACACATCCAAATCTCCACAAAATGGTGTAGTGGCCCAACAGAGAAATTTAAAATTAAAAATCATAAGTCTATTTTGCGAGATTTTAAATAACTCTTCAATGATTTTAGTTTTCGACAGTTCCAAAAGTGACATACATGGTTTTTGTCATACTTATACGTTAGCGGAGGTTTCCAGGCCTTCTAATTTGTGGGGATTTCAAACCTCCCTTATCTTCCAATTAAAAGTTGTACTATAAAAAATATTTCAAAATTTATTGGCCCACCCGAGCTTTTTTTTTCTAGCTCCGCCACTGGTTTGATCATTTTGATTGTACGTTAGATTATTTATTATTTCAATTTTACATTAGATTATTTATTATTTCAATTATACACTTAAATAAATTTTTCTATAATAATATTTATATTCTTTTAGCCCACCTCAAAGACATTCCAACACCAACCAAGTTGCTTGGGCTCCAGTGGCAAGGAGCTCCTTCTAAGGACGTATCCGAGGAATACCGAGTTCGATCCCAGGGAGAACAACACTTGACCAGTGTGCATGCCTCTACGCATGAGTCAGATTAGTCGTCCACCTTTGGTGGGTCGGAAAACAGTGTGAAAG
>Ga0228711_1001491_pt1 | contig 34533 bp, 22 predicted proteins | sample MedpolnodulmetaG_2_FD_177996 | JGI IMG/M metagenome (GOLD analysis project Ga0228711, IMG submission 177996) | Root nodule microbial communities from Medicago polymorpha collected in Santa Monica, California, United States - brown nodules | ecosystem: Host-associated > Plants > Roots > Nodule... | reverse complement strand
AATGTTTAGATGTTTGCATGTGTATGTTGTAGTTTTTTTTTTAGATTTAGGGTTTGTTTAAATTTTGATCTTGCTTGCAAGAAATGATACAATGTTACATGTAAATGACTTATGTTGCTTAATTGTGGTTAGATGATTGCATGTTAATGTTGTAATTTTGAGTTTTAGGGTTTATGTATAATTTGCACTCCAAGTGTTTGATGAAATGTTTGAATGAGTTTTTTATTGATTGTTTTTAATTTCTTACTGTGTAGATTTGAAGCAATGGCGGGGTGGATCGACGTTCATGCACAATTCAATGGCGGAGAACCTCAGAGGTTGAAGGTTCGGTGCCTTGGTGTAACGTTAAGAGGTCTCAAGGATCAACTTAATGAATTCAACCAAGGAGTCAACCCCATAGACACAAGAATGGTGAAATACGTTCGGTATAAATGTCCAACGCTCGACGAGGGAAGAGTATCGTTCCCTTGGGTGGAATTAACGAACGACGAAAACGTGAAGATCATGTTTTGGGAGCACAACATGTTCCAGTGGATCGATATGCGGGTAACGTTGCTGAGATCAACTGAAGATATAATCAACAGTCTGATTCTGCTAGAAGATCGTGAGGTAGAGAATGCACCTTCCAACTATAACAATTATCTTCCTCTGGATGGGGTAATTCAAACTTGTTAAACGGCAGGAATCCAGCATTCGACCGACATTTCTACTGTTCCATTCAAAAGATTAAATTCTTGTTAGGCTTGTTTAAATGAAGTATTGAAGTGTCAAGGAATGGACTTTATTCTTTTGACACTTAAATACCGTTATTTAAACCAAGACTAACAAGAATTTAATCTTTTGAATGAAACAGTATAAATGCCAGCCAAATGCTGGAGTGCTGCTGCTTAACAAGTTTGAATTTACCCCATTCATAGGCAAGATAATTGTTGTAGTTGGAAGGTACATTCCCGAATGTAATGACTCGTCTATATAATGTAATGTAACGTAACTTTTATTTGAATTTATTCAATACACAATTTTTATTCGAATTCACGCTGAATTTATTCTAATTCATTTATTTACTTTATTCAATATGTTGTAACATAGGTTATATCTACCATAAATATAGTCAAAAAACGTGAAAAAACTTAACAAAAACGTGCTAAATCAATTAAATTGCATTGAACATCGTCCAATGACCATCGACCAAGGTACGTGAGTTAGCTCGCGAACATACCAGTGGTGCGTGACTTAACTCACGCAGGGGTATTACTGTCCATTCAGCTGGATGGGAGCGAAAAGTGCAGGGCGAAGAGCAGAGATCCTATTGTATTCCACACTCAACTACCAAACGACTCTTATGACTCTAAACTCTATGTACTTCCTCCTCTTTTAGATTTTGGCCCGAATCATTCTTCACGAAAGTCATGATGTGTTACGCATGATTTAAATGATCATGCTAACAAATGTCCGAAAAACATATGTCAAGAAATTAAATATAGTAATGTTGTATTGAAAATTGTTATTTTTAACGTTTTTTTTCCTTCCTTAGCAAATATCCTAGAAACAATTGTTAACAATTTTCTAAATTAAATGAATTTGTTTGGAGGTTACCAATATTGACACGTCATTTGAACATAAAGTTGCAATATTTATTAAGATCATTTTCCATTATGAGATACAATGTTCATTCAAAGCTAAATCCTTTTAGTATTCTCTCGGTCACCAAATATACAAAGGAAAAATTAGGAGTTTATGTTGGAAAAATAGTTTAAAATATAGTGAACTTCAACGGTACATTCATAAAGTGAGGTGTACCGGTACTCTTCCTTCATAATTTTATAAATTAATGATCATTTTTTGTGTAATAAATAGCTATTTGTTTTTTTTTTAGGGATATAAATAGCTATTTGTTGATATTTATATTTTATAGAACACTATTTTATAAGAAAAAACCTCATTTCATTGTTTATAAAAATTATTATAATTTTTTTTACATATTATCGTAAAAAATAATCAATGTTCTCAATTATGGGTGATAAAAATTCAAAAAAAATTAATTTTATTTCGTTGACACTTTTGATAAATAAGATTTAGTTATTATAATTATAAGTGATAAAAAAAAAGTCTTTCTTCAAAAAAACAACTTATTTAGTTATTAATTTAAAGAATGAGTGTACCGGTACACTCAAATATATTGGGTGTACCATAAAATTTGCCTAAAATATAGAGCACATGCATTGGCGTGTTTTGAACGCTTGCTGACGTGGCAATGACGTGTTCCACAATTGGAAAATTCTAAACAATTTTTTTCAAATTAATTCAAGGTTTTGGGTCCATAAAAAAGATTACACCTTATAGTCCATGCATCGTCCGTCATCTTCTTACAAAATTGAGTATCTTTTGGGGGCACATCCTAACCCCAAAAGTCCTACCTCCACTTTATAAACATTTATGATTTGTGAAGTCTATCCTATGTGGAACCTCCACTGTATAATTACCTTTGTTGTGTAAAAATTGTTCTATGTGGGACCTCCACTATGTAAATACGATAGCACTTGGAAGACATAGAGTTGTGTGACATTGTGATTGACCAATATCACCAATGTCACCTAACTCTGTCACCCAAGTGCTACTCGTAAACACTTGTGTTGTGTAAAGTCTATTCATTTTTTTGTCAAGTAGTCTAGTGGTCAAAATTCACATTTTTTTAAGGTGAACAAGTGTAGTGTATGAGGTTCGGACCCCGACATATAATAATACATGTCACTGTCAACTAAGATATACTTACAAGGGATTGTGTGAAGTCTATTCTATGTGCGACTTCTATGAATTTTTCAATTCACACTTGTGTTCCAATAGACTCTTATGTGTTATTCATAGGAAATTAAGTTTGGTTTGACCACGATGGTGTTCAAGACCAATTCAAAATATGAAATAAGCAACATAAGAAATATTTCAGAACACCAACCTAATCATCGGATTTTTATTTTAGTTTACATGAATATTACGGGTGGCTTGCTTGCCGTATTTCTTTCTTCATAATTCAAAAGACTGGATTAGGGGACAATATGCATGGAACTATACATTATTCATTGTACAAGTTGTTTTTTTGTTTAGAAAACCCAAACAAAGTTTTTTATTAAATCTCAAAACATCACAAGTACAAGATGCACCAATGTTGTAGGGATTTATGACTTTTTCCATATACCAGTGACTTATATTTAAAAACCAATACAAAATCCAGAAATACACCAACAGAATTAACCGTTATGCAAATTGCGTTAAAAGTAACCATATATAGAAGGGATTAACAATTACAACATACCGTATATCATAGACTGTATTTTCATAAAAAATAAAAAAAAGACAGATTACATGTAACGTGTATAGGTGGTTATGTACATTGTGCAATTTCAAGGCTATAAGTATACAAATTACTTATGAATTATGATTGTGAGTATTTAAATGGCCGGTGATGCAAATCATCACTCTACTATGTGACTAGATAAGGTGGGAGGGACTACCACGGGCACAAGTATTTCTGTAATAGAATCATATACATTAGCCGATTTATACAACATAACGACGAAGATAATCCAATCGAGCTGAATGCTTGAGCTTCATGAGAGCCTTGACTTCGTGCTTTCTCACCATTTCCCTAGAGATGTTCAAATTTGAGGCAATTTCTCCTAAAGTTCTGTCACCCTTACCATCAAGTCCAAATCTCTGTCTGATCACCAAGTTTTCCTTAGGCTTCAGGGAATCGAGCTAGAAAACAACAACACATGTCTAACATTAGTTGCAAAGGGGGACAAATGACCATGGAAATATGATACATTGAATTATATATATTACTAACAAATTAGTATGACCTAAACCACACCATTTAAAAGTAGTTCGCATCTAATGATTCGGTCACAATTGTCTATAAACTATGTCTCATCATGGCAGGGCACCAAATAGGATTTATTGATTCCACCTTAAATCCTTCCTTAACAGCAGTCCACCCCAGCAGCCTTAATTGTGGCCTTTAGACCGCCTTAATTGCATACTCCAACATCGTCATTGTGTGTTGGGTGTGGTTTTAGCCCCACATTGCCTAGAGATATGACCGAAATAGTCATTGAGGTGTCCTCACTTTACAAGTTAGGTTTGTGGGGTTGAAACCTAAATCCAAAAAATTTGTGATATGTTTTGGAGGAATAAGCCTATACGTTGACATGCTTGAGATTTTTTTTAAAATATTGAAGGAATCACATGATAGATGATCATATAATATTTCAATCACGATTTTAATCGATTTTAGGAACATTCTATAATTTTGAAATGAAAAACAAGTCTTCCCCTCTCTTTCCCTCCAAAATCCAACTTCAAAACATAGCATTAAGAGAAATAATGTTTAGTTTTAGACAAGATGTGATCATTACACTTGTTTGAACATATAGCAACAAAAAATACCTATTGATATTTCACAAATTTAACAGTTTTTTTTAATGCAAAAAATTAACCAACTTTTAGCAGCTCATGATAAAATCCAATAATGTACACTGTTCACAATACTAAAATTGAATAAAATTATATATTATAATACAATACTAGTATCAAACAGAGACATAAAAGGTTAGAGCCATTACCACATCATCAAGAGCAAGCCTTAGTAGAGCAGGTTGCCTCCTGTTATCGCCATCAACACCACCATCATCAACGACCCCATTGATAAACTCTTCTTGCGTGGTTAGATGTCTTGAATGCAATGAAAGAAGGGGTTTTGATGCCTTCATTACATCACGGTATCTTTCAGGGGATACATGAACTCTTTCTATTATTTCTTCCTCTGTTGGTGGCCTCTGAAGCTGAAATGATAACTCAATCTTAGCTCTTCGGATCTCTGCTCTAACCTGCACAAAATTAAAAGATACCAGGCACGCACGAATCATTCAATCAAGTTTATTTTTTATTTCTAAAGTTTCTTAAAATGCATATTTTCTTTGAATATCCTAGGATTAAATCTTGTATAGTCCTACCAATTATTAGCCAACGAAAATATTGTTGGATGATATACAGATAAATTAGCCCTTGCAAGTAGCTGAGACTGAAAATTGAGTATGTTTCTGCTAACATGAAAGATATATAAAACAAGAGCCGTGCTATTTCTAGCGAAGAAAATTGTCCCGAAGTATCACAAATCGACTTTCACTGTTAGATCTTCAATTTATTACATCACATATAGGTGGATAAGATACAAAGAATTCCTACTGCAGTTATTTTTACATCATCGTGATGTTGTCGTAAACAGTTTTCTCGGGACAAATAGCATTTCTCATAAAACAATTGAAGCATATGCTGCTAAAACTAAAACAATGTAAGAAGAAGAATACATACCGACTCAAGTCCAAAGGGAACACGTGAGAAGCTTGCGAGGGTCATGGAACGGATGATAGCATGTCTTATCCAAAACAGACTGTAGGTTGAAAGCCGAAATTTCCGGTTTGGCTCAAAACGGTCAATTGATGTTATAAGTCCCTTAACTCCAGCCTGACAAAGATCCTGAAACCTTGGGCTATTAGCGAAATCTGAAAAATATCTGTTGATCACGAACAAGACGAGCCGAAGATTGTGCTGCAAAAGATCATACGACCATCATTTCTTAATTATTGATATAACTTACTCATTCCAAACAATATCACTAAAAAGAGAGAGGCCAAATGTAAAGATTACAAAGTCGTCAGAAATTTCAACGGAAGAGGATCTATTCCCATAACCATGTAAACTCAACCTCATGATTTAACTATTATTATAATTTAACTACCATTGCTGTGAATATTGGTCAATTGAGTTTCTCCATCAAAGTTAGAATGAGATAGCGTTCCCACGAATTCGCCAAATACGACGCTGGATACTCTATTGAGGACTAAGTCGGTTTTCAAGCATAGACTATGAAAATGACTGTTACTCAATCCTAAATCCCTATCATAAGTTGAGTTGACTAGTACCAGAAGAACTCATTAATTAGATGTATAGTTCTTGTTTAGTCAGAGGTTGGCCCCGAGAGCTTAGGAGAGTATGCAACCCCTCAGACCCTCAGCCATGACCATGAGGTGAATGTGACTCACTATTGGCCCACAAATTTGGGAGGGTACAGGCAGGATGGATAACTACACATATTGTATAGTTAATCTTTAAGTTAAAACTATTAGAAAGTCGAGCTGTAAAAGAATTGAACAATTTGAATTACCTTTATTAGCTTATTTCTTGCAGCTCGACCAATTTCTATTGCTTTCTTTACTTGAGTAGTGCGCATGTTTGTTGCGTCAGCTAATTCATCCTCTGTAGGCTCTCTTTCTAGCTCCTTCTGTAAATCATCTTTCACTTGAAGGAGTGCCTGAAAATTGACAAATATATCTTAATATCAGAAATAAAATCAAATTCTGAGTTTTTGCCTAACATTATTGACCACTATATTGGAAATAATGTCGGCATGGTATCAAAAGCCTTGAATTCCTTGCTCATCAAGTCACTAGAAGTGGACTAATTGTGGGGGTTTTAGGTTTTCAGGAGGTTACAACATACAAGTTCCAAGTGCCATCATAACATCATTAAACAAAATGAAGAAAAAAAAAACAATAAAAAAAGAATGACCATATTATATGCATGAATTTCAGCATGGATTATATGACCTTTGCTTTATTCGTCCTTCAAGTTCAGACCTAGAGGAAGTTAACATGAAAAACTGTAAAGAAAAAATTATGAACCATGACTTGCCAACTTCAGCCATTAGGTTGAAAGCCTTCTTGCTTCTCAGCAATGAAAAGATCTAAACTGTTATAAGAAGAGTAAAACCAAAGAAAGTGTGTGGTCGAGCGATGAAATTATAGTAACAGCTGCTCACCTTCATTGGTTGCATCAACTTGAACAAAAATGCATGCTCCGAAGAAGGCAGAACTGGAGGTATTTTCATTTTTTTCCAGTCCAGACTGACCAAATCAGCTGGTGCCGAGTATTCTCTTAGAAGTTCGTCAATCTTCTCAACTCTACTCTTGGGATTTCTTTTTTTCCGAGCTGGAATGACATCTTCACTATTGTCGCTCGTTTTTAATGCAATTCTCTCATCAAGATTCATCCGTTTGGCTTTCGTTTTCTGGTTTCTGACCACCGTATCACTGTTTAAATCCTCTTTACTTACATCACCAATCTTCTTACCCCTTCGAGAGACTCTTTTGATCTTACGTTCTATATAATCTGCATCGCATACATCGGATGTCGGGCTAAGTTTGTATATATTTTCAAGTATGGCAGCAGCTTCGTTATAATCCACATCCAATGAAGATGGAAAAGTTTCCTCAGTGCAGACAGCTCTTGGTTTCTTAGGTAGTTTATTCGTTTTTGCTATCCTTTTCTTGTGCGTCTTGGCTGGTTTAACTTGCGTAGGAATTTTCTCTTGAGTCGCAACCAACGCTGTGTCATTCTGTTTATCTCCTTTAAATGCTACCGTTAACGGTCTCTTCAATACCGGATGGTGAGTTGAAAACTTTGTATTCAATCCTAGTGGAGTCCGAGCAGCTGAGCTTGAAACAGTCACAACTCCCATACCAAGTTTCCCGAATCAGTGTTTAGAAAGAAACTCAAATGACAGTTTCTCAATGCCAAATTCCTGCAACAACACAATGCCATTCAATTACCAAATAACTCAAGTACATAACTATTGCCATTCAATCCCTTGATTAATAGTCAAATATTAATACCAAAACAATAATATATGGACAACAAGTAAATATATTACTTTACTAGCCACAAATAACATTCATGCATCAGTAAGATGCTTCAATGTTCAAACCCCTATCACATAAAATTTTGTAGGAGAGATCAAAAATCTCCCTAACCAAAGAAAGAAATCGGTGTCTAAGAATTTACATTTTAAATTCATAGTTATCTAGTATTTTTATAACAATATTCATTTCAGTGTTTCCTTCTATATATAGTAATTGGTAGCACCTAAACAATGCACATGCAAACACTAGACCAAATTAGAAAGGAAAAATAATTAATCTATAATCGATAGCATACTATCAAATACAATTTATCGATTGCTTACTCTATAATTCATTGATTTGATTCCTTCTGCTATCAATTGCTTATTTCAAATTACAAGTTTCACAAACAACAACATTGAATTAAACTACAACTTTCTCTCTAATCAGTGAAAACGAATCAAATCAAAGTAATCTAAAGTTGTGAAATCAAATGATCAACTTAAAGAAACACATATTGAAAGAAAAACAATGAAAAATTGAATTGTACCTTTGATCTCTGAATGGAAGAATCTAGACAAAGAATCTAATGGAGAATGAAAGAGAAATTATATGTGTTTGAGGTTGTAGTATTTAACTCAAATTCGAAAATTACGGTAACCACAATTTATGTCTTTGAAAAATCAACGGTTAATAAGTAACGTATATGAGATCTACGGTGCATGAAAAGAACACGTGAGCTGTGATTTGGAACACAAGTGCTGACGTAGCAATGTTAGAAAGAGGATAGTGTTGGTGAAGTAATGTCGTGTCGTTTTTGGAGTGGAGAAGCTGATATTTTGCATGAAAAAAGAAAAGAAAATTGTGGATCATAACTTTAACACGTGGCTGATGAAAAATATTTCGTTACTTTTTTGTGACAGAAAAATTATATAAGAGGTGCTGTTTTGGATACGTAGCACATTACAAACCATGATATATATTTTTATTTTTCTTGTTGACGAAACGAATAATGATCTGTTGTCCACGTTACTTCTGTCCATCCATGGCCTTTTCCTTTTCCAAAACACAACCTATGTTCGTAATATAAATAAATTTAAGATGGTTAGCTTCTTTTTAATTATCAAAATTATTATAAAAAATTACTTTTTTAATGATATGAAAAATTAGTTAGATTGTGTGAGATTGGATGATTAAATTAAATTGACATTTTTCACTTCCTATATTTCTCTGTATCTTATGTTTATCTCTTTCGTCGTTTAATTTTATTTTTTTCTATCACATCATCAATCTATTACGTCTGACTTCATTGTTATTCATCACTTTCTCTCTCACGATATATTTACTAGTACAAAATCTACATTAAACATTTTTTTTAAATTAATGTCTTTCATTCGTTAAAAGAAAATTAATCATCTCTTTCAATAAATTCTAGTACTATTGAATCGTTTCATGTTTAAGAAACTAGTTTTGACAAATATTTATATAATTCAAATTGGATCATCTCCTTCACCATTATTTGCATCTATCTCCTAATTCTCTATCTATTTCTTAATTCCATATGGTTCTTGATAATTTTATTACTTTTAATGAAAAGAGATTGAGATTAAGAGAGATGGAGAGTTAAGAGAGATGTAGAAATAGTGAATGAAATTATCCAAATTCAAAAAATGCTAGAAGCCTAAACTACTTTCCTTCTAATAAATGCACATCTTAATTGCATAATTTGCTTACTCCCTCCGTAAATACTTTTTACTTTTTTCACATTTCCTGAGAAAAGTAGTTAGTGCAATTAATGTGTCTATTTTGTGTGTTAATATTATTAAATTGTCCTTTGTTTATACTCCCTCCGTCCCAAATTGTATGTCGCTTTAGAGAGAAAAATTTGTCCCAAATTATATGTCGCTTTACAATACCAATGCAACATTAATGTTGTTTTTCCTATTATAACTTTAACTATTTATTACTCTCTCTTCTTTCAATTCTTTCATTTATCTTTCCCATATTATTTATTAAGGGCAATTTTGTAAAACAACTCATAATATCTCTTTTCCACACAATATTAATTGCATTTCTTAATTTGTGTGAAATGCCCAAAACGTCATACATTTTGGGACGGAGGGAGTATGTATTAAATTTGACTTTTTATATTTCAAGACAAAGTTAGTATTATTAATTAAGGGTATGTTAAGAAAAATAATAATAAATGCATCTAGTAATTTGAAAAAGGGTTTACATTTAGGAACAATTTTTTAATCAAATAGGTGCTTAAACATATGGACGGAAGAAGTATTTTGGATAAGTTAATTAAAGTTGATTTAAGGGCCGATCTAACACATAGGAAGGTCGTAGGTTAATTTTTTAGGGTATGTTTTGTCGACGAGTTTTAAATTTCAAGTAGCAACATGCTATTAGATAGTTTAAATCCGGGAGCATTTTGGATATCTATTTAACTTCTTCTCCAAATTCAAAAATTTCAAAATACAAATCTCAAAATCCATATATCCATCAATGCATCACGCAATTTATGTCTTTACAACCAATATGCATAATGCTCCTTGAATTTTGTAACTAGTAAGCAAAACGCTCTACAAAATTTATACATCTCGTAAGCAAAGTTTGTTTCAAATAACATGTCATTAACTTGGACAAGTCAAATCATCAGTTAATGTGATACATCAACACTCATAAGTCATAACAAAGTTTTTTTTTTTGGAGAAAACACTCATAACAAAGTTATTTGCGAGAGCTAATATTTTATATGATGTTCCCAAGATCATCTTTGAACAACAAAGAGGATTTATCCCTGGCAGGGAGATCCAGGATTGTATTATAGTCGCTTCTGAGGCGGTGAATCAGCTTCATAAAAAGGTCTATGGGGTAGCATTGCTTTGAAAATTAATATTAAGAAGGCTTTCGATACTCTCAATTGGGACTTTCTGCTTCATGTTCTTCACTGTTTTGGTTTCAATCAATGTTTCTGCAACTGGATCACCACTATTTTGCACTCTGCCAGACTCTCAGTCAGTATTAATGGTAAATCTACTGGCTTCTTCTCTTGTTCTAGGGGGTGAGATAAGGAGACCCCCCCTCTCCGTTACTTTTCTGTATAGCGGAAGATGTGATCAGCAGAGGATTACAATCTTTGGTTCAGAATGGTAAGCTCTCCACAATGCATTACTCTAGAGGGGTTTTTCTTCCCAGCCATTGTCTCTATGCCGATGACATTCTCATTTTCTGCAAGGGCACACTTAAAAATATTGACAATATCATGCAACTCTTTAAGGAGTATGGAGATTTCTCTGGTCAGTCAATCAATGCATCCAAAAGCAAGTTCTACTTTGGATCCATCCATATGTCTCGTATTGTGGCTATAGCTTCTATAACGGGTTTTAGTTACGGGAGTTTACCTTTTGTATACTTAGGGATCCCTCTTTTTAGAGGCAAACCCAAAACAGTTCATTTGCGACCTATTTTTGATAAGATTAAAGCCAAACTGGGATCCTGGAAAGGTAGAATGTTAACTATAATGGGCAGGGTGCAGTTAGTTAATGTTGTGGTTAGTAGTATGCTTGTGTTTTCCTTTCATGTTTACAGATGGCCTAAAAGTTTATTAGCGAGTCTATCTAAACTCATTCGAAATTTTGTGTGGAGTTGAGACTGTAATCAGAGAAAGATTTGCACAGTTGCTTGGGCAGATATGTGCAGACCTAAAGATGAGGGGGGTTCTAGCTATTAAAGATCCTTGCACTGCCAACAACGCATCTCTTCTTCTTCTTACTTGGAAGATGCTTACCTCACCAGACTAATGGGCTAGGCTTTGTAGAGCTAAATTCCTCACCAATGGTCAGCCCAAGGGGTATTATATTCAGTCTTCTATTTGGGTTGGCATGAAACACCTGGTCAGTATTGTTCAGCAGCAATCCACATGGACCATAGGAAATTGGGATTCAATATCTTTTTGGACAGATAAATGGCTCGATAAACCTATTACTGACATTCTACAGATTCCTGCAACTTTACACCACCTCCTGGACATGACTATTGCTGATTACATCACAGACAATGTTTGGAGCCTTCCCCCTTACTTCCGCGCCAAAGATAGAGTTAACTGATAAAATTCTTCAAATCACTTTACCCTTTGAACCCACTGCAGATAGACTTAATTGGACCGCTTCCATTGACGGACGTTTGTCCAACAAGTTAACTTTTGCTTTCTACGCTGGTAACAGACCTATAGTGGATTGGAGCAAGATGTTATGGAATACCCATATTCCTCCTAGCAGGTCGTTTGTCTGTTGGCACCTTTTGCACAATAAAATCCCAACTGATGACAACTTGAGGAAGAGAGGCTGTCTGATTGTTTCCATTTATTGTTTCTTCATGAAGGAAGCTGAATCATCTGATCACATTTTCCTTCAATGCCCTTTTACATCTCAGATTTTGGACTGGCTCTGGCTTTCTGTTAGATCGGTCCACTTGCAGGAACCTTCTCCTGGGTATGGTTGGTAATAGGAGCCATTTGGTGCATCAGATAATGCACTCTGCTATCATTCACACAATTTGGTGTATATGGCTGGAACGAAACAACATGTATTTTAATGGAAAGTGTTCCTATATTAGCCATTTGATTAACATCATTATCTCTGAAGTGAAACTTAGCTTCACTTTAGTTCTAACTACGGGACCAGCAGCGATGTCTGACCTCAAAATCTCCCTCCTTTTTGGCATTCCTATGAAGTTAAAAAGAGTTACGCCTGCGCGTGAGATCTGTTGGACTCCGTCAGAAGAGGGATGTATTAAAATCAACTGTGATGGCTCGACTTTTGAAAACCCCTCAAATGGATCTATTGGCTTTGTCATTAGAAATTATAAGGCTGAATTCATGGGAGCTATGACTCAGAACATTGGCTATGCCAGCCCTCTGGAGGCAGAATTTGGTGCGTGTATGCTAGCCATGGAAAAAGCTAGGGAGCTTCTTTTTACTAATCTCTGGATTGAAACCGACTCCACTGTAGTGGTTAAAGCTTTTACCACTATGGAAGGGATACCTTGGAGGCTTTTTACTAGGTGGTCTAACTGTATGAAGTTATGTCAGCTTATCAGATGCAGATGCTCCTATGTTCCTCGTATTGGCAACTTAGTAGCTGATGCGTTGGCCAAGAATGGTCAAGGCCTAGCCTTTAGCTCCTTTCAATGGTGGAATAATCCCCCCCCCCCTATTCTTCCTTATTTACATCAGGATAACATAGGTTTACGTTTTCATGTACCTATATGAACTAATTGTATTAAGGTTTAGGCATCTCCTGCATTTATAGCATTTTTCTATTTGATCAAAAAAAATAAATTAAGGGAGTGATTTAGAATTTTGTAAATCTTGAATATCAAACCATCAGATGCTCACAACTTTAGGCACTTAATTTGATAGTTTATTCAAATCAAAATTAACATCTTTCTAATTCAGTGGGACCGAAAATATATAAAACTTAGAAAATCTCAGATGCAAGAAATTTAGAACACTGAAAATGAAATCCTACCTTGCTATACATTGATTAAGAACACTACACCAGTTTTAGACAACAATAAAGTTAAGTACAATTTTTGTAAAAAAAAAGAAAAAGAAAAAGAAATTAAGTACTCTCTTCGTCACTAAATTATTGTAGTTTAAGATTTGTGCACGATTATTAAGAAAATGATTAATTGTGTTGATTTCAATGGTAAAAATAATCATTTACTAAAATACTCTTATTAATTGTAGTTAGTGGAGTACTCCCTCCGTCCCAAATTATAAGCAAGAAAAACACATTTTCTTTGTCCCAAATTATAAGCAAAAAAGACCAACTTTTATCATATTTAATTATGTTTTTTCAAAAAATTATCTTTTTCAAAGGGAAATTAAATGCAATGTGCATTCAATTTGCTCTCTTTTTCATTTTCTCTATAATCAACTACTAATGAAATTTGTTTTTACATCTTCCTATAGAACTTATTTCAAAGATAACATAAAAAACCATGTTACAAACTACAATGTTTTAGTTTTCTTAGTAAGTGTGATTTTTTTTGTTGCTTATAATATGGGACGGAGGGAGTAGTTAAGTTGAATGAAATTCAATAAATAAGGGTATAATAATGGAAAAAAAATAATAAATGTTGCATTGATATTCTAAAGTAACAATTATTTTGAGAAAAATAAAAAAATACTTAAGAAGCAATTATTGTGAGACAGAGAGAGTACAATTTTACGATCCTAAAAAAAATACAACTTTTACAACAACAATTTACAAAATTTATACCCAGGTATTCATTTTCCCAGGTATTCATTTTCCCGGGAATGTGAAGGTGAAAATTTTATACCCAGAAAAATATAAAAAAAAGTGTTTGGTTAATTGTTTAATTCCTGGGAATGTTTATAAAATAATTCCAAGGAATAGCTAAAATATGTTTGGCTTGAGATGTAGAATCCTGGGAATAAATGTTATAATTACACAAGTACCCCTATTGAATAAACCATGAAACTAACGTCTTCTTCTCCAAATTTACAACATGAGTTGCAGGTAAACCGTATAAGTTACAACCAATATAAAAATTTAAAACCCTAGCAAACCCCTTCCTCAACGTTCCTTTCATCACTCTCTTTTCTCAGGTAAATCCATCGTCACACACAATCGTTTTCACTACTCTTTGCGTTTTTTGTTCTCATTTTCCGTTTTTTATAAACCCAAATTTCTTCCTTAACTTTTCGACTCAATTCAATATACTTTTATAATTGTAATTCTTGACTTCACTCATTTAGTTTAAGTTAGGGTTTCTTTGTTGGAATGTGAAATTTTGTTAGTGTCACTGTGTTATTTGTGTTTTGATACAATAGTGTGTGTATATAGAAGCAGAAGTGCAGAACTTACTTTTTTTGAGTTTTAATTATAGTGGGTCTTTAATCTTTATTGATTTTGAAAATAATGAATCTTTATTGGAATGTGAATTTTTCCACTTTCACTAATCTTTATTGATTTTATGCTTTAACCTAAAGAATTGATAATGAGAAGTTGGTGGTTTGATTTTGCAGTTGATTGAATTTGAAACGATTATACAAAATAGCGTTTAGCGGAACAATAGTGGTTTGTTAAAATTCTGCTATCATGTACAGTCCAAGAATAACATATATTCGCATTCGTAAGAATTATTTTGGCAATTGTGTTTCATTCACCAACATAATCATTGAGCAGTGCAAAAGGTATATCATTTGTTCCAATGTCTGTTTTGAATTTTTTTTATACTAATTGTTCATTTTTGTTGTATATATCTTCCTATTTGTTGCTTTGAGGGCTGAAAATCATGAGTGGAATGCTTAGATTGATTTGCTTGTTAGTTAGTTTAAAATTTCCTTGATGATTGCAATGATAGAGCAATGCTTAAATTTTTTTAAGTTAGAAGGCCTGAAGTTACTTTCAATTGATTAATGTCAATTAGTTCATTCAATTTAATAGCTAATTCAATCACTTTAAGCCATTTGAATAGATAATTGCAGTCACAGAATAATTTTTATTTCATTGTGTAGTAATTTTATTGAACAATAGGTTTGGCATTTCAAAGTCACATTTATGTATGGTTTGGGACAGATTAGACGTTGACATTTTGTTTGGATAAAATGGTGGCTGCAAAACTCTTCTTGTCCTCTCGCTCAAGATTGAACAAGAAAGGTGTACAAATTGGTTTAGGTTGAATATAACAAAGCAAATTTGAGACAATTGCATGCTATGAACTTAGTTGTTGCTCAGGCCAAGTGGCAGCCCCCACCGCATGGAACTATAAAAATCAATGTGTATGCAAGCTATTCGGTGAATGAGAAAACCAGTTGGGGACTGATAACTAGCGATCGTAGAGGATCAGTTATGTATGTTGCAACAAGAAGAGAGGACATTCAAGTCTCCCCCTAGTGGCTGAAGCGATGGGACTGTGTTGGTGTTTACAATGGGCTGAAGAACAACACTACAATAACCTGATATTTGAGAATGATACAGAGTCAGTGGCGAAGGCTCTCTTTGAATCTATGCGGCTTGCTGCCATAGGAAATTTAATCTTACACTATCTGCAAATTTTAGCTCACCTAGAAAATACTAGGGTATTGTATGTTAGTAGAATTTGTAACAATGTTGTGCATAGCCTAGCTGCTTTAGCTTTAGATGTTGGATGTAAATCTAGGGTGGGCAATGTCCCTAACAAGATCATGAACTCTCTGTGTAAGGATTCCTTTTCAAGTTAATGAAAATCATTCTTGCTGTCAAAAGAAAAATAAAAAAAATGTTTGATAATACACTTTTTTTTTATTCGGCAAATTTTATTCTCGACAAAGTTTTGTGTAAGATACACAAAACCCACGAAAGACAACTAAAAAACAATTACAACGACAACACCGATTTAACGGGCCACCAAAACAAACACCAAAAGCTACAAAGAAACAAAAGCCAAAACTAACGGTAACCATCCTACAAAAAACGCTGCACCAAACCCTTTTCAAAAGTGATGCTGGTATATGCAAAAAGAGCAGGCCACGCCTATGTGCTTGAACAACACAAACCAGCTGGTCCCTAACACCCAAAATTGTATACTCCTGCCTCATAATCTCCAGAGGAACAAACGAAAAACCGGTTAAAAAGAACACAGCTACTGCTACCCAAATGCACACCAGCAGCCACAAATTATGTAGCACTAGAACCCCCAACAGATGCGCACAAATAAACGACTCTACTGCACCCAAAGCTACATATAACCACCTTCATCATCGCGTAAACACATGCCTATCCCAACCCGGTTCAAAACAGTGGAAAACACCGCATCAATGTTACATTTTAAACGACCCGGGAGTATTTTTTGCCAACGAGTGATGCCTGGAACACTAGTGGGTAGCAGCTGCTGCTGAACAGCAACGTGAGAAGGCATGACAGCAACAGAAATAGAGGTACTGTGCTGTTGTCTTGGTGAAGAATTAGCTGCCAACCATTCCTCTATATCGTGCAGCAGAAATAACAATAACGATTTGTTCAAATTTTGCTATGCAATAGTGCTATAGCCGGTATTTAAGAACAACCTACCGGTTTTAAGTGGTGATTACAAGGAGTGTCATAGAGTAATCAATTCCTCCTCCACACACTCCAAGCACATTTAACTATTAAAAGCCACAGACCAAAGCAGTGAAAACTAAGTGATTCATATATTATGTAATGAATCTCTATGATTATATTGAATGAATGATGAAAGCATCATACAAGAGTTTATCATAACAATGAAGTAACAAGCTCAATATGAACTTAACAAATTTGTAAAAAAATCTGTCCTACTTGGCGTAGATGTTGACTCAACTTATGTTGTTGAGCCATTCATCATAGCAACTAAGTCTAATAGGCATGCCATGCCAAAGACTAAACTCCAAATAAGAAACACATAACACCCTGCTCCTTGCAAACCAGAAAACACACGACATCAACATACACTAGCACACCAGAAAACACGGCCTGCAACAAACAAACATCAGAAAAAACTACAACAGCAGTGCTGAAGAAAAACAATGGCAACAACAAAAAAACTGCAGTGGAAGCAACGACAAAGAGCCAGGACAGAACTGAAGCGAAACCAGAAAGCCATCACAGACACAAATTTCCTATAGCCAACTCAGAACCTGCATTAACCACTCACATCCGATGACAATTATGGCAAAACACATTCTATAGTTTGTATTTCAGATTTTTTTTGTAGACGACAATTTCCCTTATTTTTCATTTGACAAAAAGTGAGAACAAAAATCATAAACAAGAAATTAAAGACAATGTCTTTAAATAAATTAAAGAAATTACGCTTTCTTATAAATAAATTCAAAGGATAATCGAGGTCATTACACAACTAATAAAGACCATAATACAAATACAACTAAATAATAAAAGGAATTAAGACAGTGGCTACTGAGTTATTTTTACCAAATTCAAACAGCATTGAACATTCTAAATTCTACCTAGAACCATTGTTACTCAAAACAATGTCCACAAACCGCTTCCTCAATCCAGGCGTATCCATAGTGAAAAAATAGTCGCAAAGGTTATTGTCTTTGGTGATAAGCATACCGGCCATTACCACTTCTGCATCAGACAATCCTTCAATTTCTTTTAAAATAGAGACAATCTGGTTCCTCCTATCAGCTGTGTGTTTCTCGTGCACAAAACAAGAAGTGAAGACTTGTTTCATATTCTCAACACCATTAGCATAAATCTCACCCAATTTGTTCAATGAATTTGACATGCTATCAGAAGCATCATCGTTATACTTCACCCTTTTTCCCCCACGCTTTCCGGTCCTATAATTAGTAGAATCACGTTGTGGTTGGTTTGTTGGATTTGAACCTGGAGCAGCAGTGTTAGTTGTGGGTGTTTCTGGCATCTGCGACTCAAAATTCTCATCATCATTCAAATTAATTCCTGATCCGCCCTCTTATGTTGATTGAACATATTCCTTCTCCATCTCAATAGTCATATCAATGATATCTTCTGTTACAGTACCAGCTGCTTTATCTTTTCCAAATACAGCATCCAAGCTATCATAGTGTGGAAATGGTTTTTTATACAAGCCAACTGCGGTAGGGTGAGACTGCGTTAAAGGAAAAAGTGTTTAGAAATATAAATTTAATGCAAGAAAAATTATCATGAATTTATCAATTGTGGAATAGTATATCTTATATTACCTTGCACCATTGACGATAAATCTCCTTCTCTACTTTAATCATCTTTTCAGCATCATTCCACCCAAAACCACTTGCACCTGGACCCAACATATCTTTGATTGCAGAATATTGTCTTTTAAGTAGTTTCACTCTTGATTCAATATGTGGGGTAGCTTTTAGTGTGCAACCTGGGAATTTGTTGTGAATATATTTCTCCAAAGCTTTAGTATACCCAGGTTTAAATGAGTTTGCATCAACCTTCCAACCCTCGTCCACTAATTTCAACAAACCTTCCACCAATACTCCATCTTCTTCAGGAGTCCATTGACGCTTTGTGATTCTTACATTTTGATTTTCAGACGACCCGTCCATCTATTCAACAACTCAACAAGTGCGTGCATGTCAAAATATATAACAATAAACAATAAATAAAATCATATTACAAGTACACCCTCTACAAATAAAAACTCATAAAAAGAAACAGATTTGATTAATAAAACTTTTAAATCAAAGTCAACAGTACACTAAAAATAAAAATTACAATCAAATTGAAATGTCAAGTAAAAAACATGAAAATTTTCAATGATTTCCACCTCTCCACCTATTAAATATATCTAATGAAAAACTATCTCTCCATTGACTCCATGTCGTACTTGGCTCCACCGTAGTTATCATGTCACCGGACATGACTTCATCACAGAACTCATCATCTCCTAAATTCAATTCCAAAGGATCCAATGTCATTTCTTTGCGAATATGATTATGTAGAAGACAACAAGCTGCTATTATTCTTCCTTGAGTTTTTACAGGATAAAATGACTTCTCTCTCAATATAGCCCAACGACCTTTCAAAAGTCCAAAACATCTTTCTATTACATTCCTAGCTGAAGAATGTTTCATATTGAAAAATTCTTTAGGGGTAGATGGTTGTAATCCATTCCTCCACTCACTAAGGTGATACCTTTGACCGCTATAAGGAGTAAGAAATCCTTCTCCATTCATGTATCCAGCATCACATAAATAATAATACCCTATCATAAATAAAATTGAAGTTAAAATCCATAAACTATGCAAAATATGTTTTATTTTTATATTAATTTATACTTTTGTACCTTGAGGAACCTTTAAACCATTTGGTCGAGAAATAGCATCTCTAAGGACTCTAGAGTCAGCAGCTGATCCCTCCCAACCAGGCAAAACATATATGAATTGTAAATCTGGTGAGCATACACCTAACACATTTGTAGCTATCTCACCCTTCCTTGTTCTATATCTACTTTTGTCAGCTTTCGGCACATTGACCTTAATGTAAGTGCCATCAAGAGCACCTAAACAATTTTTAAAGTATTTCCATTGTTCATCTGTGTTGCCCTCCAAAATTGGTTTAGGTTGTTTTAACAATTCTTTATGACACTTCAAAACTGCCAATAATACATTACGGAAGTGCCTACTAATCGTTTCACCAGACCTAACAAATTGTCTTCTAATCATTCTATTCTTAACATGATGTGCCAATATATGTAAAAACATGGCGACCAACTCCTCCACACACATGTGTCGAGTAGGAAGCAAACCACCAATAACTTGCAACATGTCACATAGTTTGTGGAAAGCAGCTCTATCCATCCTTGTATTTTCAACGCAAGCCAAATCACTCACGTAAATAATTCTACGAAAATGGACTTCTCTAACTAAACTTCTTTCATAAAAATCCCATGACCTTTTTCGCTTTTTTGAACGCTTACTTAACTCAAGGTAGCATAACACAATTGTCATCAACATAAAGTAATTCAACATCTCCATATATATCATAAACATTGCTATAATTTTTTTCTTCCTTTCATGCATTTCCATCAATTGTGTCATGATAAAAAATAATTGCTGCATGTCATAATACTATATTAGAAACATAGGAATTACACCATATATAACATTCTAAATAGAGCACAAACATCCAAATATATATTGATTCCAAATTTGACAAATCTCACTTTCTTAGATAATAATTCACACTCAGTATAAAAGTTGGAAAAAACATGTTATATTCGTCTGCATCTCAGAAAACCTATCAGTGGTTGGTTACAGTATTACTTCTAATTTTACATGGGACTTTTTCCCTTTCAATGTGATTAACAGGTTTCATTAGTGGGTTTTTCATGCTCCCTCTTCTTAGACTACCATAACTAGAATAGATGCTATAATATTTAAGCTTAGATTTATTCAAAAGATTCATGCTTTGTAGCCCAGAATATGATCATTAAGTTATTGTATCATATAAGAGAAAGTATAAACACTATCACGCATTGGCTATTACACATATTTATTTCATGTTTGTTCCGGTGACATCCGTTAAATTGATTGAACGAATTAGCATATATTTATTTCATGTTATGCAGATTACATTTCTAGCAAAAGCATGGTTATGTGGAATTCATGTCTTCTTGTAGCTCTAAGGAACTAATATTTTAAGTTAATGACTTTCACCATTGCTTCAGCAAATTGAAAATTGGTCGATACCTCTCATGTTAAAGAATGAGTGATACATACCTTCATACATAAACAAAATTGTTTCATACATAGTTTGGTATTAACGTTGTTGAATTATTATTACAAAACTATATAGCAAAATCACAAACACAATAACCATGATGATAATGACACCCACATTTCTTCAACAGGATCAAAATCATCAACAAGGCCAAACAAACCAATTTTGCTAAAGATTATTTAGGCATCTAAGCAAAAATCAAATCAACTCAGAAAAATTGCAAATCATTGAATGTTGAGACAAATCAATAAGCAACAACAGCAGAAAGAACAAAAAAAAACAGAGAAATTATACCAGCCACCAAATCTATGTTGAGTAATGGAAGAATTGAGATGAAATTAGATGATACCTTGAAGAGAAGATTGAAAGCAAAGACCCAATCAGCAAGCAGTTGATGAACACACAGAGATCATGGGTTGTTTTTTATACAGAAGATCATGGGTGAAAATGTTTAGCGGGAATCAGAGAAAAAAAATAGCGGGAATGGCAAGGGCAAAAATGATATTTTATTGAAGATCATGGGTTTGCATTCCTTGAGAATAAAATTTTCCCAAGCTATCTCATGGGAATAAAAGGGCTGGAAAAAGGGTTGAACGTGGGGGAAAATGGGGGAGAATGTGGGTTTATCACTTTCCTGGGAAAAATGTTTTCCAGGGCATATTTGTGTGGTTCCCATCTACCAAACAAAGGAATATTCAATTCCAGCCTTAGATTCCTTGGAATTATTTTTGTAACCCTCAAACAAACACACCCAAAGTGATAGTTGTGAAGAGAAACACATACACAATGAATCAATAATATAACATTAAGAACATGTTATATTGTAGTTTAGGTAAATTTATTGTTATATTTCAGAATTGAAAATATTCTCAACATCAATCGGCAATCATAAGCTAATTTATTTTTTGGATGAAAGAATTCTTAACTAGTAGACTAGATCATATTTGTCACAAGACCAAACTCCATATTACAATGACTCATTGTCCTAGAACCTGGAATGGTAACACCAAAAATAAAAAATTGTAGTCTTGAATTAATTCAATTTCCTTTTCAAATAATTGACTTGGTTCTTATTTCGAATAGCTACATGATACAGGCTCACGGGTCAAAGAATATTCTACCCGCCATTTTTTACATATTCCACACGTTTAGGTTGAATTGACAGAGCCGTGGATCATGGGTTATTTTTTCTAAGCCCACACTTCCTTCCTATTCAGCCCATTAAATTTCCGGCTAGAATTATGCTATTTACCCAACAAAAAATACTCATCCCCAACTGAAATGACTATAACACCCCAGTGTGAGTTAACTCACGTAAGTGTAAATCTATGCGGGAGTTAATTCACGCCAGTGTAAATTTCTGCGTGAGTTAATTCACGCTAGTATAAATCTCTGTGTAAATCTCTGCACGAGTTAACTCACGCAGGGGTATTTTTGAAGTTTCAGTTGGGAATGAGCAAATTGTGTTGAGTAAAATCGTCCGAACTGTATATAACGTGCAAGAAATCAATAGGGTGAAAAAATGAGTCTAATCCTATTTCTATCAATTTTGGTTGCTTCTTAGCTTCTACAGATAAAATTCATAGAAGATTCCCAAAGACAAAAAAAATTCATATAGAGTGTTTTTTTTTCTTCCGTTGTTCTGGATAGCTTTCCTTTTCTTTTTGACGACAGGAGTAGTAAGGCTTCCAGCTAGATATGTATGATTCACAGTGTTTCCACTCTTGCCAACATTAACTTAAGTTGAATTGGCCTTATTCTATTTCTAGATGACTTTTTTGGACACAATCGTATTTATATGTTTGAATCTTTCAAAAGGAAGGACGGTGAAACTTAACGCTAGTTAACTTTATTGAGAACTTTCCTTTCATAGTTTTGGAGCTAAAATCTTCTCCATTTTTAAAAAGAAATGAAGAGTTCTGATATTATAGTTGTGTGTATGGATCACATAAATGTTTAATAAATGCCGCATGCTTTAGAAATGTGTGATATTTATGAAAAAAATATACTACTATAATGTTATGTTATACCCACAAAATTAAATCCATCCATTTTAAAATAAGTGTCACTTTAAAGATTAAATAATAAATTTAATTTATGAGTTTTAATGGAGATGATGAACTTATGAACCCCAATATAATTTTTGAAGGAAAATGTTAGCTTGCTCTTAGGACACATATTAAGGAACTTCAAGTAGAAATTTTGTATAAAAAATTGTGTCAATTTATTCTTTTAGAAATTGAAAATTAATGTTTTATAATAAATATTTACTATTTATAGAATCTTTAACATGTACGTTAAAGACACAAGTTAGCATCTTTCAATTTTTGAATCCATGTATTTTTTCTTATTTCAAAATTATATTATCTTAATATTATTTAAACCTATTTTTTAATAAACAAAAATAATGATATGGATATTGGTTAATGACATGAAGTCAATTTAAGGAAATTCTTGTTTACCCATCATTAAAAGGTGGGTAACACTGCCCATGTTGAGTTGTCCCAATCAAAACTATGTATTTATATAACATTAAAAATAATAAAAAACAAACAAATAACTTTGATTGGTACCAACTCAAAATGGTTGTGTTACCCACCTTTTATTGGTGGGCAGGGAAGTTGTCGCAGTCAATTTAATCCAAGTAAATTGTGCCACATCTTAAAAAATGGTGGGGACCGAATAAATCTCAAAGATTGTATGGTAACAGGGACAAAAATTTGGTTTGAGAAATAGGGGGCTAAACGTTAAGTTACTGAGACGAAAACAACTATCCCTAATACCTTGCCCCTTTTCCTCCAGTTGGGAGCTAAAGTTTTATAAAATAAGGAGACCAAAAATGCATTTAAGCCTAAAAAAACACAGTGAATAAGTAGTTGATAACAAATAAGTATTCAAATTGAATTTATAGTACGTAGTGTTTATGAAAATTAGTGTTTGAATTAATCGATCAGTATGAAATGACATAAATGTATATCTTAAATTAATATTTATTATTTTCTCAATTAAGATAATAAGTGTAAAATTGAGAGAGAAAAATGCTAAGTTCAAACACTACTTGAAGTTGCGAATTATAAAAAATTGTTATAACCTAATAAATAATATGATATAAGCTCCTGAGAAAATTGTTGTCAATCAAATCTATTTTCCTCATACAAGCATTTACGTTATAATCTAAAAAATTAGTCTTACTAAGCAGAGCCTAGAATTATTTGAATATATACATATCTTGTGATTACAATATGGGGAGGAAAATTGGCATAGAGAAAATAAAGGAATACATTCATCTTGTGTGGTCTTCTTTACCAGCTTGGATTGGGGTACATTCCCCTCAACCAAAATTTTCTCCATAAAAAAACACCTCTAAAAACATTAGCATACACTAACACCGTCTTTGAATATATTTTTCTTTCTTTTCATTACAGATAAATATATGGTTCTATTGAAAAATTTGCTTGTCCTTTTTTTTTAGGACATTCTTTAAATTTATTAGCAAACTTTAATAATACTACAATGTAACATTTTTTAAACTTTTAAAATTTATGCGATTTATTAGTTAAAGAGGCCTACATATACTTTAAGAGGGAGCTATAGTATAAAATTAGAGAGACGTTGATCTGATTACAAGTGAAAAAACAAATTAACGTGCATGATTAAATGCAAGAATAGATATGTCTTTTTGAGAGATGAGATCATGAAAACAACATCACGTTGCCACTCGCACGATTTACGGCAGTAGCAGTTTATCTCTCTGTTTTTTAGTTTAGATTTTCGATAAATATATGTTAAATATGTGTCTAAGTATATTTAAGTAAGATAATCACTTGATAAACTAGTTCATAAACTAGATTAGAGAGTTGAAATTTGGACGTATATCATGAGTGACGAAGGTAGACGTGGAAGGGCAGCGTCACAACCTTGTCAAAAACGTTAGAACCAATCGAAACTACGCGGAAAAAGCTTTGAAGATTCCATGTCTTGTTTATACTATTACCCTCCCTTTCTCTTTGACTTTTTTCTTCACGTTATTTTATCATCATGTTTTGTACAATATTTTTCTGCTTCCAATTCAAGATCTAAATCGTAATAATCATTTTGGTATGTACTAAGGTCAATGAGAAACAAGGTTGGTTCCGCGGGTAGAAAGGGTCAACAATTAGACCTCTTTCCAATATACTCACTCACTCACCATTTCAATTTTCAACTTACTATTGGATCCTATGACCAAAGACCAAAGAAAATTCATTCACTCGTCTAGCCACTTTTTTGAAGTCAAACTTTTCTTTCCTTTTTTGTTTCCTTTCTTTTCCCACTCTTTTCTTCCCTTCAAAACACACATATATCCCTTTATATCCCATCCCCATAACTCACCTTCATTTCCAAATCAATAGTCTTAATTTTAATCAATCCTATGTTTTAGTTTTAGGCCTTGTTTAGCATTTTTTTTACTCTATTTTCACAACTAATCATTCTTAATCTAGCTACATGGGAGATTCAAAGAACTTAATAGATGAGCTACTACAAGGATTGGAGTTGGCAAGACAGCTTCAAATCTATCTCAACGTGTCTTCTTCCTCTAATGAAACACGTGAGATTTTGATTCAGAAAATCATATCCACATTTGAAAAGGCACTTGAAATGGTTAACCGTAAAAGACATGTTAATATGGGTGAATCTTCACAACAACAATACCCCTCAGCCTCAGGAACACTTGCCATCCGAATATCAGATTCGCCACCTTTGAGCTGTAGTCCACGAAGTGAAGACTCCGACAGAGATTTTAACCGTGATCACAATGCTTCCAGAAAAAGGTATGCAAATTTGTTAACTACTCTACTATTAATTAAACACATTAGATATTTGTCGAGAAATCTCTCGTTATGCATTATCGATTATCAATAAAAAATTTGAGTTTTTTTTAATACTGTAGAGTGCACATAGATAATATGGCGAGTGATCTAAATGTGAGAAGTGTAACTCTTTATAAACTTTTTTTATACGACCCGGGTTATTCCTGATAATACAAAAGATGCTTGATTTGCTTCTCTATATATGTATTGTACTAAACATGTGACCTTACCCTAGCTACTTTATTTATTTATTTTAGGAACACTCTACCAATTAGATGGACAAAACATATTCGAGTTGAACCAGGAATGGCAATGGAAGGTCCTCTTGATGATGGGTATAGTTGGAGAAAATATGGCCAGAAAGACATCCTTGGAGCCGTGCATCCAAGGTATATAATTACTGAATTTAATGTTATATATATATATCTATTGATATAATATTGTTATATTAATTTTGCGTGTGTGTATGTAGAGGCTATTACAGATGCACTCATAGAAACGTTCTAGGATGTTTGGCAACAAAGCAAGTACAAAGATCTGATGAAGACCCAACTATCTTTGAAATCACATACCGAGGAAACCACACATGCACAATTGCTTCCAATGTGGTTGGTCCAACAATAAATAATCCATTCCAAACTCAAGAAACAAATATTGCTAACACAAACCCTCAAAGCCTGGATCAACAAAAACCACCAAATGAACAACTTTTGAACAACCTACGAACAGGTCTAAGAGTTCAAACTGAGAACCTAGATTTCCTAAACCAATCATTTGTTCCACTTGAAAACCATGTACTTGAAAGTAGCTTTGCTGAAAACTTCAATTCTCCTTCATATGTTTCGCCTGCGAATTCAGGAATAAGTCACTTCTCGGTTTCTCCAACTCCAAGTGTGTTCCCAAATATGGCAAGTGAGATTATTCCACCAGCTACTTCTGCTGCAACCACTCCAACGGCGTCTATGGAGTTTCCGTTTGATCAATTTGAATTTGATGGCCAAAACTTCACATTCCACAACTCACGATTTTTCTCTTAAATACACTAAACTATGACAAGAAGCTAATGAATATTTTGATAATAGTTTTTTTTTGTTTTCAGGAGATTTAATAATAATTTGTTAGAACTAGCTAGATGTTTTGTATCAATATGACCCTGCAAAATCAAGAGGTTGAATACATTTGTCCTAGCTACTCATATAGTAGGGATGTGGATATGTGCATTTTTACAATTGAATTATCATTGAAAATTAGAGATAAGAAAAGAAATTGGTTTCTAATTTTTACGCTTAGTGAAATAATTAGAAACACATGCTATTTTCATTTATTTTCGATGATAATTCAATTTTGTTAACTGTGTGATAACATAGAATTTAGCTTGACTTACTAGTGCTTCCATATGTGCAACAATGTAAAATACGCGTTGAAATGGTCGTTTTATTCAAGTTTGAAAGGAAGGGGGAAAAAAATGACAATCCATTGAATTAGTCTCCTATTTTATATCAAATAACACAAATGTTTTCCTGAGGAAAAAAAACACAAATGTTATATTCACGCACAATTAACTTGACAAAAATACAATACAGTGTCCCTTTTTTGTAAGTTATATAAGATGAGAAAGTAAGCGAGAGTTAGAGATAAACAATATGGTATCACAGGTACGATGTCTAAAATTTTGTGTTTAAATAACAAAGCTCACCAAACAAACCAACATAAAAAAAATCCATGAAGGAAAAAAAAAGCAGCTTAAGAAATTGATCTTTCGTGTGTAAACTTGGTATCTTCTATACACAACTGTAAAGACTCATCCAATACGATCATAATGGACGGTTTCTCTAATTCAAACTTTATACTATAAAAATATAATAAATAATATTTAAACTATTTTCAGTCCTTCAAATTAGTCTCGTGATTATAATTCTCTTTCCTTTCCTATTTTTAAAGAAATTGAGAAACTTACTTACTAGATTGATTTTAATTTAAAGACAACTTTTCATACTTTTGTAATTTATGCGATCAAATAAGGAGGGTGATTGGATGTTCCAGGGCCATAACCCGCTAGCATATATATGTGGGCCTTAAATGTAAAGATAGTGCCACTTGTAAGAATTTTCTACCTGGTACCCCGGGTCCTGCTAGTCTTAATTTCTACCCACATATCCACTAAAATGACAAAAATAATCTTTTTGTTATTTTGTTAAAATTATTTGGAATAAAATAGAATGAACTAAAAAAAAATCCAAAGTTAATGTTATTCAGAACATAATTCTGTTATGAATATTTCATTTAAAAAAAATTGAACAAATTTATGTACAATCTTTCACATTTTCCCAAAGAAAAAAATTAGCTTCGTGTTTTTTGCTAAATCTGGAGTTATATTTGTTCCGGTCTTTATATATGTTTGTTCGTTGGTTTTCATCTCTAAACAATCGCACAAATAGCACTCCTTTTTTTTACACTTGGCACCAAATAGCACTCCTTTTTTTACACTTGGATGAGATGATAAGAGATCTTTTTAGTTTAACTAGAGACACTCGATTAACAAAAAAGAAAAAACCTCCGCTAATTTTATATTTTATGAGCCAACCTCGACTAAATTATCTTCTATAAATTTAAGCAAAAGCAATCCTAAAGGGAAAACATGTAATGTTCATTGCTCATCACATGACCCCTTCACATTCCAGCCTGTACAATATAATTTTATTTTCAACATTGGTTGAAAGGCCAAATGGAACAAGACACACCCAAACTTAACCAAAGTTTGCCGTATTTTTTTTATTTTTTTTATGGTGGTCAGGTTCGAACTCTGAACCTTGCATATATTATGCATTGTCCATATCAACTGAGTTAAGCTCACGATGACAGTTTGCCGTATATTTTAACAACGGAGTTTGAATTTTGGAAATAGAAATAGATCAAATTAAAGTGGTCAATTACAAGAGTGTCCCAGTATACTAGCTAGCTAGCTTTATACTTGTGGTGACGAATTACAGTACACTATAACAATTGCTGTAGTTAAAAAACAAAAAGAAAATGATGATGATATGCTTGTAAATTAAATGACTCTATCACGTACTCTGTTACTTGTACAGCTACGTACATACAACGTTACATTAAGCAATAACAAAGATAGAGATGTTTGGTAAGGAGAGTGTGGACTAGACATATGCATATGACCCATTTTTAGCAGAATGTTTGCTGGATTTGTTGAGCAAGTTCTTCAGCACTCAGTTGGCATTCAATTCCAATCTATATAAATAAATTAATACACCATAGTATTTATTAGAAACCACTCTTATAATATATTACTGGACCTGAATTGAACACATAAGTAGCATAGCATAGCATATACATGTACCCAATCATATATAGGGTTGCTATCATGAGATAATAACAAACAAATAATATACATAAAATTATATACGTCTTTTCATCAAATGAGGACAAATGTCTGAATGAAGTCACGATGCATGTTACATGTACCTTGGCACACCAGACAGGTGCAGTGAAAATATATACAGCCACTACTTTTAAGTTCTAAAGTACATCAAACCATTTACTTTTTGACATATATATAATTAATCACAGTAAAAAACTGCACTAGGTACTACTAGCATAAAAGAAAAATCATTGTTACTATACTTGATTTTATTGTGCTGGAATATTTTTAGTTAAGGTATTTTTGTTCCTATTGAAGAGTAAAAAGAAAGGAAAAGACTACACATGCATAATAATATTCCAAGAATAAACGTACCTTGATAGTGAAGGAGTTCAACATGGTATCATCAGAGGTACTATTAATGTTAACATGGAGAATTTCAAGTGCAAGATCTTCAAGTGCAGATATAATCTTCAAAGCTTGTCCTGGAATTCTTTGAGAAATAGTTTTCAAAAGAACATGAGGACCTGAAAACTTGACCTCCACGTCAGCAATAGGAGACTTTGAATTAGCAACAAGCTCATTGATGTTATCATTGACTGAGGAAGTAGAGGAACTAGTGGGTGATGGATCAAGAGGTGATAGTGCAATGTAACTTTGTTGCATTCTTGGCTTGTAAGGGCTAGTTGGTTGTGGAGTTCTTGGACTAATTGGCAAGTTTAGTCTTGGACTTAGAGGTGGTTTTCTTGGACTTAGTGGTGAAGGTCTTGGACTTGGAACTAATCTTGGACTTAGAACTTCACTGTATACTTTTCTTTGTTTCTTGGCTTCAAGGGCTTGGAGTAGTTGTTGCAACTCTGTGATGTAATCAACCACACCTCCAATTATTGATGCTTGATCTCCCTAATTAAATTAGTCGCATTAGATGGGGTGCATAAGGGAAATGGATTTGCTGCAATCAAATAATGACTACTTATCTAATTTTAATTAGTGAGTTATAATACTTTTTATTTATTTGACGAATTTTAACTCTAGACCGTCTCATGTCAATCTAACAATCTCCAATGCATTGATTGCAAGACTACAAAAGTAAAAAAATCCGGGTCCGTGCACAAAAAGTAATCAAGTTTATAAGTAAAAAAAGCAAAATATTGGTAGATCAGCTTTTAAAATCTTAATTAATAGAATTGTTAATTTTTTTAAAAGGAGCCGCGTGAATGCAGGCTCCACCGCAACAAATTATAATGCAGGCTCCATATCTTGGATAAACCTTAAACTTGCACATCTAAGTATGGTAGAGGTCACTTGTCTAGGCAATGAACATTCATAATCACTCATTGACCCCATTTAAGTAAGTAATAGAGTTGTTAATTTAAGCACAATGAAAACATGGTGCATGCATGAATTCATTTTCTAATAAAAAAAAGTAATCTTAAAACAAAAAATAAAAGTTGATTTTAATGTGTTTGATTAATTTTTAAGTCCAAATGCTACTTTATCAAAAGTATATTTTAATTTGAAACTTATTGAGTTTTAGCCTCAAAACATGGTCTTTAACATTAAATCTATCGTTCAACTCAATTTTAGGTGAATATCTTCGATCATAAATTATTTTATATTCAAAATCAATTTTTGTAGACATAGAAACAAATATACACTTACTCTTTTGACATAAAAGCACGGCATAAGTGACCTTAAAACAGACAAGTGCTCATTCATTTGCTTTCTTCTGTTGCGCTCCACAGTAATATGAGAAACCCTTTGTTGTCCATCAACACTGTTAATCTGTTCCTCAAGCAAAGATGGTGTAAGCTTCTGTCTCTTCCTTTTGGGTTCAGTTTCAAGTTCAGTCTCAGAATCTTGTAGCGAAGAGGTTGATTTTTGAGACAACATTCTTGATGTTGGAGTAGCAGCTTCAGCTTGATTGATGAGAGGAAAATCAGTGAAATCTTCTAGACTCTCCAAAATGGCGAAGAGATCATCGCTGTTTCCAAATTCTGTTCTGTCTTCAAATATATCATATAAGCTCTCATCCATCGGAAAAGATTGAAAATGGAAAAAGGTGGAGACAAAAAAGGAGTAAATATAGGAGATGTGTTTTTCTAAACCGTTAGATGACAGAAGCAGCAGACCAGAGACAGAATGCAGAAATGTAATCAAAACTGAAAGAGAAATGTTGCAGAGAGAGAGAGAGAGAGATAGAATGGGGAAAGAGAAGGGTTTTAGAAGTTTTATATAGTGATAGTAGTGCTAAAGGAGTAATGTTTATGGAGTAGTAATAATATATATAGCTGGATATATACTTAATTTAGGGTAGTTAGTTATTTTGTCTCTTTATTATTACTAGGACTGCATGTCCAATGAGAATTAAAAATGCTGTTTGTAAATTAGGCACTGAGGGAAGAAAAAACTGAGCATCCATCTACATTGAAATTGTCATTCATAAATACACCTCTGTTCATCTTCATTAATATGTCATTGAAATGTTTGGTTTTTTTTATTTTTAGTGGGGGTGTGAACGGTAAAATATTTAAACTTGATTTGATGTACCTAGGATACTTCTAGTCTAGCACTGAAATACAAAACCATTAAGTAGATAATAGTACTAAGATCACCTCCAAACAGTGTTGATCCTTAGAGAGTCTTTAAGTTCAATAAATGTAGCTTTAACAAGTTTCATTGTTAGAGATGATTGAGGCGACAGCACCATGCAAAGATGATTGTTTGTTGAAGCAACTCGTCCATAATAATATACTTTCTGAGATCAATTATGAATTCTTTAAAATGCACTATTCAAGAAAAAATGAATGAATTGATGTAGCCCTTTAGAGCTCACTTAATAGATCCTATCATTGGATATGTTTTAAGCATATTTTGCCCTACTCACATTTAATAAAAAAACTGTAAAAAGTAAAAATATTTGTAAGAACCAAAGATAATTTAAAATTACCTAAAATTACATGTAGAGTAATGATATTTGTACAACCATTTTCTTACAACTTTTGGGACAACCTTTCTCACTTTTTATTATTAGTCAAAAACACCAGAGAGAAAAAAAGAATAGAGAGAGTAAGAACACATTGAAAGTATGAGAGAGTTGTCCAAAAATTATCTCAAAATGATTGTACAAATATCATTTATGTTACTGTTAATCAACATTTTAGGTTAAAACATTTGTCAAATAAAGTTAAACAATAACAGTATTAGACTATGTCTACACAAAAATATAAGTATTCAAATCATGTGTTGGCGTTGGACTCAATTGATACATAATTGACTGACAACTGAATCAGTGACGGTTGAACGAGGCTACCAAGTTTATATGAGTTTAAAGAATGTTATAAGCCTTATTGAAAATATTTGCACATCAGCTCCATTACAATCATCTTACGTTGAAATTATTTGATGCAGAAGTGACTCATCTACGAATGGTTGAACATGACTACCAACTCTAAATGGGTGTTGATGTTATTGGTTGGTCTTATAGGGTCTTGATTAAGTTTAATGAAAACCCAAGAGGTTACAACATAGATTTTACCAAGTCAAAAGGTCATTTAATCATTTTTCTACATATGTGACATGATAAAAGAAGTGTTAAAGAGAGAGAAAAGAATATAAAATTTACTGCAAAGTCATCAGATTGAATGACAAATACGTGAACAAACACTAATCACTCTCTTAAAAATAGGATTACGAAGAACATTGGTAGAAGACAATCGAATAGCTAGCCGTACAAGTACAACTTTGCCCTCAACTAGGTTGTATGGGAAAGATATTAGCTAACTAAGTCCAGAACGTGAACAAAGTCATTTTTCCTTAATAATAGGGTTATGGATGATATGTTGGCTGATATAGAAGTAAATAACTTAGCCTACAAGAAAGTTTCAGGCTGTAACTTTGGCTACAGGGTAGTTACCTACATTAGTGATGTTTGCCATGATGTAATATGATAGTTAGTAGACAAAAATGTGGCAAAAATTGTTAGTGTGTAGGTTAGTTATTATAAATCTATAAATACCCCTTGTAAAGCTTATATTCAATGCACACAATAAAAAAAGTCTTTACGTATCTTTTTTTTCTTCTTCGTTTTTCTCTATTGCTTTCCTTTATTTTACATGCATTTTTAGATGGTAGTTCAGCCTTAAGTACTAGACACTCTTAGTAGTCTAGAAACTTGCAACCGAGAAACAAAGTCTCTTTCATAGTGTAATCCCTTGATCAAAAAAGGGATCATTGTCTAAAATGCAAGTTAGCTTACATATCATCTTATGAGTTGAGCCAACGAAGAATCAAGTGGCAAACGACTAATCAACCGATCACATGAGTAGTCGAGTAAACACCAAATTTTGCATTACGACAAGATGGTTATAGCCAATTCTGAAATTATAAAACAAATTAATAGTATCAATTATAGGTATATTTGAAGAAAACAGTAAGTATATTCAATAATTTGGTAATAGATTTATATAAGAAACAAATTAAATCTTTTTTCAAAAGAGAATAAATTTAGGGAAATATACAAGTAATAATTATTAGGTACTTTAATTTAACATATTTCATTTGTCTATTTTTATAAACACTCCTTATGCAAATGCTAAAAAGTGCTTATAAAAAGGGGCAGAGCGTGTAGGTATTTGTTTTGATTAATTGAACAACCGTGTTGTTTCTGTTGATCATGGTATGATTGTGTAATTACTATATGCTTAATGCCTATGTTCAAATTGTGGATATTATATTTCACCCTGGCCCAATTATATGCATATATTTAATAATAGAAAGACATGTAGTTAAGAAGAATGAAGCCTGGATGTATAAAGGAGCAGTGATGGTATGGAATCAATTTAAAAAGAAGCCTTCGTACCTAGGTCACCTTTTTATTAATTTATGGAGGGGGAAAAAAAATGGAACAAATGCTTTCATTAATGTGGTTGTGAAGTGGGAACACCGTTATTGCTACAAGACCAAAAATGGAGAATGTTCTGCATGAAAATCTTACTATACATTTACCCGGCCAGTGACGGCACTGGTATAAATATTCGACTATGTCCTTTGCATATGTTTGCCGTGAGACCTAGACTTACCTTTGAAGAATTGCAAATAATTTATACAACATCAATGAAAATTAATCCCATATAGTTCATAAACATTTAAGATACTTTGTTTGCATAGTAATTTTTTACTATACTTACAAATTTAATCTTGTGTTCAGTTTCTATTGGGTGTTGCATAAATTACAAATTTTTTTAAAAGACCATGCAAAAAAAATATTTGCACAACCAATCAGAGACATCTCTCTCGTACTATAACTATATTACTTTCTC
>Ga0228711_1001490_pt1 | contig 34536 bp, 14 predicted proteins | sample MedpolnodulmetaG_2_FD_177996 | JGI IMG/M metagenome (GOLD analysis project Ga0228711, IMG submission 177996) | Root nodule microbial communities from Medicago polymorpha collected in Santa Monica, California, United States - brown nodules | ecosystem: Host-associated > Plants > Roots > Nodule... | reverse complement strand
TTATATATTCGATCTTTAAAATTATAAATAACGAAACGAGTAAATATAATTTTATATTACATTTATATTTGTGTTAATTCATTGAATTTTCACTTTTATTTTTTACTTTGATAATCAACTAAGTAAAAAATTATTTGAAAAATGTATATAATTTATAGGATTTTATTTGTTATGCGGGCTAACGGGCTACCCGCGGCCCGTTCGGGTTAGCCCTACCGGGTACCGGGCTTTTTAGGGCCGGGTTAAAAAGCCCTATTAAAATTCGGGTTCAATATTTAAGGCCCAAACCCTATAATTAATCGGGCTAAACGGGCCGGTCCGTTTTGATAGCTCTAATCACATCCATGTCACGCATATTGGTGGTATATATGAACATTCAATATATTATATTACTTTACATTTCTCAATTATTTAAACTACTCAACCATATGTCTCTATTTTCTAAATATTTATACCACTTTTTCAAAACTCTAAAATGAGTCATACTAATCTAACGTATTAATAAAATAGCCATTGTGATATTCCTTTTCACCTATTAATTGGAAGGAAAAAAAAAATCACAAGTAAGTAAAGTCAGACAAAAGAGTTATCCTGCAGGGATACTATGGTGAGTTTGGACACTCTCTTACCATGCCAAACATACAAGACACGTTAACAAAAAAGCTTGGACTTTATGAAGACACTCATTTGTGTCGGCCGATATTTATGCTGTAAGAACCCATATTGGACTCTCATACACACATAATGTGCAATGTATCTAGTATTTGTTTCGTATGCTTGTTAGAAAAAATGTATTAGCGGCTATGTGTATAACGACATGAAAAAATACCATCCTGATGGGGTATGTATCTAAACCGTAGAATTAGGCATAGAAGTCAATGATTGAGGTTTAGTAAAAAAAAGAAAAAAAGAAATCAATGGTCGAGATGTTGAGAAGACTACCTTTCTAAACACTGTATGAGGAATTACAGCAATTATATAAAGGGTAAAATTGCAATAGATGTCCATTCGTGGTTTCATGTGCTTATATCAGCAGCAAAGAAACTGAACAAGGTCTCATAATAAGTGCAACTTAAATAGTAAAAAGTTGTCGGTCTCACACTATTATGGCAAGTGTGAGTATAGGTCTCACACTATTTAGATAAGCGTTGGAACATGTGTGGAAATCGAGTAAAAAGACTAAACACAAATTTTCATGTTGGGTAGAATTAGTGTTGTGTAAATTGAAAAAAGTGAAAGTCCCACATCAGATGGAACACACACATTAGTAGTGTTTATATAGTGGAAGTGTATTTGGGTACATAATAATGTGAACGAAGTATGCACTAGAGAGAAAATATATATTGATATATATTTTATTATTTGGAAATAATAAATTAAATAATTAATTTATAATTTAATCATTATTAGAAAGTGCTTTCTTGGTCCTCAAGTTTTGCTAAAATATTTTGGAACGTAATCTAGAATATTTTGGAACACAGTCTGAAATGTTTGAGTAGGCAATCTAATATATTTTAGTATTTGATCTGAAATATATTTTGGTACATAATATAATATATTTTGGTACTCAATTGAGATATTTTTGTACTAGATCTAATATGTGAATTATTTGTTCCCAAAGTTTCTCACTTATTAATTGTGAATTTTCTCTATAAATATAAATAGAGAGCTCACACAATGCATTCTACACACCGAAATTCCCAGTTGATACTTCCACTGTTTTTTCTATCTTCTTCCTCCTTCGACTAGTGTTGACAAGTCCTTCTCCTTTTTTCTACTCCTTTTGTCCCTTCGAAATTAAGAGTGTTCTTAAGACCATATAGTCCCTTTTCGGTATATTTTCCCTTCGGAATCAAGAATGGTCTTAAGAGCATAGTCCTCTAAATTATTTATGTCTTTTTAGAATAAATAATATTTTAAGATCATAGTCCCTTTTCGGTATAATAAGAATGATCTTAAACATATATATTCTTCTTCAGTTCATGGAGAAGTTAGATATTAGAATGGTTGTAGCACCATATTTGAGTGGTTGAAATACCATATTGATATTTGGAGTTGTTAAAAATTAGAATGGTGGTAACACCATATTTGAGTGGTCTCAACGCCATAATAGAGTGGTTACAGTACCATATTGGTTTCAGTATTAAAAGAGTGGTCTTAGTACTATATTGAAGGTGTATCTCGAATGATTTTCTACAGTGCAGTAGTTAACCGCACAGTTGTAGTTGTGCTTGTTTTATCCTGGAGGCGGCGTGGTTGTTACAATTTTGGGCAGTGCCACGAAACATCTTAAAGAGAGCGACATGGCCGTGACTCAACCTAATAACAACTTCGGTATAAAATAGAATTTGGAAAATCAAAATACAACAGTTTGGAAATCCAAAAACAACAATAAGTGAAGGTTGATTAAATTCATTTTGGTTAATCTGATGGTGTTGAGTTGAGATCTTGAAGTATATTCTTTTTCAAAGTCTCAAGTTTAATGGTGCATAATGTCAGTTTGTGTGAGTTAATTTAGCCTCTAAAAAAGGAGAAGTGAAAGTTGATCACTTTATAAATGAGAGAATTAAAAAACCTAATATATTAGGGTTTTGGGTTAAGATATGATGTCCCTATTACATATATCAGTTATATGGTTGCTTTTGATCCAATGTAGACGTTCTCTCAGCTATGACAAAGAGACCGACCGACTCTTGTGTCTCGAAAGTGTATGTGAATAAAAAAAAACTTTTGTTTGAAAGGGAGCACAATTAATTGATATCTCACACTCGAAGAGGAGAGGGAGATCAATTTTGCCGCTAAACTCTTCGAAATTTTAAAAAAATAATATTCAGATGATAGCTTTCCACATTATTTTCCTCATCGTTAATCCATACATTATGGAAACTTTTTGTGCTTGTTCATTTGAAACAATAAAAGCATAAATTTCAAAAACCATCGAAGAAACTTTCTTTCCTTAAAAAAAATTCATGTAATCAAGAAAAAACAAATAGGAGTAATTATGTACTCAAGAAACTTTAAAAAACAAATAAACAGAATTAATCCATAACACTTTTCGAAATATGACGCAGAGGTTGAAACAATTATAATTATCCTTGAGCATTGGTTAACAAAACAATACTTTTATATATTAGAAAAATCAAAGATTTTTTTATTTACAAATTAAAATTGTTCTTTGTATGTCTTTATATTTAAAAAGTATGGTAGAATTTCAATATCAAATATTTAACAAATACAACATGAACGATAGTGGAGGCAATTGTCCCTGATCTATCATGAGTGGATCCGTGCCTGCTTGTTATCATTTCTTTTACTCTCCCCGTCCCTATACTAAGCACCTTTTTCATTTTTCACATTTCTTAAAAAAAGTTGTTATTGCAATTAATGTGTTTATTTTGTGTGTTAATATTACCAAATTGTCCTTTGTTTGTATGTGTATTAAACTTGACTTTTCATATTTCAAGATAAGTTAGTAATATTAATTAAAGATATGTTTAGGAAAAAAACAATAAATGCATCTAGTAATTCAAAAATGGGTTTACATTTAAGGACAAAAATAAATTCAAATGAATATTTAGATATAGGGACGGAAGGAGTATTATTTTTGGATAAGAACAATGCACTGAGCAATTAATTATCTTTACACATTTAATTTTATTAATAATTAAACTTCCATATACTCCATAGTGTTTCATATGGTCCATGATGAACATGATTGTGAACAATGGGATAAAATAATCATAAAGGATTGTTGCTAGCATTATTCTACATTAGATATTTTAGCATTACTCTACACTAGATACTTCATCTGGATTAAGGTGTTGAGCATGTTAACTACGTTGGTTTGATTTGAAAGTTAAAGAATTTAGAGATCCTCAGTTCAACTTAGAAGTTAATTAAAAAGAAAAAAATCGTTACTTTATTTGTCTTAAACTAAGTCGTTTTGATTATTTTACACAAATTAAGAAATATAAATAATTGGGTATGAAAAAGATAACTTACAGGTATTTTATACAATTATTCTTTATTAATTGTATTGAAAATTAAAAAGTACTTTATACTTAGTTGTGTTGATGGAGTACTATTTTTTAAGGGTGGACATGGTTTGGTCCGAATGAAAACTGAGTTGTTTGCTAAATTCAAAAAAACTGAACCGAACTGAACTATTTGTATTTAAAATCGAACCGAACTATTTTAAACTGAACTAAATTGTTTTGAACTGAACGAAATTGTTATTATTGATACCATTAAAAAAATAAAATAAAAAAACAAACAAAATCAAATTTTAGAACATTTAAAACCAAACCGAACTGTTCCGACCAAATTGTTCTTAACCAAACTGGTTTGAACCAATATGAAGCCGAACCGTTTCAATTCAATTCAAAAAATGCTGATAATAGTTTGATTTGTTTTTGTTCCATGCAGTTTAGTTAGTTTTTTTTTTTTTTTTCACCCTTCCTATTTCTCTTATCCCGTGGGTTCATGAATAGTTTACACCACATTTAAGAGCAATTTTGGGAATGGTGAGCATGGATATGAACGTATGGGTTGGATCCCGCGCGAATTGAATTTGGTCAAAGTCAAACAAAGCAGTGGCCATAATAATATGGTCATCGACCATAAATGGTGGTAATAATAACTCCTGGAAAATGATTAAGTCTCCCTTTAAACACGGTGAAATTTTTGGCCTTCTTCATAAATAAATCCCCAAACTAGATCTAGTATATCAATAATTGAAGAGTGTTGCTAATCTAATGTCTCATATTGGTTAATTGGTTAATGGTTATATATAAAATGGGTTATGCTAACCAGTGCCCTTAGGGTAATAGTGCTCTTAGGGTAATGGTTAAAGAAACCAAAAAAAAAAAGGTTTTAAGCTGAAAATACTTTTAGACTTTTGAGGAGTTGAATGCACTAGTTCTAATATGAAATTCCTATATTTGCTTCCTTAACCATTGCCCTGAGGGCTGATTAGCATTTCTCATATAAAATTCATAAGGTTTTAAAAATAGAAATAAGTTATCGCTCTAATAAAAAATAATTATGAAAAATTACAAGGACTCATCATTTTAATTTTTTAATATTAAAAAATAAAAATGAAAATAATTTGGATAACCTCTTATCCAATTCAACCCAACCTTCAAATTAATAAGTTAATTCAAACCAATCCAATGATACTACATATGATTATTTACCTCACCTAAACTAGAGTACCTTACATGGTTTGAGTTTTGGTTTGGCCAAACTCAACCCAAACCGACCTACGTTTACCCCCTAAAGGTTATAGACAAAACAATAGTTAAAGTTTCATGGAACTTTGAAAATAATAAATAAATATGTTTTTTTTAATTAAAGCGACAATTAAAAATAAACAAGGACTACATTTGGATATTTTAAAATGAGTGGAACTAAACGAAATGAAATAGAGTAGACTAGAACGAAGCTGAATGATAGAGTATTCATTCCATTATTCAAAAAGATAAGTTTTTGTCATATGATGAAGAATTTAATTGAGAAACTTGTCACAAAGATAAAAACTAATTTGAAATATTAAGAGAGTTGAAGACTAATTTGGGAGTGTCTTACAAAGACAGCAACTAATTTGATGGTTTACTTTAAATAACCATTTTGATTTATTTTTTTTATAGGAATTGTTGAATACTGCCTTAAATGAGACATCTAATTCTAAAATAAGGCCAAAATGACACCACAGTTTGAAACTAAAGATATAATGACAAACTGTATTTCAAAAGAAAACCAAAATATGGTCATTTTCCACGTTAAAGATCCAACATTGTTATTCAAAAAGATAAATGCCAATTTTGATCTAAACATATAAATGACCTGTTTGAAATTTTACATTAAGTTAAAAAATTCTGATACAATTTTGGTATAGTTGAAAGTTCTTTCACGATTCTGATCAGGTAGACTATCAAAACAAGTATTGGGTTCTTGGTAGAAATGGACCACATTTTGTGGTCATCCAATTACTTAGACATGGAGGTGAAGAATTTCAGACAACACAAGGACAAGATTCAGAGAGGGAAAGCTACCGTAATGGATTAGGTTCATCAGAACTTGTGAATATAGATTAAATATTGGAATAATAGTTATTTTAGTCGTTGAATGTGTAATTAGTAGTCCTAATAGTTTCTTAATGTATTGAAATTTTAAAATAGTTTTTGATTGTGCACTTTGTTTGTCAAAATAGTCTCTGACGTTGAAATATTCACTCAATGCTAACACTAAATCTTTTTATATTGAAGCAATTTCATGTTGGTGAGTTCGGCGGTAGCAACAACGAGTCAATGTTACATGACTGTAAAAGAGAGAGACACCACATCCTCGTTAACTCACACTTAAAACCGAACAATCTTCCTCTTAAATGTGATTTTCCACCTCATATAACAAAAGTCAACATAAGATTCAGCTCTCGCTCCCCCATCAAGCTAAACAATGACTCTTATACCATTTGTTGAGGAGTTTAAGAGAACGCTAAAAGCAACAACAAGTCAATGCTGCAAGATCATAAGTGAGGGAGACGTCACATGTTCTTCTAAAACCTAAAGAGATGAAGTATAAACTATAAACTAGCTTCCTTAAAAGAAAACTACTATAAATTATAAACTAACTTATTGGCCTTGTCAAACGGACTTTTAAGTCCGATAATAGTTTATCCGCCTTATCAAATAAACCTTTAAAGTTAGGTAATCTTCCTAATTAGAAACTATAAAAAAACTAAACAAATATCAGTTCAGTAACATTCACATCATCTTAATAGAAATATCTTCAGTGGAATTTTATAAATAAATAAAAATGAACAATTCCATTAACGTTGTGAAAGTGATCACATTAAAAGTTTTGTCTTTTGTATAACAATTTCCCTATAGCATTCCTATAGTATAAATCTAAAGAAAACCATGTCCTTGTGACAGTGAACTATCTCATTCTTATACAGCAATTGCTACATCTTACCATTCCCTCTTTATTGGACAATTGGCATTGTCAATTTCATTCATACTCACTCGAGATTAAGTTAAATATATTACCTTGTCTCCATCTTGTCTTGATTAGGTAAAAGTACATAAGGACATTTTTTAGGAAATTCACTTGTCCCCAATTTGACATGAAGACCCTTGATTAGGTGTGAAATCTACATTCACAATGTTTGTACAAAAATAAGTTAGCTAATTTCTGTCTTTTTGTGAAACTAATTTCTTTCTACACAACTCCTAAGCATTGGTAATACCTATAAGTTATAACAACTAATAATTTCCCCTAAGCAATATTGAAATTATTTATACGTATATTTTATATTTTGAACATTTGTTTTATCAATATCTTAGATTAATCATAATTTTAAGATGTTACATTAGCTAGGATAAGTCTTCTATGTTTACAAATATTTTTTTTGACAATACTTTTATAAAGATAAACTTAGGGTAGTTTTTAATTCTATAATAAACGTTTTGTTAAAAAGCAAATTACTTTTTATTAAAATGAAAATTTTAAACAACATTAACTGAATTTCTAGAAGAAATTTTAATTTGATTGGAGACCATTAATTATTTATTTTCTTGACAAAAGACCATTAAATTTTATTATAAGGCTAAGTTTACCTTAGCTCAACTTTTTATTTTATGATAAACGGAATTTGCCAAAAGGTTGAGCAACAAAGACGTACAAAAGAAGACATGAATTAGCCTAGACAAACCTAAAATAAAACATTGATGCAAGAATTAGTCTCACCATAAATATGATTGATGTGAACTGTCAAGATTAAATCATTGATCAAATTGACACTCTAAACTATAATAGGTTAGATGGAGGCCATTTAGCCATTCTTGATGGTGGTAAGTAGAGACCGTTGTGTGTTATATCTATAATTTACTAGTTAGAATTATCTAAACATCTTGAAACTACAATGCCATTAATTTAAATTTTGGAGTTACTTAAAAAGTATTGTACTGTCCCCGTGAGCTTAACTCACTTGATAAGGGATAATGTATAATTTATGCAGGGGTCGGGGTTCGAACCCTGAACACAATTATTAATCATGTGTATAACTTTAAAAATGAAAGTCAAACATTTTTAATGATCTAATGATTATGATTAATCTACAATGTAAAAAACTCTTTTTAGTGACATTGTATATGAATTAAATCATTTTCAATTATCATGTTAAAAAAATATTTCTAAAGTATATGGAGTTTACAAAATGTGTATGATATGCTATAAACTATATTTTCATACATTCTAAAAAAAAAAAGCTTGCAAAAACGTACAAAGAGCTGATGATATTTTTCCTCATTAAATATTTAAGATATTTAGGAAAAATCACAAAATCTGATCATATATTCTCTCAAACACGTCTATGACTATATCAATATTTCAAAACAGTTTATGATTTTGTCAAACATACTTAGTTAAGTACTTTGTCGGTCACTCTCAAAAACGTCATAAACTCTATCAATATTCGAAAAGAATCTCTCACTCTGTTAAATATTACTCATAATGGCATTCGAGAAATGATTCATCATAAATGTATATCTTTCTGATTTTTTATGGTGTAGTGGATTAATTTTGTAATATTTATGCTAATTCTTTCATAACCATTTAGATAATTGTAACTATTTTGGGTTGATGATGTTTTTCTTCATGAAGCTGAAAGTAAGTGAACCTGCACCTATTGTGAGTGCATCCGATGAAACTTAGAAAGAAGAAAAAGCAAAGACATAAATTATGCCCAAATTTGAAGGGTCATTAGTTGAACTTAGAATGCTAAAATTTTGTGTCACCCTGATGAGTTCTATTTTACTAATGTTTATGTTGTATTTGAGTTGTATGTCGTGATGATGGTAAGACAACCTTGTTCAAGGCATAACATGTCATTGATTTAGTCAACTAGAGGTCACCCATAAGTTAAAGGCATAACGTGTCATTTTTATTTAAAACAACGATAAAAAAAGTAGAGATCATCCATAAGCTAAGACATAACATATCATTTACATCCAAAATAACATAAAAATTGTAGAGATCATCCATAAGATAAAGGTATAACATGCCATTTATATCAAAAATAACATCCAAAATGTACGCAACTAGACCATTAACATTCAAAACAAATAACAACTAAATTAAAATATAATTTGTCAACAAAAAAAAACTAAATTAAAATATAATAAAAAATGAATTTGGAGTTGCCATCAAGGCTAATTTGGAGCTGGCAAACTCAATTAATTTAGTCCTAAAGGACCTAGATCAGGTGTTGGTATAGATTTCATTGTGGTTTGTGCCCGTAAAGAAGTTTCACTTTGTGGTGGGTAGTGGAAATGATACCTAAAGAGATGGAATTGACTCTCTAACATGTGTTTGTTTTCCAGTTTCCTACATCAACATAATACCAATATATAAAAATAAAAAAAACTCATCGGCGAAAGGACTTAACTAAATAATGTTTGACAAAGTCAGATACTATTTTAAAATATTGATTTAATCATGGACGATTTTGAGATCAACTTACAAAGTTAGGAACTATCATGGTCATTTAACTGACCATGCCAATGTCATTAACATCGTCAACAAATAGGTGTTGACGGATGAACTTAATTGAGTAATGTTTGACAAAGTAGAAGACTATTTAAAAAATTAATAGAGTTAGAGACATTTTTAAGAGTGTCCGGGAGAATCACGGGTCGACTTAGTGTTTGTTTGACTTTATGTTGACAAAAAAAAATTATTTTCTAAAATTTCTTTTAACTAAAAGTAAAAGTTTTTTTAGTGTATACATCCATAAAAAAAGTAAGTTGAATAATAAATTTGAGTGTTAACATCAATTTTGTAATCAAAAGTTCCAATTTCTAACTTCAAATAAAAATCAATTATACTTAATAACAACCAAATTTAGTAAAATCAATTCTACATTTCTTGAATCAATTTGATCCCTTTAAAAATGAAATCAAACATAATTCACTCAAACATTTATCCAAATTAAATTTGAGAAGAAAGCACATAAAGAAAGAAAACCAACAACCATAAGTGGAATTTGAATTCCGTCTCATTAACCAATTAACAAATTTTAAGAAATTTACTCAACTAAGAAAAAACAAAACAAAAACTCATTCACTTGAAACAAATCTAAAAATCTGATTCACATATCAAACACCTATCATTAAAACCACAGCTTTATAGGACCCACGATGTTAATTATTTCTCAAAAAATATAGTACTATATAAACATCATATGAATGTAGCAAATGTCAATGTCATGGTGCACAGAGTTTTTGTTCATTAATTCATTCAAACTCACAATTGGATTGACTACACTACACACGTTATACGGACAGACTTTATCTAATATTTACAACATTGAAGTTGGTTTTGAAATTCTTTATACTTTGTTGTTAGTCCACATCGCTCAAGTTTTCAGACTGTTGAATGTATAAATATGTTTGGTACACTCATTCTTTAAGCTAATTTGTGAGATGAGATTCAAGACCATTTTACATGGTATCAGAGCTAGGGTAAGAATTATAACGTGACTCAGGCCCGCGTTAAGTGTGAGGGTAGGTGGCTCAGGTTTTCAAGTTGTCGGTTTGAGTACCCTCATCCTTTAAAAGTTACGATTACATAAATGAAAATCATACAAGACTCATCTCATGTGTGTATTGTTATAGAGACAGAGATAAAGATACCCATAACTTTACATGAGTGCGTGAAACGACGTAGATAAACTCCAAAACTTGACAGTATTTTCCAACAACAACGTAGAAAATATGAAAATAGAACTTGGTCCACAATTTCTGCAATCTGTGCCATTATTTTTATTTCACACGTTTGTCGAATAGTCTTTTGCCACGTGGAGTTGATTAGTGGGACCTGTTTGGGTGCCTTATATTGCTGCCAACTACGTCTATGACAACTGCCGTCACTGTTTGACAATGTTTTTTGTGTTCATGGTTTTTCCTTCTATAAATCAAAATTTTGACTTTATTTTTTTCTTCATGTCTTTTTTTCAGAGTAGAATTTTATTTGATTGATGTCTCATTTTTCATCTCTGAGACAAATTAAATATGAAATTCATTGTATTTCCTGAAGGAAGAAAAAATCTGATAAAAAATAAGTAGAGATAACTTTGTCATATCTAAACAACTTAGTCACTGATCTTAAAAAGATAAAGATTATATTATTTTGATTTATTTTTCCCATAATTTAAAAATAACTTATTTTTTTCAATAATTTGAAGGGATAAAGTTTAGTGTTATTAATTCTTTAATGAATATCATTTTAAGATCAAATTGTTGAAACATTCGTAACATGATTTAATTGATTTAGTCAATTACCGAAAAATAAACTAATAAATAAATAAAAATTAGTTGAACCAACTATACTTCATATTCCTATAAAAAACACTATACTCCCATATAATGTAACCAACACACTAATGAGAATTCGAACCTAGCAAATCAGAATTTAAATTTGTTAGTGTAACAAACTCATAATTTATTATAATTTTTAAATTAATGTTGATATTGTTTACTTTACACTTTAAATCAAGTAACTAAGAGGAGTCGGATGAAAAAAGATACTTACAATCAGTGTCATTGAAATATGTTAAACTATATAATATAACCAACCCCCGAAGTTGGCAAATTCCAGTGCATCACATTAAAACGCATGGTTTGGTAAGATATTAAATATCTCTTGTATCTTATACTATATATTTATTTATTAATTTGATTATGGGGACAAGATAGTTGGAGTCTTTTTTGTAACTTCAACAAATAAATAAAAGGTGGCTTCAACTTTCACAACCTCTCTTATATTTATTTATTAATATTTTTTTTTTTCCTTTTGTCTATTCTATTATATTCACTTTCAAGCTTCTGTTCTGCTCTTTCTTTCTTTCATATCATTGTTTCTATGTGACAGAACTTTCTTGTATGATATTGTTGTTGGAGAAGGATCTGAAACATCAAAGGTAACATATAGATATAGATATAGATATAAACATGGGAGCATGTGTGTCAACTCAACAAGGTTGTGTTGGAGGAAGGTTTAAGAAGAAAAACAGAAAAAGGAAAAGAATCATTGGATTCAAGAGAAGAGTTTCTTCTCAGTTTTCATCATTGGATAATAACAAAGTTGATTTACCAAGTTTGCCTCAACATTCTTTTACCAACCCAACTTTCCAAGGTTCATGTTATTCTTCTTCTTTTTGTTTTTTTTATTGACTTGCATTTTTTCATAGAAATGGTTTTGTAGTTTAAGTTTATAGAGCTGGTTTTGTTTTTGTTTTGTTGTTTTTGTGTTTTTCAAATTGAATTTGGTGTTTTAAGTGCATGTTTGGATTGGTGGTGAGATTGTCGGAGCCCATAGGTGAATAACACCGCTATTTTGGCAAAAGTTACACTTTATAGCTTCTACAGAATCCTAGTATCACCGTGACTTTGTCAAACTTATCGCGAATACAAACATGCATTAAGAGTTTCTTTTATTTATTAAGTTTTTTTTTTCAATTGTTTTTATGTTTTTGGTGTAGTTGAAAGTTTAGACTTTATTAGGAGAATATTGTAGGTGAAGTTGGTTTGTTACATGTAGAAATTTTTAAGTAAAGTAAAATTAAAGTTGAGCAATTACTTTAGGAGGATGATAGAAAAAAGATGTAAGTGATTGGTGCAAATTACATTTTTTTTCCTTTTTCTCTTAGCATTGTCAATATTGTGTTTGAGTTTTCAGCAGGGTAGGCCAAATTTTAGGTCTAAGAGTCAAAAATGGGGTAGTGGTAATATTAAATTCTTATGTTGATATCTATCACTATTGACCAGTTAATGTAATATTTTAAGTTTTTTGGCCATGTGAATCTGTTTCATCATTTAATGCATAATTTATTTTTCATCAAATCCTAGTTGAATTTTGTATGATATTTTAAATTTGTGTTTGCAGGAAGCATTGAAGAGGCATGGTTTGATTCAGTTACTGTATTTGATTCTGACTGTGATGATGATTACCAGAGTGTTCCTGATGGTATGATTTTTAATATTTTTCTTAAAACCTCCTTGATTTATGGAACAATAAACTAAGAGTTTAATTTTGATACACTACCAGTTTAGAAAGTTTTACACTGTCAATGAAATCAAACGCTTTTTAATGATCTAATAGTTATGATTGATTGACCAGTGTATGCATAAACTAAATCGTTTAAATACAATTAATATCTGCAGATGTTGTATCTCTGAATGGAATTGAAGGTGGATCTGTACCAAGTCTTCCACATTCAAGAGATGCCAATCAATTGCAAAAACAAAATATCTCCGAGGCTGCTAGAAGTTCAGATGTTCAACATGTCGGTGTAGATGGAAATATGATTGAAGTAAATGAACCTGTGTTCCTTGACGATATTTCCTCGGTCGATGCGAATTCAAATAAGGACGAAGGAATTTTGGATAATTGTGGCATTATTCCAAACAACTGTTTGCCATGTCTTGCATCTACCATTCCTTCTCTTGAAAAAAGAAGATCATGTTCAAGTCCTCCTAATTCAAAGAAGAAGGCTCCTCCGAAACTTTCTAGTCGATGTGAGTTGGAATTCTTGACATAGCAGTCTTTTATATTAAAAGAAAGAATACTTTTTTTTTTCTTTCATATATAGTGCGGAATCGGTGTTTTTTTAGGAGTATGAATCTTGTGTTGCAGTTGTGCGTAAACGTAAATATTCTAATTCTTCATTTTGCTTCATTTTATGGTTTTCAGTTTCTTCGAAGACGCTACAAAGACCAATTGCAGGTTCTCAAGTACCCTTTTGTCCAATTGACAAGAAAATGCTTGATTGTTGGTCACACATTGAGCCAGGAACTTTCAAAGTACGAGGCGTAACTTATTTCAAGTAAGATTTAGATTCTGTCAGAAATTTGTTTTTTACGAGAAGAAATTGAACTCGGTATCTCAGAATTTACACACTCGCATACAATGTGCACCGACCACTCACACTAAACCCCGGTGGTTGTCTGTAACTTTTTAAGAATGCATACATGTGCGCAAATAAATGCGTAAACAGTTTAAGCCACATGATCATAAACATATGCTTTGAATGCATACACATTCATAGAAAATAGTGTTGAAGTAGCTGTTGTTCATTATGACAGGGACAGGAAGAAGGAATTTGCTCCTAACTATTCTGCATATTATCCATTTGGAGTTGATGTTTTCTTATCTCCGCGTAAAGTGGACCATATCGCTCGGTTTGTTGAACTTCCTACTGTTGGTTCCTCTGCTAAATTTCCACCAATTCTTGTTGTAAATGTTCAGGTACTCTTACTTTGCTTAAACTTAGCTACACAATTTTTAGTCCTTTTGTGGATTTTGCCATCAAGTTATATGAACATTTTGTCGCTGCATATTCTCAGACTCTTTGTTTTGTGGATTTTAGATTCCGCTGTACCCTACAACGCTTTTCCAAGGTGAAATTGATGGTGAAGGAGCGAGTTTTGTCTTGTATTTTAAGCTTTCGGAAAGTTACGCGAAGGAACTTCCTCAACATTTTCAAGAAAACATCAGAGTAAGTTGGACTCTTCATGTCTCAATTTAGTGCTTGATTTTATCGATATATCTCGCTAAAAATGCTAATGTTCTGTTTCTTTCAGTCGATCAGTTCTTTAAGATGATTTCTTACAATTCTGTCATAAAACAAAATTTTGTGAAATTAGTAGATATATGTTACTGACCTATTCGTTGCTAATGAAATAAAATCTGTCCATGTCATTCGACAGAAATTGATGGATGATGAAGTTGAAAAGGTAAAGGGCTTTCCAGTCGATACAATTGCACCGTTTCGAGAACGATTGAAAATACTAGGCCGCGTTGGCAATATAGAAGACCTTCATTTGAGTGCAGCTGAAAGGAAGCTTATGCAGGCTTACAATGAGAAACCTGTTCTTTCGCGTCCCCAACACGAGTTTTATTCGGTATGTCTCCTTCACTAATTGTTAATTTTCAATGCTTTCTTTCAATGATCTATTTTGACACCACCTTAGAGCTTAATATGACAATAACTGCACTCAATGTTTTCTACTTCCTTCATTTTGAAAGTCTGTTTTTTCCCTTAGTGAAATATGAATGTAAAGTTCAGCACATGCATATGCATTTTACATTAATGATCCTATCCATATTCATGTAATTATGTGGTTAATTTAGTCCTGCCATGATATTTCTTTAATGTTAAGAGTTAATGTAGAATTAATTCTCAAGTGGATCTCAAACTGAGAAAGACAAAAAATTATATCACTAGCCCTGTCTAGACAAATAGCTTGATTAAGTGCTTATGTATATGCTATTTTTATAACAACAAATAAAACAAAGTCAAATTTTTTTCATATAAGTTATAAGCTATTTTCGTAAGGTATACTATAGAGCTTATAGAATTAAGTAGATAACAGCATATGAACATGTCATACTATAGAGTCTTATAAATCAGTAGATAAGCTCAAATAAGCGAATTTAAGCTGACCCTGAATTAAATGATAGGCTTTCAAATAAAGTGAATGATAAACTTCAATTTTTCATGTGGGCTCCTTCCACTTTTTGATAATTTTGTACAACTATTTGCTTACAATTTTATGGATTAATTGTGGTACCTTTATCTTTGGCCCACTATTTAAAGTGGTGTCATTCCACTATAAAAGATCTAGTACTTTACTCTGTGACCTTTATTTCTAATAACCTAACCTCACCAATATGTTTATTTGTTTTTAATTGCAGGGAGAAAATTACTTTGAGATTGATATAGATATGCATAGATTTGGTTATATCTCAAGAAAAGGGTTTGAAGCATTCATGGACAGATTAAAGATCTGCACTCTAGATATTGGCCTTACAATCCAGGTAAGCAGTGTTTATCTTATGAAAAAAAAATCAAATGCATTTTATTTTATGCTTCTACTAATTATTATCATATTAATATTTGATTCAGGGGAACAAAGTTGAGGAGCTGCCAGAGCAAGTGTTATGTTGTATTAGGTTAAATGGCATTGACCACTTGAATTACCACCAACTAGGGCTAACTCAAGATCCTCTCTAATAATATAATGGAAAAAGCATTTGCATATCTTGGAATTAATGATTAATAATGGTTATTTCAAGATGAGTTTTCAATGCAATTCTATCTAGCTTTTTGTTAATATGAATTTGGATTTCGTGTTATAAGTGATTCCATGCATTAATGCAATCAGCAGCTCAAAGTTGATCCAAAGACTCTGAGCTGCTGATTGCGTGAATGCAATATCAATGTGTTAGTATAGGCTTCCGATATAATTATATAACCCTATCTAGCTCTTTGTTACTATGGATTTGTATTTCATGCATTCACATAATTAGTACTCGAAGTTGATTCAACAACTCCGAGCTGCTCATTACATAAATGCATAAAATCTCTTGCATATCAAAAACGTGTATACTGTATAATGTCTAACACGTGTCAGTGTCAAAATTGTCAAATGTGTCAAGTGTCATTGTCAAAATTTTATAGGCTAAGACATCTTGTCATACACAATTATTGAAGCAACGTGCGTGTGATGATGGGATAGAAACTGTGTTTGTGTCTTGTGATAATGGCCAATGCCAGCCACAAGTCAAAGGAGGGGTCAAGTGGCACAAGAAAGGAAACATGGACCTACTACTCATTCATGTCTACTTAAATTTCAAAACCATATAGGGTCCATCCATATACTATATACTAAAGGAACTGCTTCATTATTTAAATGAAAAAATTTATTATTATTGGTAAAGAAACAAAGGTAAAGAGACATAAATTCAAACTCGTGAGCTCTGAAAACAATGTCCTTTTTTGTGTAATATAAAAACAATGTCATATTCCTGTTTGTTTTTTCATGGAGGTGTACAATTTCTGCTAACAAATGAAGTGTACCACTTTGCCAGATGAACGTGTGCATAGTTAGTAGTGATTGAAAGCAACTAATAATGGAATCATAATGTAGTGTCACAGGTTTTGCATTCAGTGCAAAATCATAATCTTATTGGGAGATTCATTAATCCTTTCCTTCTTGAGTAAGGCAAATTTTTCTGTTAATTACCTAAAAATAGATGATAATTTGTTTATTATATTATTATAAGATATACAAATATAAGCATGGTTTTCACTTTTCATTATAATATTTAATAATCTTATTGGGAGATTGATTTATCCTTTCCTTCTTGAGTGATGCAGAATCATACTATCAATTAAAAAAAAAAAGATGATTATTTATTTATAAGGTATACAAGCTTGGTTTTCATTACAATATTTATTAGTTCTTTTTGACAATCACAATTGGCGCTTTGATTGAGATTTGGGCTATGAAAAATGGTAGGCTGGATTAAGGTAATCTATCGAATTTTGATAGATGAGTGAAGTCGGCAAAGAGAAAAGGGTTATCGCCAAATTAGTGATGATATAGTTACGGCTGTTGTGGATGCTGCTCTTAAAGGAGGCAACAATATTATGAATCTCACATTGAATAAATAAGAAAACCTGATGTATAGTTCTACCTAATGGTTTGGTTTTTAAATTGAACCATCTATCTAATGAACTATAGAATATTGATAGATGAGTGAAGTTGACAAATAAAAAAGGGCTATCATTGGATTAGTGTCGACATAGTTACAGTCGTTGTGAATCCCGCTCTAAAAAAGGAGGCAACAATATTATGAATCTCTCATTGAGTAAATAAAAACACTCGATGTATAGTCCTACCTAATGGACTAGTCTCGTAAATTGGACTATCATCACCAACGTGGTCGTAACCGTGAGTTTTGTGCATAAAGGGGTGATAGATTTATAACCATACTCATAAATAAGGCAGAGAAGTTCACAAGGTTAATAGAAAGATAAAGTATTTGAAGATTTTGAAGGTATGACCCTTCAATCAAAATATTGGAAATGTTAAACATTATTAAAGAGCCGAATGAGTTGACCTATATATTGATTTTGGTATTTGTCCTAACAAGGTATTGCCACAAAGGTTAAAGAAAGCAAATTCTCCAAACCACAAATCAATACCACTTTAAGTTTGTTGTTTTGATAATGAAACTATTTGGAGAGAAACTAGGTAGCTAAGGTCTGGATGTATATTATCAGGTGATTGTCATAGACTCTTAAGAACTTGAGGGAAATTTGATGATTCCTCCTGTATCCATATACAAAACCGAAATAGCAGATATATAATTGGTATTGGTCTCTCAAGTTTGAGTGAAGAGTCTTATATTGAATGGAAATGTGAACGTTGAGAGACATATATAAGATAAGATATGCGATCATATGTCCAATGCTTTAAAATTTTGGATGAAAACGTGGTGTTCAAGTCGATGTTTAAGTACCAGTAGTGGTATTAGAGTTGATAGTTTGACGTAGATTGCTGTTAGTGTACTCAATCCCAATAACCCTAGTTAAAGTTGATCATTGAAATCAAGAATTCGACTAAGACTGCACAAAATAAAGAGCATCTCATTATGGAAATATAATCTAATCAAGACTCTTTTGTTCTCTATCTTTCTCATGCTTCATGGTTTTCAATAATATTTGATAGACCATAGAGGTCTTTCAATTCTCCATCAGAGATGTATGACACATTAGAGCAATATCATGGACATCCACCAATGCCACCAAAATTTGTCAATCACCCATGTTACTGAGGTGTTGAGCCTTATTAGTTAGCATTGGTATTATTTGTAGAAGCTGCTCTATGTTGCTCCACCCAAATGAAGGTGGCTTCACTTATTTTATTCAATGTTACCTTGCAATTGAAAATACTCTTAAGAATGTTGGCTAGCTCAGACTTCAATCACAAATAGTCCAAACTTCAAGGGTAAGAAAGAACAACATAATATTGCATTAAAAATCCAAACCTATCCTTCTGGCCATCTTTCCCTATAAAATTTTGTAGAAAGAAATAGATGAATGATGTTCAAAGATGCTCAAATAGTAACAATTATTCTAACACTCTTGCTCAAATAAAACTTAGCTGTGGCAATTAAATGTAAATAGTAAATAGACAAATATCAGAGCAGTTTCAGATCTGCAAAATTACAAAAGCATTCAAAGGTTGAGGAATTATCCATGGTGAATTGGTGATGACCGTAGCAATGAAATTGTTTTTGTTTTTTTGGACGATTCACTAAAAAAAAAAAAAATCAAACCATGATGAGGCAAAAATAATCAAGCGCGTGAACTACTTAAGTAGACCATTTAATCTCAACCATACAATTTTAATCCAAAGGCTAATAAGCATTCTCACTATTCTCATATATAAATTGTATTCTCATATGATATGTCCTCTGGGACATATTGTATAATTTTGCCTATATATTACATTTTATTTTTGAAAGCATTATAATTATTCTCCAATTTGACATATTTTAGAAATATTGAATGGTGCCTCATTTTCAATCTCAATAAAAAACATCTCTCTATGTACATAAGTAGCTAGCCTTAATTGCATTTTTTACCCCACAAATTTGTTAATTGTGTCACTTTAACCCACCAATTTTTTTTTTAACAATTTTAGCCCCCAAATCTCTCATGTTTAATTACGTAGCGCCCCCTCTCAATTTAATGTTGAGTTGCTAATTTTATTTTTTTTGAAGCAGCATATATATTTCATATAACAGCCTAGCACAAGAAGTGCAAAAGGCAAAGAAGAACAAATAGAAACCCAAAAGGCTATAACAGAAAGCACAGGAATCCTCCCAAGCAAAACCAAAAATACAGCAGCTAGAGCCCTCAAAAAACACACCAGTGACCAAAATCACAGCAAAACAGTACGTTTACCACCCTCCATAACCAAAACTGCCAACCTCCAGCTACAACACCAACAAACAGCCACCTACTGTCGAAAACCTGTGCGCAAAGAACAGCAGCCCTCACCTCCTCTTTCAACAATCTCGGGTTCCAACACCATTCATAATAGAGGCAAGATCTGATCCTTAATAACTCAACATAATATTGATTGAGAAGCCACATCATATAAAGGATTCCTGTTATATTGGAGTCACGTCAAGTGCTCATACTTTATTCTCAATCACCTTGCTATCATGGATATTAATTAAAATTAAAATTAAAATTAAAATTAAAATTAAAATAAAAAGGATGAGCACTTGACCGTGACTTCAATTTCTTCAATTGACTTCAATTTTTTCAATTTCTTATCATGCTTTTTAATTTGCAATTCTTCAATACGGTTGCCTGCTACCATATACTGTAAATTGATTGCAACAACAAATAAAACTCCATGAAATTCGTAAGCGCTTGCAATGTCTTCAACACATGCAGCATCTTCATAGGAGATTAAATCACTACATACAGAGAAACTGTACTCATATTTTATATAGATGATAAGCCATCATTCATATCTACCATCATGTTTGCTTACGTTAAATCTAGCAATATTAGTACTAAAAAAAAAAAATATGAAAGTTTTGTGCAGGCAGGAGCCCACACAACCTTGTGTGTGGCTCTGCCGCTGACTCCGGTGGTGCTATGAGCTAGACTTCCTTGTTAACGATATCCAGGTACCTCTGGCAAAATAGATTTTATAAACAACTGTTAGTACATTTATGAATAATAGATTTTTAATCAAACAAAAAAGAATCAGCAAAGGAAGATCAGACAAAAGAAACAACACCCAAAGAGAAGAACAGCATGACCAACAAAGAAAGGAACCATTTTTTTTAGATGTTATTTCAAGTAGCTTTTGAGTTTAAAGCTTATAGCTTCTTACATTTTCTTCCAATTTTAACCTTCAATATTATTTTACTATATTTTACCATTTTTTATAGCTTATAAGCTCGTATGACTAAAAATGTCGTGTTTAGTAAGGGGGTGTTTGTTTCCTAGTTGTAAAAATCATTCGCAAGATATAGAAGTTACAAAGAAGGGTTCCTATGTTTGTTACAATGTTAGGAAATTAATTCCCAGATATAAAACATTCCCACTAATAAAATAACCTCCCATTTCCCATGTTTTTATTTCCAAGAAAATGGGTGGGAAAAAAATATTCCCATAAAGGTGGGGATAAAACTTAAATAACCACCTAGTAACTACCCATATTCTCCAAGTTTACAAATAATCATAGGAATGTAGTAAATATTAACCAAACGCTTTTTTTGAAAAGTACCCGGGATTATGATTTCACTTCTTAATTCCTGGGAACATTATTCTTGGGTATAAAGTTCTCATGCAAGAAACAAACGCCCCCTAAAATGTTTTTCATCACGAGGTTATAGAGTCAATCTAGTTTCTACTATATGCCTATGCTTCCTTTTTACAAACCCATTTTGATGGTGAGTATGAGGGGAGGTGAGTCTGTGAATAATGCCAAGATTGTTCAAATAAGAGGTGAAGGGGCGAAACTCACCACCACCACTAGTCTGAACACACTTGATGGAAGAGTTGTATCGTAGTTCTACCATATTTATGAAATTTTGGAAGGTTGTTAATGTGGGAGACTTCAGTTTTAAAGGAAATATCCAGGTCAAAAAATTGCAGTAACCTCCAAAAGACTCTACTGGAGCAGGTCCCTCATAAATAACAAAAGTTGAGTTCTAAAGTTTATTAATTGTTATAAGTTGCAGTAGAAGTAAACGAGGGAAGTCTATGAGCTTTCCCCAAACAACAGGCAGAACAAAAATCAGAAAGCATTTTATTAGGTAAATTATGATTAAAAAGTTTCATGACAGATTTGAGCACCTCATAGTGAGGATGTCCAAGTCTGTAGTGCCAGATTTTGTACAACAAAGGAAAATTTTGAACAGACTCGCTAGGGGTGGACAGAAAACCGCCACCCGCCTCAAACCGAATAGAAAAATTGACAAACGGGCGGTGTGGGATCGGGTCATCGGGACGTCGGTGAACAATTTTGGTTTAATCTGGGTAATAACAGTCGAGTGCGGATGGTCAAAATTCATCCATCAGAAACCGAAACCGACCCGTATTATTTTAATTTTTTATTCAGATATGAAGGGGTGATGTGAGGACTCAGTCTCAAGAACCACACACAGACAGAACAACTGCCAACTGGTGTAACTTGGCAAGGTGTAATTAATTATGTTTTTATACTAAAGTTGAGCAGCTTAAATATTCCTTCACCTGCAAACATGCTACCAAGTACTACCAGTACCAACTATCAATCAATTTTCTTTTTATTTTTTATTAATAAATAATTAATAATAATAAATAAATCCCTAGTAAAGTGGAAATCATCAGTAGTTACTAGTTACTACTTACTACCAGTAAACACATCTCTCTTGAAAACAGATTTGAGATTTTTCAAAAAGTTCTTCTCTCATCTCCCATCTTGTTTGTATTTTCATCTTACCCATCTTTTTATTTTTTTGAAGCAGCAAAAAAATGAATTTATTAATTTAGGAACGCACAAGATGTGCAATTAACAAACAGAAAGTACCGATAGCCAAATTAAACCCAAAATAAATAAAACTCCACACCTAACACCAAGGAGCAAACCGAACTCCTTATATCAGCACCAAAACAGACTTGTTACACGCCTAAAAGCAAGAACTACGGAACTAAGATAACAGAGACATTCTATACAGCCTGACCTTAAATTTCCAAGACAGTCAAAACAGACTCTATAACACTATAACCAACACAGATGCATCCTCCTCAGTCCGAACAGAAAAACGCAACCCCAAAACCAGACATAAAGGATTGAAGAAAACACATGATGGACAGTACATCAATAAATTTACCTGGAGAACACGTTTGGTGACCTTATTTTTCGCCCTTTTCTTCGACAGCTCCTCGCTTTCCATGTCCTTCAAAACCCACATCCATGTCAAAGCACTCTGCACATTTTAAAATTGATATCATATAAATAACACAAGCCTATGTATATAGCAAGAAATAAACGTGTGATTCACCTTACTGGAGAAGCCATCATTTGCTAGTTCATATCACTGATAATATTTGTTTCCGCAAGCTTTTGGACGAACTTCATAATTTCTACTGCTTGAACCTAGGTCGAATGAGGGAAGACAGAATCACATCAAGAAATACTACATAAATTAATTTTCAGTACAACATACGTTATGAAATTAAACATACAACATACGTTATGAAATTAAACATACAACATACGTTGGAAGACAGGGGAAGACCATCGGGCTGTCCGATGTCCAAGCCCCCTATAGTCTTGGAGGGCAAATTATGAAATATATTGGAAGACGTAAGTCCATCCTCCGGCTTTCCAATCACCATGCCCTTGATATTGTTCTGATCAACCTATAATTAATTAAAATGAAAAATGAAAATGATTATAATTAACGGCTCCTTGATTTCAGATGCAATAACAGCATCACTCTTGGGCTCTCCAGACTTATCATTCATCGGTATAAGGCTGAAGATAACAAACATACTCATTAATTCCCTAAACCCTAAAAAAAAAAAGTAAAACAAATGAGGCTAATTATTATTATACCTAGATTTGTCTTCGGCTTCCATCTCCAAATCTGACATGGTAACTCCAAGAAACTTAGTGCCAACGTCGACCGCCATAAGTCTTCCACCAGGCTGTGCTTTGCATAAAAATTTAACCAGCTGAATAGGGCGCATGTAATTCATTGCCAACAACAACAGATCCAAACAAGATGTGATAATGAATTTTATTAGTTTCAGCTTATTGCCGCCTTGTATATCAGACTAAATCCGTTTGGATAAACAACTTATATAGATGCTTATATCATTAGGGCTTATAACATCAGAGTTTACATCATACGCTATTTATATTTGGATATATACACTAAAAAACTAAAAATACTTACATAAATTGAAGTGTTTGGGATGTGACATTACATAAGCAATATCGAAATTTTAAATATTTTTAATTTAACAAAAAAATTAAAGAATCGAACCACAGCTATCAAGATTTTTTTTTGATAAAATTAATCAAGATGTAAAAATCAATATTTTAATATATTAATTATAATTATATATATAGTATAATCAATATTCGTCCTTAAAAAAAATATCAATATTCATATAAGACAAAATCAACATTAGATAAGTATATAGTTACGTAACAAAAAAATATTCATATAAGAAAAATATTAATATTCAGTTTCATTTTGTTACGTAACAAAAAAATAATAAAAATCTTCATTAAATTTTTTTTTTGTTACGTGTGTTAATCTAGTAAGATAAGTATATAACAATTTTGTTACTCATGCACTGCCAAAGATAACTAACATTATAATTAAAATATATGTTTTGAAAAAGTGGATTCAGAGAGAATCGAAGGAAGGGGGTTACATAAATTCATAAGCTCCTTGTTAAGCCAGAGGGTAAGCTGAAAATTTAGGCTTATTAAAATATGGCATAAGCAGCTTATGAAACTATGATAAACTATTTTTATTTATTTACCCAAACACTTTTAAAAAAGCTTATGAGAGTAGATAAGCTCACATAAACTCAAAATAAGTGAATCCAAACGGGGCCTTAGTGCTTGTTTAAAATTAAAAGTGATACATTGGATTGTAGTTACGTTCTACTAAAACAAAAGGAACCAAGAAGACTGAACCAATTCATTTGGTTCCTATGATTAAAATAAAGGTTAAAGTGCATTTTTTCCACCCGAAGTTTGAAAAAGTTGCAATTTTAACCTCCTATGTACAAAAACTACAATTTTAGTCCCCTAAGATTTAACTCCTTTGGATCTTTGATCTTTTGATCAATTTTGACTTATTCAATGCTTACGTGGCAGGCCACGTATGTAATTCATTAATTAAAACTTTTTAAAAAACCAAATAATCAATTTTTAAATTAAATAAATGAAAAAAAGAATTAAAAAATCAGAAAAAAATAAAAATAAAACCCAAAACACTTCATGTCTATCTTCATCTCTTCCGATCCAACCCAAATAAACAAAAATTACCAACTCATTCAATTCAAAATCCAAAAGATTAATTAGAATATCTTTCGGCATCAAATCGAAAACCCAAATTGTGAAGATTCCTCTCATCCTCAACATCAGTAGAAGAAACAACCTGAGCAACACTAGAATAACCCTTTGCATCAAATTGCGAACAACAACACCCACCAAAATTCTCAATTAACTGAAATCTCGATTTACTCACACTAGAATAACCCTTCACACATCAGTAGAAGAAACCCTTCTTCTGTGTTTTGGAAATGGGGTTTTACAATAATATTATAAAGAGGGTTTATGAAGTTTACAGTGAGCAAATGGAATGATCACCATTGATTTATTGAAAGAAAATTCAATGGCATGGATCGGAGAAGGGCTATCATCAAATGACTCTCACTAAAATGATGTGTGAAGCTCGCATACTTGAAAATCATTACTTGGAAGGTGGTGTTGGTGGCTGGGGTTAGTAGAGAGAAAGAAGGGAGATTGAACCAACCATGCAAATTCCTCACATCCTCAAGCGTCCCTTCACTTTTTATTTTTTCTGATTTTTTTAATTCTTTTTTCATTTATTTAATTTCAAAATTGATTATTTGGTTTTTTAATTTTTTTTAATTAATAATTACACACGTGGCCTGTCACGTAGGCGTTGAATAAATCAAAATTGACCAAAGATGCAAAGGGGCTAAATTTTAGGGGGTCAAAATTGTAGTTTTTGTACTTAGGGGGCAATTTTCCAAGTTTTTGAAAGTTAGGGGTGGAAAAATGCAAGCCTAAAATAAATAATCATATTTTAGTGAACCAAACCACCCAAAACTAATGACCTTACCCACAGACAGAATCAACAACAAACTTAAAAGAGATTCAAAGAAAACCCTCTCTAGGTGTATTAGCAAGTTGAACAAAAAAAATCATTAACATTAAACAGATGTATTTACTAATTCTAAGAGCAGAATCACAACATTTAACTATATTCAAACACCCATAAATCAGAGAGAGAGACCTGATTGATAGAAGAAAAAAAATTTAATTATTTAATTTCAACTCATAGAAATAATTATTTAATTTCAACTCATAGAAATAATTGTTTAAACAAATATTTAAGAAAAAAAATGATAAGTGTAAGAAAAAATTATAGTTTATGGGAAGTGGAAAAGACGGTTTTAGAGGTTTGCTAATAAGCTGTAATTAATTAAAGATTAGTGTCGTGAACATATATTTTAAAAGCGAAATTAATTAAAGTTTATGGAAAGTGGGAAAGGCGGTTTTAGAGGTTTGCTAATAAGCTGTAATTAATATTAGTGTCGTGAACATATATTTTAAAAGCGAAATTAATTCAACCAAAACTTGTGTGACATAATGGTAAAAACAGAGAAGAATGGTCATCTGCAACCGGGTTCGACTAAAATTCCAGTTATGATCAATATGAACAGTACAATATGTGAATATGTACAAATTAATATTAGTATTTATCCTTTTGTCAAAAAAAAAATAGTATTTATCCTATCAACTGTGTGGCAAATTGACACAACAAAGAATAATCACTCGAGCACGGAAAAACTTTTTTTGAATCAAATTAAAAATAAAATAGTTTATACTTCCTATTTTAAATTGTTTTAAATTTGATATAAGGATTTGAGAATACAACACAATCAGAAAGAAAATAGCACTAAATTTAAAAGCAAAGTGACAACATCAAGGGGAGCAAATAAAAATAGTGAAAAAGAAAAACGTGTATTCAGGGTAAACTTCTTTTGCGTGTTCACGTGGAACTTAGAAGTTTATGCTATTCTTTTTTTCCAGGGAAAGTTTATGCCATTCATGTTACTTCATCCATCCTTGAATCTTTTTTGTGTTACACTATATATTGTGTTGTATATAAATATTATAGACAGATACACAAAAGATAATTTAATAATAGTCTTAAGTGTTTTACACAAATTTATTACTCCAACAATGTTTTTTATACACTTGTGATTATTGTTACAGGGTCTTATAAAAAACGACAAGGGAGTATACATTAAAAATATATAACCATATTTGTACTACAATTGCAAACATATAGTTTATGGGTGAACATTTTTAAAAATAAAAATTCAGGTTTATGTGGTTTATGATAACTTTGTTTTCTTTCCGATGATAACAGTATTTATAAATGAAAGCATATTAATATATTATGAAGGTGTAACAAGACTACCTGTTGAAGTCAGAGAGGACCCGAATGTGTTGGGCATGTTTGAAGTTTCAATATATTCCTATATATAAGGCTTGGTCATTAGTAAGCTACAGAATCATTGTTTCTGTAAACACAGCTGCAATGTTTGTGATTCTTGTATACTTTGCAAAAAGCTCCTAAATCTTAGAATATTAAATTAAGGGTACTACTATCTTTTAAAAATAAAGAACAATCCATCAAGGAAAAAAAGTAAGGAATAAATTTACGTTATAGATAGACGGATCCAAAGATATGCATTTTTTTTGTTGAAAGATCCAAAGATATACATGTTAAATATCTGCGAATTATAACTTAATATTGTTAGGGAATAAATGGTGGAATTAGTAGGACTTGTTTTGTAAGCAAGCTAAATTAGTGTACTTAATTTTTTAATGAATGATGGGGATTGGAGAATGATGGATATGGTTATAGATTATTATTTTATGAAAGGTTGTAAATAGATTAATTACTAATTAGTATGCATGATACATGCAAGTGGGATAAACAAACATATTTACACCTTTCGCCGTAATTGAAAGCAGATAAAAGTGGCATAGAAGTCTTCAAGATCTAAAAACTAACTTCAACGATAACTTCAAATACTCTCTCCGACCTTGTTTAGTTCTTGAAGAACAAAAACTTTTAACATTAAAGTTTTACCATCAGTTTCCCCTCAAGGTGTCAATTTTTCTTTGGAGACTCATCATTGATCGTTTACCCACTAAGTCTAATCTGTTTGCTGGGGGATTTTGGCGCAAGTTGCTGGCTGCGGTGACTATGAATCGGCAAAACACCTATTTTTATCGTGCAACGCCTTTGGTTCGCTTTGGCATCTGGTGCGAGATTGGATTGGCTGCTCTGGAGTCGACACTGATAATATCTCTGATAATTTTTTGCAGTTTACATATTTGACAGGTGGTGGTAAAGCTAGACGCTCGTTTATGCAACTCATATGGCTTTTGTGTGCCTGGGTTGTATGGAATGAACGAAATAACCGTCTGTTTAATAATGTTGTCACTCCCATACCCCGCTTATTAGACAAGGTTAAGTTGATGTCTTTAGGGCGGTTGAAAGCTAAAAAAGCTAGTTTTGTTTTTGGCATTCAACAGTGGTGGTCAAACCCTTTTGTTTGTTTGGGTATTGACTAATGTTGTGTTGTTTGTGTTCTGTTGTTACGTTGTAAAACTTGATTATCTGTAGTAGTCCCAAATGCACATCTTGTGCTTTCGGGATTGCTCTGGTTGTGGTTATAAAATTCCATTTTGGCTTGTTAAAAAAAAACATTAAAGTTTTACCCAAATCCTCCTTCCCTAGACAAGAAACATACCTTATTGTAAATGTATCGATATAATAATAAAATGAGATTTTATGTGTATCAATTTTGTTCTTTTATTTTTGTTTATATTTGCACTTATTTTATAATTTTGGCATCTAAAAAATATAATGTCTTCGAAGACTAATTAAACCAAGTGTGAATTCGAAGAAAGTTGCGTATTGAATAAATTTGATTAAAGTTGGAGAAGTACACAAAATCAATTCAAAAATGCACAATTTTATTTATTTGATTTTAGCATGTACATTACATTACATTCTCCCTAAATATATGTGGTATAATCATGACGTTGAGTTTAAATTATATTCGTGAAAGTTTGTTCAAAATGTTGGGATTGAAGTGTCTTATACTTAGTGTAAAGATTTGCAGCGTCCTTTGAAAACTCAAAAGAATGAATATAACACATGTTGCATTCTACCTAATGAGTTGTACAAATTTTCTCATCAAATTCCCTCATATAAGATGAGTAGCGTCAAACAAGAATGCATTCCAAGATGTTGTTTTGAACTTAATCTTACTGCCCTGCCAACTGACAAGTTTCAATTGACAGAGGAACATGATCAAGTACAAAACAACACCTTAGAGGTGCATTCTGTTATGTCACACTCATCTTATACGAAGGAATCTTATGAATTTTTTTGTATAACCATTAGGTAGAATACAACATATGTTTTATTCACTCTTTTGACTTTTCAAAGAGTCTTGCAAATAATTACATTCAGTATAAAACACTTCAATACCAACATCTTCCGCAAATTAACAAGAATTAAACTTAAATTCCAACAAAATAAAGACACTACATAATGATGATGCTACCTAAACATAATCTTGTGGCAGAATCAAACTCTTGAGAATATCTTCAGGTGATCTCAACAACGTAGTTTCCATCTCAATCCTCGGGAACATGCGTTTCTGACAATATCTGAAGAACATGTTCCTCACGCAGTCATCGTCTATCAACATTATCTTTTCGGTCTACAAAAAACCGGGACGTGCATACTGAAGGTCCTCCACCCTCATTGTGTCTCCGGGGGTTGAGTCCTTGATTGATTTCATTCATTCAGTTGATCCTTCAGATCCTTTAGCGTGGCATCGACCCGGACCTTGAACAAATGAGGGTTTATACCGTTGTAACGTACTTTAACTTTGAACAAATTATCCATTGTTTCAGATCTACACCATAAAAAATTAAACAATCAATGAAAAGCTCATTCAAACATTTCATCAAACACTTGGAGTGCAGATTATACGTAAACCCTAAAACTCATAACTACAACATAAACATGCAAACCTCTAAACAATTAAGCAATGTAAGTCCTTTACATGTAAACATTGTATCATTTCTTGCTAAAAAAATCAAAATTTAAACAAACCATAAAACTACAAAAATTCTAATTTAAGAGGAAAAATCTAACATATAAACATAAAAGGTTAATGATGTTTGATTATGAAAACTTGTTATTGTGATTGGAGTGTTGTTGGATTTGAACTTGAAGAAATTAAGGATTTGGTTGATTTGAGAGAGATTTTTGAGATTTGAGATGAGAAATGAGTAAATGAGCTGTTGTCTGACCTTTAAAAGGACACGGAACGTGAGTTAGAGATGGTAAAAAGGGTCAACCCGTCCCGTCAATAACTCGTCTAAAAAGGGACGGGGCGGACCAACTATAAAAATAGGGTTAGAAATCTCACCCCGCCCCGTTTTATGGCAGACCGGTGGGTTATCGTGTTGACCCGTCAATGTTTTAAAAAATATATATTAATTAAAATCTTGACATAAACAATGTAAAAATATATAAATTTAAAGCCAATTTTAGAAAAATCTAAATATATATCTAATGACTCCACTAAAAATATGAAAATAATTATTCAAACATATAAATTACATCTTATAATGTTCTATAATAAATCAATAAGACATTGAAAATAAAAACTCCATGAATTATCAATTATCTAATTGTTCCAAATATAAGGCTATAATCATAAAACAAAAGAGATAAAATTAATTGATTTTCCCCCCCACTATATGGAGGTGGAAATTTGAAAATTGATTGTGACTTGTAAATAAAAAGAAGTAAAAAAAAGAATTTCTTTTATACATATCAACCCAACAGGCAAACCCGCCCGCCCGACACCGCCCCGATTTTTATTGGGTTAGGCGGAGCAGACACCTTACTTGTGGCGAGTTTAAAATCTCAACCCACCCCGTCAAAATTGGCAGGTTAAATGGACCAACCCAGCGGGTCCAACCCATTTTGCCATCTCTGACGTGAGTTAATTCACGCTGGGTTCAGCGTATCTTATCTCACGCAGTGTATAACCTAGCGTGTGTTAACTGACATTGTGTTTAACTCATGCGTAATTTAACTTACGTTGGAGGCATTTTCAGAAGTGCAGTTGGAAGTGAACAAAATGTGATGGAAGAAGAGCAATTTTCTTATAATAATCCAACCTAATCTTCCACCCCAAAAGCCCCTACAATGTGAAGGACTATTACATGGAAGACTTCCATGTTGCAGTCGTTGAAATATACATTTCAATGTTAGTTAAAGGCTTGAATGTTAAATGATATTGACTGGAGTTAGAGGTGCTATAAACTCACTTAGTTGATGTCCCACTTTAGAAGCCACCGGGGACCACTAGATTGAATTAGTCTACCCCAAGTCATTACAACGACCCACACCTCTATCAAGTCAAGTCATCATCATTCTCCAACGGTCTAGACCCTCAAAACTTATATAAACCTCAACGCTCAAACTAGACCATTTCTACCTTTGATAGTTTCCATTTTCTTTTCAATCATGCACTCATTGTCATTGTCACTTCTTACATTTTTTTGAAGTAATTGTCACTTCTTACATGTGAAGTAATATTTTCGAATTTAATATTAGTCAAATATAAGCATATTTTAATTATAACAATAAGAGCAATTACATAATTTTTTAATTAGGAATATGACATGTTGTTGTAACGAAGAAGTAATATTCTTGAGAAAGAATAAAAAATTGTCCACCGACCCATTTGGCAATTGGAGAATGAGGTGTGCCATGCAAGACCACTTGTCTCCTTAGCGGCTCTCCCTCAAAAGGAAATTTTGAACCCACTACAATTAATCATGTCATCTTTCTCAATCTTTTCAAGGAAAATGTTACTCCCAAAAAATTTCTATTCTTTTTAAGATAAGGAAAACACTGCTACATTCGTTCCTAATTTATATTCCTTCTGTCTTAAAATAATAATTGTAATGATTTTAATGATAAAATTTGTATTATTTATTAAAATATTATTATTAATTGTAAAAGTTTGATGAAATTCAATAAAAAGAAATGATATTTGTATAATTAATTTTAGATAACTTTTGTGACAATCATTTTCCTTCTCTTTTTATTGAACAAAAACAATTGAGAGAGAAAGAAAAAAAAAGAAATAAAAACACATGAAAGATGAATGATATTTGTAAAACAAATTTTAGATAACTTTTGTGACAACCATTTTTCTTCTTTTCTTATTGAACAAAAACAATAGAGAGAAAGAAAAAAAAAAGAGAATAAAAATACATAAAAGTATGAGAGATGGTTGTTTCAAAAGTTGTTAAAAAGTGGAAGTACAATATTATTTTTCTTCAATAAATAAGAGTATAATATTGAAAAATAATAATAAATGTTACATAAGTATTCTGAAATGACAATCATTTTGAGACAAAAGAATGTTAAAGATACAATTATTTTGAGAGAGAGGGAGTAGGACACTTTGGATAAATTTTTGTGCCCTTTTTTATAAAATCGCTTTATTATTTCTAATTACTTTAAATATTTCTTTACCAATATACACATATTTATTTTACATTTTGTTCTTCAATCAACTATAAATATTACTCTCTCCGTCTCAAACTAGGTGTCCTCTTTACTATTTTTCAATATCTTAAATTATTTATCTAGTATATTATAATAATAATAATACAACATTTATTATTTTTTCACTAACATACTCTTATTTATTGCATTTCAATCATCTACTTTCAACAACCATAATTAATTAGTGTGTTTTAGTAAATGACACGTTTTTTTTATGATTAACAATATCAATTTTACATTAAAATCAATATTATTAGCCATTTTTTTAATACACGTGTAAAACACAAATGAAACACTTAACATGAGAAGAAAAAAGTAGTCAGAAATTAACACTCTCTTAAATGATAAAATTATACATATTTAATAATTTAACATTATTACAAACTTTTTTAATTCCCGTAATTTGGTCAAAGATAAAAGTTTCATTTTCATAAATTTTTAAACAATTACTTTAAATAAACTTAAAAAAGAATGAGGGAGTATTCACTTTTTAGATTAATCCCTTGAAGTAGCTGTGATTTATTGAGAAACTTATTTCAATATATGTTTAAGAGAATTAGGTATATATCACTCTTTTTGAGCAATAAATACCACTTTATTGTTTTTTTTTTGTTGAGAGAACCACTTGTATTGTTTGTATTTGATATTTATTTATTGTTTATTTTTTAGAGAACCACTGGTATTGTTTGTATTTGATATTTATTTAAAATGAGTAAATTGTTTGCTATTAATCTTTTTATACAAATGTTTTCTATTGAAATTAAATTGGCGGGTTCATGTTGAAACTGACCCAAATAAAATTTACAATTGAGCTTGACAAAGAAAAAAACTTTTGAGCAAAAGAAGCATAATTCACACAAAACTAAATTCTGTTAAAAATACATATAATATTTATTTTTTTTGAAAAAGTCAACAAGAACATTCACAACAAATTTAAAGAGTCCTAGTCAAAAAATAATAATTTTAAGAGTCAAAAAAACAAATTTTAAAACACAATGTGTGACTTGAAAACCAAACAAATACAACCACAAAGTGTATTAATTTTAAGGGTTTTTTTTCTAGTAAGTGTAGTTGATTTTTTAGTAGTATTTGAAAATGGATTAGTAATATTACTTTCCTAATTAATCTATACTTTTATTATTCCTCTAAAAAGAAGTCTACTTTTTTTTATAGAAAAAATCGACTATTATTTTTTGGGTTAAATATATTTTTGGTCCCTATAAATATATCAACTTTTTATTTTAATCTCTCTAAAATTTTCCTTCATCTTTTAGTCCCTATAAAATTTTCAATCACTACTTTTTGTCCTTATTTTTAATTAAATTTTTGTATTTTTTTATTGAAATTGTGCATAAATGTGTTGAATATTGTAAAAATCTTTCTTTTTTGGTAGGGTAGAATATTGTAAAAATCTTTCTAAAAAAATATTAGAATTTTTTAACAAAACATAAATTAAATATGAATATTTAACCACAAAAAATATAAAAATTCATATTTAATTTATGTTTTGTTAAAAATTCTTATTTTTTTAGGAGAGATTCTTATAATATTATAAATTTTTCAGCAAAATTTTATTCAAAAATCTGAATTCTACATATGAGTTTACTTTAAATGAAGGACCAAGAGTGAAAACACAAAAAATTTAGGGACTAAAAGTTGAAGAAATTTTTTAGAAGGACTAAAACAAAAAGTTGACCTATTTGTAGGGATCAAAAGCACATTTAACCCTTATTTTTTTTATTAAAAAATGTTCTTTTCAAGAATCAAATTTAGGTTCTTCCAAATGACTAATTATTTGTAAAAGCCATTAGCCACTTCAGCGCAATCATTTGATTTAAAATCAAACTATACAAATATTTGATTATTTTTTTAGGGGAAATATTTGATTAATTATAACAAATAAATTTTACTAGTATTTTTTTTTTTGGTTACAAATTTTACTAGTATTTAGGATAGAGAAAATATTTCCTTCATATTTGTTTTGACCAACTCTCTCTCTTTTCCCCTAAAAAAACTATCTCTCTCTTATTCTTGACTAAAGTTTGACCAACTCTATTCTTGTTTATGATATTGATATGTGAAATGTTTTTTTTCTTTTATTAAAAAAGTATATAGAATATTTTTTATTAAAATGATTATTCTTAATTTGACCAAAAGATAATTAAATATTTTCAAATTAATTAAAACTAAAAGTTCTTTTTTTTT
>Ga0228711_1001489_pt1 | contig 34542 bp, 20 predicted proteins | sample MedpolnodulmetaG_2_FD_177996 | JGI IMG/M metagenome (GOLD analysis project Ga0228711, IMG submission 177996) | Root nodule microbial communities from Medicago polymorpha collected in Santa Monica, California, United States - brown nodules | ecosystem: Host-associated > Plants > Roots > Nodule... | reverse complement strand
TTTCATATTAAAATTTTTATTTAAAAAAAAAAAAAGTTTCATAATTTAGCGGCCCACCCAAACATTTTTTTCTGACTCCGCCACTGAAACCTGTTTATAATATTCTTCTTCTTATTGCATCTAATTTTTCTCAATTAATATATATTAGTCTCCACATGATGAAATTGTTCCTCCTATTATTAAAACTTCTATTGAACTTACTACTTCTAATGTTAGTATTTGGCTTAAATGCTCTTTTAGTCCCCTAAGTATTTAATTGGTATCGCTTTGGTCCCTTAACTAAAAAAAAGATTGTTTGAGCACTTTAAGTTTTTTTTTAGTCTCGTTTTGGTTCTGTTAGGTTTCCGTTATCTTAATATATATAAATGTTAAACAGTTCTGATATGTTTGCCCTAATTAATCTCGCCTTTTTTGGTGGATCTAAGTAATTTTTATGAAAAAAAGAGTTTGCAAGGAATTGAACCAGGTACCATATGCTTTCACTTTACAACTATAACCGCTATGCCACTTCTACTTTTGTTGAAATATTGTTGCTTCCAAAAATGAAATACATGACTAAAACATTTTTTTTAAATCCCCAACCGCCCTAGCGGTTTCCTCTCTCATAGCAGTTATTTTTTATTATTAGTAGTACCTTTATTGATAATAGTTCTTTTTTCATTTTTTTGGTGTATGCTTACTACGTTTTACGATATTAAAGTTGCATCTTTAAAATTGTAGATAATTTGATTGATCCAGATGATAATTTTATCATTAGACACTTCACTTTTTCCTGTAATTTTGTCGGCCTCTTTGTTTCTCCTATATTATATTACTTGAAGTTGTTTATTCTGACTTTTTATTTGCAAAAATCGCTACAGTAGACTATAACATTACTTTGTTTTGGCAAAGTAATGACTTTGATTCCATATTCATTTTTGTTGATTTCCATATTCATTTTTGTTGATGCAATCTAAATGTTGTTAATTTGCTTTTTTGAGATTGTGCATGTCGATCACTCTCAATTATCACTTAGTTTGATTCTTTCTGAGTTTATTTGCAACTCTACAAATAATAATATAGGCAATTTGATATTTCATATATGAAACTCTACAAAATTCGTGCATCGCACGGGTTAGATTCTAGTTAAATATAATCATCATATCATATGACACACAAAAGGAAAACAGTTTTTATTCACATACATACATGGACCATAAGTAGGGCAAGTGAAGAAATATTCTTCACCTTTTCACCTGTTTTCAATTAATTTTCAAAGCTAATTATCCATTATGTTGACTAACTAACAACAATCAATCATTCATTGAGACGAGGCTCCATCCAAACTAACTTAGACTTTTGTGTTTCCTTGCCTCCACGTTTATTTGAAACGTCACAAAGTCACCCTTTCTAGTCTTCTAAAGTTTTTACTTCAATTTCTACTTAGGTACTATTCATTTACACAAGAATCTAGCTTAACATAATGTTCAATGGCCAAAACCTTTTGGTAACATATTCAATTATCCATGCCCTTGACCAAACTCAATTTTCTTTTAAATTTTGATCAATGCCACTGTCTCCTTATATATGTATGTTCCTTGTCAAGTTTTAAATAAAAATCTAAGACCACGTATCACGACATTAAGATTTTTTATGTCTATGCGACCACAATATGACTGCATTGGCCATATTTGACCGCAATTTTTTTTCCGTTTACAAGTATCGTGAGACGATTAAAAAACTTTTTTTTTCTTCTTCTTGTATCTTTATGTTTGCATATATAGACATAAAGAATATGCAATTTGTTGTAGTCTAGCAGAGGCCAAAAAGCATAGTTGGTGAATGACAAAATAGGATTGTTAGCTAAAACCAAATTCTACATAATACCAAACTACTGTCTGATGTTTCTGCCTGACCATTGGCCAATGACCACATTACATTCCTGCATGATTCTGTTTCACTCCTAAGTTTAAGAAACACTAACTCACTTACATTTTCAGAGTGATGTTATATATAGCAAACAATTAATTCGTGAAATCTCTCAAAACATGTTTAGAGTTTAAAAAGGAAACGTCGAAACAACCAATCACACTTAGTTATGATGGCTTCATGATAATTATTCTCGCTATATTTAATATTTTCCATTTTTGAAACATGTTGATAATAAACTTGTAAGACCAGCCTATTGTTTGATCAAAACATACCAATTAATAACAGGAATTGGTATAAATAGGAAGTTTATGAAAATTAACAATGTGGCCTTTCCTTAATGAACAAAACAAAAAATTTAGCTACTCAATTCTAACTTCAATGGGTTCTTTAATGAATTCATAGTCTAGTTTCTAATTAATGGAAGTATATGATCAATGTAACAAAGAAGTTGGTGTATAAAATCAATGAAGACAGAAATAGTACACAACACAAGCAAGCTATACATGCATCATTTATCACCACCTCCCCAAAAAGAAAAAGAAAAATAATTTTTGCATTAATTCCAAACCACCATCCATAATGTTTCACTGTACCCTCAACAACAAATTAAATTGAAACAATATATAGGGTACTCTAAATTAAAAAAATACATGAATTTATATCAAACATATGCATACATATAAACCTGTTGTCTAGCCAAGAGTATTTAGATGAGATGGCTCGGATTTCTTTCAGTTTAATCATAGGTCTTGAGTTCGTATTCTTTGAGATTGCAACAACGTTAAAATTCTTAATACAGAAGTTTACTGCTCGTTATGATCTTATCGGACTCGAGAGATTAATATCTGCTATCGAGTACTCCTTCCAGAAGATGGTGATCCACTCCCAGATCCATACATATTATGTCCCATCATCATCATCATAGAAGATGGAACTCCAACTCCATGACCATAAACTCCACCACTACCCTCACCAACACTCCCATCTCTCTGATCACTCCTACCAATCATAGCACTCTTCTCTCCTTCCATCTCCCTATACTTACTCAAATAAATCTTGAGTGGCTCAACATAATCTTCAAATCCAAGTGTTGTCATAGCCCAAAGAAGATCATCACCGTTGATTGTTTTCCTCTTCTCTTTCTGACACTTATCAGAAGCTTCTCCTGTTATGAAACTGATGAACTCTGATACACACTCTTGCACTGTTTCTTTTGCTTCTTTTGAGATCTTTGCGTTTGCTGGTAAAGCCTTTTTCATGATCCTACTCACGTTTGCTATTGGAAGAAACCTGTCTTGCTCTCTGCAACCTGTTTGACCACCTCCTGACTCATTGTCTGATTCAGCCATAGTTGCAAATCTATGAAATGCTACCAACCATATATAGTCTTATTATATGTGTGTGTGCATTTATATATTCAATCATATGCTAACATAATAAAATATTCTTTACACTAGTGTGAAGTGAGAAAAAAAAGACCATAGTGTAAACTATATATAATGATTTAGATTAGATTGTGGGATTCCTTGGATTCATCTAGATATAATTATAAAGAATTTTTGTGCTCATAAAAAAATGTGGGTGGTGGTGCCTACAAAGAACAATTAATTCAAATTTTAAATTCGCTTACAAATAATTAGAGGTTGAATATACAATGAGCAAAATTATAAAATATGAGAACGTTTACCATTAATCAAAGAGAGTCATGCTAACAAGTGCTTTGAATTTCTTGGATTCATCCAGATAAAAAAAAAGAAGTGGGTGGTGGTACCTATAAAGAAGAATTAATACAAAATTAAAATTCACTTAAAAATAATTAGTTGTCTCATACATACTCAACAAAATTATAGAACATGAGAGTTGTTTATTGTTAATTAAATTAGGAAAATGTTTTTTGTACCTAAAAAAATTAGGAAATTCTTTGTCAAGGAATTAGATATAATAATACATTGAAAATTTTACACTCAACTTTTAAAAAAAATTAAAATGTTATTGTCAATACAAATTTTTTATTTTGAGTTCCACTTAGTAGCATGACTCAGACAAGTTTAGTTTTTTTTTTTTTTTAATGTGACCAACCAACAAAGTATATAAAAAGTGAAGATAAAAAAGTAGGTATGGTATCAAAATGTGGAAAAATTAATGAATGAAAAAGTTTGGAAATTGGCGGGTGAATTATAATTCATAGGAATGGGGGGAGACGGGGAAGTGGGGTATGTATGGGTGTTTGATGAGTGATGCCTGTGTGTGTATTTATGGGTTTTGAGTTTTTTATAGAACTAAATTTCGAAAAATTTACCTCATACCATCTTAATTATACATACCTCTATCCCCACAATTAATCAAATTTTACCCTTATCAATTTTGAAAATCCACTTATGATTCCGGCCAATTCAGTTTTCAAAAGTGTCGGGATGAAGACACTTTTAACTTTGAAAGTGATTCGTTCCAGTAATTTTAAAATTGAAAGTGCTGATATATAAATATGGGTTTTACTAGAAGTCATCCATAAAGGCGTTTTTTAGCAACTTACATCTGAAGGTGTGATTTTCACTTTTTAGTTATAATTTTGCTAAAAGACACCTTCATAAAAATTAGTTGGTGTCTTTTAACAAATGCTCATAGAATAACTTGCTAAAAGACACCTTCATAAAAGGTGTCTTCTAGCAAAACCCTATAAATATTTATTAAAAAAAATTGTGGGGGCGTGTGGAATATATAGCTTACAATTTATAGTGAATTAAACTAGTGTGTTTAACTTTTAAAAATAAAATATGGGTCTCGTTAACCAGTGAAAAGTGGTGTAATAACTAGTTAGTCAAAAGTAACAGTTTATATTTCCAAGACAATTTTTCTATTTTTGGATTCCTTAACCAGTGTCCCGGGGCACTGGTTAACGTTCTTCATAAAATATTTATGATGAAATTTACATATAATCTATCTAGAGAAATTATAAAGTTTAGTCCAAATCATATAATTAGTATGAACAAAAAGTCCAACCACCTCTTCCAAAGTCATATCATATAATTAGTATGAAGAGAAAATAATGTTTAATTGTTGTGGTACTGTATTGAGCCGTGGATATTTTGAGGCCATTCATGTCTAAGAAGGGGTATTGATCACGTGTGTTTGAATTTTTACATTGGCTTGGAACTGCGTGGACCTTAGAATCCAAGCATCCATGTCACTGCTGAAAGGAGACAATGGTGTAAGGACACCTTTAATGGTGCAACTCAACAAGACTACAAGAGTATTGTCATGCTCCCCTATCACTTTAAACTCAAAGTAATCCTTTTTATTTTTTGTTTTAATGGTGTCCTTAACCTACAAGTTGGTGACTAAAACCAAATCAAGGATGTTTATCGGAGGTGCTCTAAGTTATCTCTAAAGTAAAAAGTAGGCTCGGTTGAACGAAAGGTGGTGCATGTGTGACGGGTGAAGATCCTCTCCATTTCTTAAAGAAAATGAAAATGTTAATTACTATAGTTTTGAAGTAAATATATAATATAAATGCACATATTTCAAGAATTGAAGACATTAATTGCACATTTATACATCAAAACTTTGGTAATGGAAGAATTGAGAGAACTTAAAATAGAGAGGATCTTCATCCATGTGTGACACTGAGCATATTTTTTTGTTCGTTTAGGTCTTTCTTATAATCGTAAGTTAGAGACTAATCTTTTAAAATATGCACCAACAAGAGATTGAACGTATGATCACATGTTTAAGAGAGACAATTATTTGTCAATAGAAAAATTTGTAGGTAATGAAGATAATTCTAGTACAAAGTGTGTTAAGCACTTTTACTTCATGCTTTTTTTTTTCTTTTCATTTAAGCTACCAAATATACTAAATGCATGTTTGAATTTGGGGTGAGTTTGACCAAATTAAGGTGAGTCACCGTAATTTTACAAAAGATATACTTTAAAGTTTATACAAAATCATGGTGTCACCATAATTTCGATAAACCAATCGTGATATCAAATATGTCATTATTGCATATTTGGAATCACGGATATATTTTTTCCCTCCCAATCGAATTTGTTCCATACGTATGAGTCATAAATCAAATTTCTGACCACACGTTTAAGGGCCTCAAGTCTCTTATCAAGTGGATCAATCCATTGTTAATGTTGAAGATAGATTTTGATGATACATGTTTAAATCTCATTTTAAACTTTTACAATAATTATATAATTCAGTTTAATCTCTCGAAAGATTAAAATCAATTTTAATCTATCAAAAAAATAAATTGAGAAATAAGTTAACTCATAAACCAAAAGTCCGCAAACAAATGTCCTTCAATAAAAATAGAATTCGGCTATTCTCCCAGCAAGTTTTGCTCCCACCCCAACCAAACTGATCAAAATACCCCTGCGTTATTAAACTAACGCATGTGTAAAATGATGCGTTACTTAACTAACGCGGCGTGACTTAAGACACGCAAGTGAAAACCACTGTGTGAGTTAACTCACGCCTACTGACATACCATGTTGGTGTTGTACTGATATGCATTCAATGCAAACTATGTGATCCGTAATCTTTACACGCTCATAATTGAACTGAATTACGCCAGTTTAACAACATTATCAGATAATACGACATAATCGATCAAAATTACACAAAATCATCGTTTTTGTCACGATCACATAATCACACATAACGATCCAAACGGTCAAAATTACACAAATTCGTCGGTAATGACCCGTAATCACTTAATCACAATTAACGATACGTAAATGATCCAAATTACATGAACATGTACTTAAATTCCCAAAATCACATAATGGTCCAAATAACCAAAATAACCAAAATTCATTGTATTTCTCAAAATCACATAATCACATATAAACGATCCAAATTGCACAAATTCGTCGTTAATGACGCGTAATCACTTAATCGCATATAATGCCACATAAACAATCCAAATTACATCAATTTATCCTTAAATTCTCAAAATCGCAAAGTCTCACATAAACGATCCAAATTACACATAACACAAATTCATTTCAATTCAATATTACAGACACAAATTCGAACACATTAGACTATTACACGTTCATTAATATTACACTTCAACGGATCAAACATAAATATGTACAGTGTTAACCTCAACCATTAACCTAAACATGTAATCAACGTCGCTATTATCTTCGAGAAGTTGTGAATAATACACGGTCTTCCATAAGTCTTCTTCCTTATCCTCCCCCAAGTTCACGCCTGACACATTTACAATCACATCACATGTTCTATGATTTGAACCAATATGGATAAAGAAGTCGTCAAGTTTTACTTTCAACTCGTCCAACTTTTCGGTGGGATTTACAAAGAACCTAGCCCTCCTTTTCACATATACATAACGAACATGAAGTTTAACTGGATCTTGTGCATCTTCAGACATGTTTCACTTCACAAAATATAATGAAAAACAAATTTGAGAGAAATGAGATAAACTAAATATTTGAATAATTAGAGACCAAAAAATGGGAGCAATAATTGGCGTGACATAACCGGCCACCAAAAAAAAATTCACTTCATATATTTATATAATTTTAGTTACATATTGGCCACAAATATCCAAATTACATATTCGGCCACAAAAAAATACGTCGGTGTGATATAATGCAAAAAATAGGACAAACACCGACCAAAAAGCCTCATAACCTATAACCTATCTAAGTAGTCTAGTGATAGTGCTAAATTTCCGTCTTCTTTCATGTCTTCCATGACTTCAAATTCTTGTTTCTTTTTTTTTTGCGGAGTGGAAGTATCACCATAAATAATTGGATTGTGCTCATTTGTTGGTTTCTTTGGCGGCTTCGTCTCCTTGGACATGAGTTCATTGAATGCGTTTTGTCTATCCAAAAACTCAAAATGTCAATTTTACGCCCCACCAATCTTGTTATTATTCCACTCCATACAACTCGGTGGTAACGGACAACCTTCCTTCAAAATAACATGAAGATAGTGGTCGGGAATTAAGCAAAGACACATGATGTTGGAATGTGGCTTAAGTGGTGGAGCACCTCGGATTGGGAAATATGTCTCACATATACCTTTTTCAGGCAAAGTCAGTAGAACAACGACTCTATTGTAGCAAGTAGCAATAATGTGACCCATATCCGGAGTGGTCAACCACTTATCTACCAGCGCAATACCACTTGTACATTTTGGAGGGTGTTAACCATTCAAGATTATGTTATAACGCTCCTTCGTGTCATATATCGGCATGTAGTCACTCTTATGATTTCTCATTTCATGAATAAGTGCTTGACGAACCAATACATGATATTCCTCATCCATCCCTAAGTGCCTAGCTATGACCCGGAATCCACAATGACCATGCCCTTTAACATTCACAATTTCTCCAACAAAAGGTCTCATGATATTTGGAATTTGTGAAATGTATGGGATATTCCAAAAAGGTTTTGAAGTAGACGATGAAGCTTGTGAGCGGGAGTAAGTACCAATACGTGCATCCTTCCTCTTTGGAAGTGACTTATTGGGTTGTGAAGGTTGACTATCCGGATTTTGAGAATCAATAGTCTCCCACGTAAAGGGCATTCGACCCGTTGATGATACTTTGAGTGTAGTCCTCTTCCTTTTAGGTGCTCCCTTGGTTACCATCTTTTTTGAAGGTGGAGACAAATTTGTGTCTTCCGGAAATGCTAATTGACGCATGATCTCTTTGATGTAGAGTTTCATCTTGTAAGGGCATTTCTTGAGACGTTCTTGAATGTCATTCCACTCTTCCATCACGAAAAATCATCATCAACCTCTTCTCCTTGTACACTCAACATTTTCCAATGAGAGTATATATCATCCAATACAAGAGGCAATTTTTGCTTACTTTTCATGACAACAATACACGCACAAGGAAAACCGTACGATGTCTTTTGCACACAACCACAATCTTCCTTACCAAATCCAAATGTCTTGGAGCATTTCAATTCATCATAGATAAATTTCAATGCGCGTCTAGATAAATAACCCTCCAACTCTCTCATCATCTTGATTTTTTTTGTAGTTGTGTTCTAAGGCCGTTTTGTTCCTCCCAAAACTTCCTTATATCTCACCAAATTGCACGACCAACATCTTGTCTATTTCATTCCAACATGATGCCAAATCACCCACGCTACTCCTCAAAAAAAATTTCAATACTCCATGAGCCGATTCAACAATGTTGGTGGTTTTACACCCTAGATGCAAGACTTTATTCGTCCATGCCCTCACAAATTTTTCCTTACGGTTCAAAACTGTGGTTTCAACATATACAATGAACTCAAGAAATGGCATGCATACTTCTTTGAATTTCAATAAATCACTTGCATATGATTCCTCCATAGGAGATTCGACCAACTCTTTCCAAGCACTCACGATTTTCTCAACAACATCTCTATTCTTCTCCTTGTCCTTCCTCACTTGTTTCTTGTCAACGTTTGCATCCCTACGAGGCTTTGGTTTAACTCTACAATTCGTGATGCACTTAGCCCTTACATTCTTCCCTTCATGAAAAAAACAAAGCATAGTGTATGTTTCAGGGAAAACTGTGGCAACGAAATTCATCAAAGCAACATCCCTGTCAGTGACAATCACCTTAGGCATGTTGTCTTTTGAGGACAAAAGACCTTTCACCATCTTAAGTGCCCAAGTAAAGTTATCCTCTTGTTCAAAGTGAAGAAAGGGAAAACCAACGGAATACATCATTTTGGTAGAGGTGCAACCAACTATCTCAAATAACGACATTCAGTGGTTGTTGGTTTTGTAAGTGGAGTCCATGACCAAAACGGTCGGAAAAGTGTTGAGCAATTTAATTGACTCCGGATGAACAAAAAATATGTCTTCAAGAGTGGTTTCCTCACTATTGCATCTTGTGTAATAGACGTATTGGTGCTCCACCAACATCGTAATCAAGTATTGTAACTCCGTCATGTTACCTCTTTGCCCCTTGCGCCATCTAGTTCGCACATTGTACACTTGCTTGATAGTTGTTACACTTTATTTTTTATTTTGCTTCAAATTGGTGAGAATATTCCGAGGCACCGTCAAACTCTTTGTCATGTCGATAACTTTTTTCTTCTCCTCCGCACTAAGTCTACCCGCAAGAAGGTGTCCTTGTAACTTTTCCTCCAAGTCATGGTCGTGCATTCCACAAAGCATTGCTATCCACCAATCATTTGTATCCTTATCAAAGAAACCTTTCAACCTAAACAAACATTGACATTTCCTTGAGTCGATGCCTTCAAGGTTTGGTTTCTTCCTCGTCTTAGGTGGCTTGTATATCCCACTCCTTTCACATTGCATCATCAAGTACGACCTTTTTAATCTTGATTTATCTATACAAACAGTAAATCCGGCCCTTTCCCCTTGTCGACGAACCCAACCAAGTAACTCTTCTCGCTCTCTCCATCTTGCATTTGTTGTAAAAAATGAGGCGGTGTTGCGAACTTTGCAAACAACACCGATAGGTATCGGTTTAGGTTCTTCAATTTTACCAATGTTAGCTTGAAATGGAATTTTGACTTTAAACGGTTTCACATTAACGGTTGGTTTGACATCACCGGAACCTACGCCGGAAGCATCGCCGAAAGCTTCAATTTTGGCCGGTTTCGGTTCAACGTCGTCACCCGCCACATTGTCAACCATCTCACTAGTATATCTATTGAATAAAAAATAACAAAGAAAAAATTAAAAAATTACTTGTGGAAGAAGCTAACCAAGAACAAAAGTGGCGTAAAAAATTCAAAAAAATTGTCTACACACAGTAGCGTGACTTAAGTCACACAACACTTAACTCCTGCGTTAAGTCACACAACCTTTAACCCTTGCGCAAGTTAACGTGCGCCAAGCCCTATTGCCTACGAAAACCAGACGAACCAAGCACAAAAACCAGCAAAATGAGATGAGTTTAGATGATACATTACCTGATATTTGCAATGATTTGGAATGAGGATTTTGACCCAAAATATCGCACTTTTTGGGTTTTTGAAGGTGGAGGGAAAGAAAATGGTGTTTGGAGTATGGACTGATGGGTTTTGTACAAAAACAGTAACTATGCGTGACTTAACTCACGCGGCATGAGTTAAGTAAGGCATCGTTACTTAAGTAGCGCAAGGGTAATTTTGTAAATTCAGTTTGGCGCGAGTGTTTTGTGCTGGGAGAAGAGCAGAATTCATAAAAATAAAGTTATAGTTCATCAATGTTGCCCAATTTCTATACATTGTCCATGTCCTCCTTCTCTCTTTGACCCCCTCTTTTTCATTTCTTTGGCGATGTTATGTATTTTTGGATTTGTTGATACTAATGAATGAAGATAATGATGTTTGTTTAGATTTGTTTGAAAGAAAATGTTTTTTTCTTTTTTTTAGGGGTAAAAGAAAATGTTATTATTGAGATCAAAATATACCTTCTCAATTTGATCCTTTTGCATAAAACTTCAATAGGAAAACCATTGGAGTTTGAATGAACGGTACCCTTTGAAAATCAAAATCAACATAAAACATTGTCTATATACACATACTCTTTATGAACCACTTCTTCCAAAATAAAATATAAGCAAAAAGAGTAGTTGAAAAGTTGATGTATGTGGTTAAAAATTTAGTCTGATTATAAAATAGTATTGAAGGGAAAAAAATCATAATCAATTTTTTATGTGCTTAAGCAACAAAAAAAAATCCAACTTGTTTATTCAACTAATCATGCATTACCACAAAAGTGACCATGTATACTTTATTGATTGTTTAACTTCTCTCTAACCATGTTTAACATACTAAATTTTATTACCACTACAATTGCTTTCAAATGACAAAGCCAGTACTAATGGTAAATCAATGTGATTTACCTCATCAAGACCAACATTGTTCACTTAATGAATCAAACATCACAATGTAACAAAGATTGAATATCCTATCTAGTTGTTTAACCTTTGCTGATGCTTTTCAAGAGTTGGACCTTTTCAATGATCCAGCATTCAAGTACATATAATACTGCTGTTCAGAGAAGTTTGATGATGTAGATACTGGAGTATATCCAGAATATCGCCCATCCATCTTTGCCAAACAAATATCGTTCATATACTTCAAAATATCAGTCTTTTGGACGAATGGCTGAGACGCGTATTCCACAAATGGCATCCACTGCAGTAAAGAATAATATGAAGAATTGATATCTCCCTAAGGTACAGTACACTCTCAAACTTGTATGTAATAAAGCAAAACAACATTGAAAAATGAAAAGGAGAGCTTTGATTATAAAGGGTGATGGCACATGCTTTATATTTCAAGCTCGTGAATGGATATCATGAAACTGACTTGTAAGGTGATGATTGCCTAAGGGCCTGTTTGGGAGGAGGAAGAAAATATTAAGTGATGGCTTAATGAAGGAAGGAGGAAGAAAATGGTGATATATTTATGAACCATAAGTATTGAACATTTTAAAAACCAGAAACACTGCTTAGTTTGAAGCCTTGAACTATAACTAACGTACCTGTGCACCCTCTATCTCTGACCTCTGCACTTGGATCTCAGACGAAAGAGGCCGCAACATACACATAAAGAATAAATCTGACTTCTCAAAGAATGAACTGTGACTTTGTCTGTTTATCAGATATTCAGATGAATGGAGAAAAGAATGCTCAGTCATCTAAATCTTGACAAGAATCCAGGAAACTTTAAAGGAATAATAGGTTACTAATTTATCAAGAAAAATTAAAATAAATAAATGTTCCAAGCACACATTCTCCCATAAACAATGATATTAGTAAAAAAAAAAATGGACATGTCAATATGAGATTTGAACCTTCTACCTCCAATTTGAAGTCCCATTTTTTAATCATTAGACCTTCTGAATTGATAACATATTCGTAAAAGTATGCTACCTGAATGCTAATACTTCCAGAAATTCTGAATCAACCTATAAAATGGAAAGAACCAAGAGTTAAATGCCGGTAGAGGAACCGGAATCTACATGGACTAGCCCACATGTAATTGTACAGCATCGGAATTACTTACTCCTGTCTCTTCTTTGACCTCTCTTACCGCTGCTACACAAATATCTTCTCCCTGCATAGGTTAAATAAGTAGGTTATATATACACACAGCATATCATCATATACAAAAATAGTAAAGCTATCCAAATCCAACACATTTACCTGATCGACAACTCCGGTAGGGAATTTCCAAACTCCAGTTCCCTGAAATAGTCCACTATTTTCCTGAACAACTAGTACCTAGGATTAATGAAACAAGATATTAGCTGCCAAAAGAACCGTGTAAATTCAGATAACGAACATGAGAGAAAGTGATAAGAAATAAGATATGTAGGAGCAATGCGTGAGAGAATGGAGATATTAATTAAATGAAATATAGAGGCTATTCGTCAGTTATTTTTAGGAGAGGCAAGATTCTTTTTTCCTAAATGATCAAATACACTAGTTCTCTCTCGGACGAAAAGCACACAAGTTATTTTTCATCCCAATTTACACGACATTATCATTCTACCAAGGTACAAGATAGGAAAACTACATTTGTTAAAGGTTCAACCCTCAAACGTCAACGCAATACTTCCAATTAACCACAAGCTTGATTACGAAGTTGTTTAGTATTTAATAGCGAGGAAATACCTCGTGTTTTTCATTCATGACAAATGAACCAATGCCAACCCGGTGTGTGGCATTCGCAGGAATGGTATTTGGACTTTCAGGAATCCAATACACAAGCATTAAATATTTTGGTTCTGCATGGTGAAACCAAAAACCTTCCTGTCATAGAAAGAATCGTAAATGCATAAAATTGATACATGGCAACATTAGTAGAACTCCAATTTTCATTAACCAAACTTCTCAACAGAACCATTATCAATATGGTAAGCAACAGACTCACCTTAACTAAGGCTTCAGCAAGACCGACTAGACTGATAGGTAATTTAATCCAAACTCCCTTCTTGCCCTGCAAGACAAGGTCGATTTACTAACCGAAATAAAAAATTTGTGACAGATTCTAAATTTCCAACACATATGTAAGGATAAAAACACTTGTTGCACATAATCACTTCCAGTAAACAAAATAAACAAGAACCCGAGCTTATAGCAATTGCTAAATCAGAAAGGTAATGCAAATTCAAATAGGAAAATATTTATTAATTACCATCTGTTTCCAATGTAAAATCGAAGCTCTTAGAATTGAGACGAATGTAGTCGAATCCATTGGCTGATCAAGCTCGACAATAACACCACCATACTTGTCATCAGTCGATGTTAGTACTTTAATCCGTTGAACTTGATCTTCTGCCGCGGTTGACATGCATCGAATAGGAACCGTGGTTGTCACTCCAATCTTAACTAGTAAGAAAAGGAAACATATTAGATTGTTTATTTTAGAAATTCTAAAGAAACCTTAAGCAACTACCTCTTGAAGTGGGTCTTGTAATTGTTCTACATGAAGATATGAAACGTTGAGTAGCATTTGCAAGAAAACGAGAATTATTGGTTGAAGAGAAGATAATTGAGAATTTTGGAAGCGATCTAAGCATGATGTTGTTGTTGTTAATGTGAATCAAAGTATTGAATGAATGAGGTTGGAATTGTATTTATTTGAATTTCAATGGGATGAAAATTGAAATTGAAATTGAAACAGAAAAAGTGGATTGCATTCAAGGAAGTGGAACATCGGACACGGTGAGGGAAACCAAAAGTAGGTATTGTTCCACGTCGACAGTATCTAGATGCTGGTTTCTCTTGCCCATTTTTTATTGAATGAAAAAGTTTTTTCGTCCGGTCAATTTCATTTCCTAATTTTTTGAAATAGTTGTCCATCACTTTTATAAATGTCAACCAATTTAGTTTTAGGCAAATAACACTTTTTTGTTCCTTTTAGTTTAACATAATTCTTAAGTTAGTATTCTAAGTTTCGAAAGTTTCAATTATGTCCTTTTAGTTTGACAGAATTCAAAAGTTAGTCTTTAAATTTTAAAAGTTTCAAATAAATCATTTTAGTTGATAAACTATTTCACTGTTAGTATTCGTTTAATTGATGCTGATGTAGACGTTAAGTTGTTGACTTGAATCAAAATGTTATCTTTTAAAAGCTCAAGGGTGTTAAAACTCTACGTTTAATGGTCACAAATGATCATTTATAGTGCTAGAAAGACAACTATTTACAACAACAAATGTCTTTCTTGCACTATTAAACGACACTTATAGTGCTAAAATGATATTTGTGACCATTAAACGTAATGTTTTGACACCCTGAAACTATTTAAGTGACAGTGTTTTGATCCAAGTCAACAACATAACGACTACATCAGCATCAATTAATTATTAATTGACAGTAGAGGTAATGGTGAAATAGTTTATCAACTAAAAGGACCTATTTGAAACTTTTGAAACTTAAAGGACTAACTTGGAAATTATGTCAAACTAAAATGATCTATTTAAAACTTTTGAAACATAAATGACTAACTTAAGAATTCTATCAAACTAAAAGGACAAAACGTGGTATTTGGCCTTTAGTTTTTATGTACATGTTGCGTTAAACGCTGACGTGGAGTTTCAAGTATACTTTCATGTGTACACGAACAAATTTTGATTGAAATTGTTTTTTAATGGTTACTAACTTATGTGTTAAATAGACCTGGATATCATCCTAAAAAATAGTTCAAATGATGAGGGTAACAAACATATTTATACACCCGACAGTCTGGAAACGTGAGCAATGCGGGATTAGAAACAAACTATAAACAACTTCAAAATCAACTTCAACACCCACCCTTGCGTCTAGCGTGGGCCTGTGTGTAATTCCGACATTGCAATCTTTAACACAACTCTATATACCATGTTAAATAGACTTGAATCTCATCCCAAAAGGCAACTCAAAGGATGAGGGTACTCAAACATATTTCTACACTCAACAACACATGAGGGCACTCAAACATATTTCTACACTCAACAACACTGAAACCTGAACAATTTAAGACAAGAAACAACTTCAAAAACAGCTTCAAGAAATGAGATCAATTGACTTTCTGATTGAAATTGTTTTGTTTTTAATCATCTACAATCCCATCTTTGCATAAAACACAAACACCGACATTCAACTCTTGATGAATGGCCATCTAATTTAAGAGTTTTTTGAGCTAAAAAATCTTATGAAAAAAACACATTTGCCTCATTTTAAATTTTAAATTTGAACCCAAAGTTGCACTATATCATTTTTTGACACAAAACAAATGACATTCATTCATTCAAATTGATAGGGTACATCGATGCAATACAAATTCGCTAAAAACAAAAAGGATAAATCTGTGAACAAACTCACGACATCCATGTTAATAGCATAAAACGGCAAAGTACATAAGCCTACAAATATGACTATATTAAAATCTCCAGAATAGCCATGCCTCCGGATCTGCAACGTTGATGACGCCAAAGTCATTGGTTGGATCTGCACTAGATCGAAGCTGATCTGACAATCTGAATCGAACAAACACTTGAACAAAGGAAAAGACAAACAAGTCGCACAAAGACGACAAACAAAATAGCGTCACACTAAGACGACGAAATCACAAAAGGAAAACCTAATTCGATGTGAAAATCACTTATTTAAATAGAAGGGAAGGAGAAAAACGATTTAGAGGGATGATTTGAGGTCAAAAATTGACCCGAAACCACCCCTCTTTGGTGGATAAAGGAGAAGAAATTAGGGTTTCAGCCGACAGCTCACAAAAGAGAGAGGGGAGAGGATTCATGTTGTAGTATATCATATATTTGGTTTTTTTTGTTACATCATATATTTGGTTTACTCACCAATCACATTGTCTTAAAATAATAAAATATTATTATATTATATGTAAATATTTTATTATAATAGTAGTTAGTTATTCGCAAATTCCTTTGAAACTTACCAGTTTTAACAACTCGAGCAACGTCTTGGAGAATGATTTTTTTTATTATAAGAGTGAAAATTAATTTTAGTTCTTGACAAAAATTTGTTACTTTTGGATTTTCAAACCGTTGTATTTTGATTTTTCAAATTCTATTTTAAAAAATAATATCTACCTAAGTTGTTATTAGGTTGAGTCACGTGCACGATCAGGTCGCTCTCTTTAAGACGTTTCGTGATACTGTCCAAAATTGTGCAAGGCAAACTATCAACCACGCCGCCTCTAGGATAAAACAAGCTTAGCTACAACTGTACGGTTAACTAGTGCATTATAGAAAACCGTTCGAGAATTACACCTTCAATATGATATTAAGACCACTCTTTTAATACTGAAACCACTTTAATATGGTATTGTTACCACTCTATTATGGTGCTGAGACCGCTCAAATATGGTGTTACCACCATTCTAATTTTTAACTTCTCCAACTATGATCACTTAAATATGGTTTTACACCATTCTAACATTTAACTTCTTCAAGGGAAGTTAAATTGACTTGTGTGAAGACAGTTGTAGTAAAAGTGGTCCCTTGTTTGTTGCTGGGTCGGGTTCTCCAGATGGGCCTATTGGTTGCCAAGCCAATTCAACACAATAAAAAAAACGGGGATCTTTGAAGAAAAAGGGGGTGCAGCTTAAGTTTCAGGATCTTTCCTTTTCCGTCTCTTCTAATCAAAGGAAGGATTCAATAGTACCAGACTCATTTCCAGCGGCTCATAGGGGTGATGGAGGTGTTTTGGAGAAGCCAAATATGGGTGTGAAGGAGGTGAGAAGAATCAATCAACATATTAGATTCTTTTTGGAAGAATCAGATACTTCGAAATTTAGTGACTCCATTAAAGACTATCAGGGGGATGAGCAGACGATCTTAAAAATAAGACAAAAATCTAGAAAGAAGAAGATGGCGAATTCAATGGCTAATAAAAAGTTGGGTGCGACTTTAGATCATCATTTAGAGGGTGGACAGTCTCTAAGTAAAGCGGACAAGCGAAGGTAAAATATTTGTTCAACACATAGAAGGACAATGTCTCAGCCTTTATGTAGGGAGGATGATTGGAGTGAGGAGGATGGTATTGTGGGAGGTTTGGGTAGAGGTGGAGGGCATGCGAGGTCCCTAGAAGCGCGAGTACCAAAAGGCTCCGGTATTGGTCATTTTTTTGGGGATAATGATGAGTCTTTTGCGGAGTCTCATACCCAAAATGGTGTTGGAAAAGGGAAGCAGTTGAAAGTTCTAGCGGCTAAGAGGATTTTAAAGGTCCAAAAAGAGGCAGGTGTCTCCTTTACTATGAAGGAGGGTGGTATTATTGACAAGTTTGTTGAATTGGAAGAGGTTGCCGTGAAGCGTAGAATTAATAAGGAGGAGGGTAGGTCGTGTCCATGATAGTGACAATATTTAATGTTAGGGGTTTAGGCGGGAGAATCAAGAAGAATAAAATCTGTGATCTTGTTAGGCATAACAATGTTGATTTTTTGGCGGTTCAAGAGACGGAGTTAGAGGTGGTTACGTCCTCCATATGTTACTCCTTATGGGGGGATGAAGATTGTGATTGGGTGTTTCGGCCATCAGAAGGTAATAGTGGGGGGTATCCTTTCTATTTGGAGGAAATCATGTGCCACTTTGATTGAAGCTTTTCAAGGGGAGGGATATGTTGGAGTTTGTTTGGAATGGGGAGTGGAGAAAATTAGACGTGTTCTCATAAATGTGTATTCGAAATGTGCTTTGCCGGATAAAAAGAGATTATGGGAGAACCTTTTTAGGGAACGTGAACATAGAGGAGGAGGGGCGTGGTGTGCTGTTGGAGATTTTAACGTGGTTAGAAGACGTGATGAGAGGAGAGGTGTGAATGAGGAAGCTTCGACGACTCAAGTTTTGGAGATGTTTTTGTTTAATAATTTGCTTGGTGAGATGGAGTTGGAGGATTTAAATATTTTGGGATGTCGTTTTACTTGGTATCATCCGAATGGGAGATCGATGAGTCGCCTAGATAGGATGCTCATCTCGGAAGAATGGGCTCAAGTGTGGGGGGAGAATGCTCTTTAGGTGTTGCCTAGGGATGTATCAGACCATTGTCCTTTGGTGTTAAAAAATGGAGGTTGGAGTTGGGGGCCTACTCCGTTTCGATTTAATAATTTTTGGTTAAATCGTAGTAAGTTCAAAGGGGTGGTAGAGGAGGCTTGGAGGAATCAAAATATATCCGGGTGGATGAGTTTTGTGTTAAAAGAAAAATTGAAGGGCTTAAAAGTCAAAATTAAGGAGTGGAATAAGGTGGAGTATGAAGGAATGGAGGAAAGGGTGGAGAGTTTGGTGGAAGTCATAAAAAGCCTTAATGAGAAATGAGAGGAGGGTGTGTTGAGTGAGGCGGAAGTGACTCTTCGTAAAGTTAAGTTTGAAGAACTATGGAGACTTCTAAAGGTGATAGATGCATTAATTGCTCAAAGGTCGAAATCGCGTTGGCTTAAGGAGGGTGATGCAAATTCCAAGTTTTTTCATAAGTGCCTAAAGTTGCGTAAGAGTAGGAATTCTATCAAGGCCCTTAAAGAGGATGATGGTTGGGTGGTATCACCTTTTGAAGTGCGTTCGAAGGTGGTGAACTACTTCACAAATCACTTTGCGGACCATAGATGGGAGCGGCCAAAGTTGGATGGTGTAAACTTTTTGATGCTAACGGGGGGTGATAATGATCTATTGGTGGCCCCTTTCTCGCTTTTCGAGATTGAGGCGGTGGTGAAAGAGAGCGATGGAAGTAAAAGTCCGGGTCTGGACAGTTTTAACTTCGCTTTTGTGAAAGAATTTTGGTACTTGATGAAAGACGAAGTTATAATTATGTTTGACCAATTCTATGCCAATGAAGTGTTGCCAAAGTGTATGTTGGCGTTTTTTGTGACTCTTATTCCGACGGTTTCTTCACCGATGGAGTTAAAGGATTTTAGGTCAATATCCTTGCTTGGGAGTCTTTATAAGCTACTAGCTAAGGTGTTGGCAAGGAGGCTAGCAGGAGTTATGAATTCCATTATTTCGTCGTCCCAATCGGCGTTCCTTAAATGTCGGCATTTGGTGGATGGTGTTTTGGTGGTCAATGAGTTGGTGGATTTTGCTAAGAAAGCAAAGAAGGAATGTCTTATTTTCAAATTTGATTTTGAAAAGGCGTATGATTCGGTGGATTGGGGCTTTTTGGAGTATATGATGCGTAGAGTGGGTTTATGTGATAAGTGGGGGGCTTGGATGAAGGCACGTGTCTTTGGAGGGAGTAAGTCGGTGCTTGTCAATGGTAGCCCAACGGAGGAAATTTGTATCAACCAGGGTCTTAAACAAGGGGATCCGCTTGCTCCTTTTCTTTTTTTGTTGGTTGCAGAAGGCTTTAGTGGTTTGATGAGGAATGCGGTGGACTGGAGTTCATTTGAAAGTTTCCAAGTTGGTCGGAATGGGTTGGTGATCTCCCATTTTCAATATGGCGACGATACCCTTTGTATCGGAAAACCAACGGTGGAAAATCTTTGGGCATTGAAATCCCTTCTTAGAGGCTTTGAGATGGTGTCAGGGTTAGAGATTAACTTTTATAAGAGCTCCTTGATAGGGGTGAATGTGGATTTAGAGTTTATGGACATGACATGTAGCTTTTTGAATTGTAGTAAGGGGAGTGTCCCATTTAAGTACTTGGGTCTTCCGGTTGGTGCAAATTCGAGGAGTATGTCAACCTGGGAGCCTATGGTAGAGACTCTTAGTGGGAGGTTGAATAATTGGGGGCACAAATATATTAGTTTTGGAGGTAGAATTGTGCTTATTAATTCAGTCTTAAATTCAATACCCATTTTTTATTTGTCCTTGATGAAAATGCCGGTGCAAGTTCAGAGGAGGATTGTTCGGATCCAAAGAGAATTTTTATGGGGAGGAGTGGGTGGTGGGAGGAAGATTAGTTGGGTGAGATGGAAGTCGGTATGTCAACAAAAGAGGAATGAAGGTGTCAGGGTTAAGGATATCCGGGTGATGAATGTGAGTTTATTGGCAAAATGGCGGTGGAGGTTGCTAGATGGGAAGAATGCCTTGTGGAAAAATGTGCTACAAGCAAAGTATGGTAATTGTGTTGGTAGATTGGTGGAGGGGGTGGTAGAGTTCGGCCGACCCTCTCTTCCCTTTGGTGGAAGGAGTTGGTTAATATTGATAATTTTGGAGGCCAAAATTGGTTTAACTCGGAAGTGGAGCGGAAAGTGGGGAATGGTTTGAATTCAAGCTTTTGGAATGATACTTGGAAAGGGGGTAGATGTTTTCGAGACCAATATCCAAGACTTTTTTTGATTTCGACGCAAAAGGAGGCTAAAGTGAGGGAAGTAGGAGTGGTTTCAGATCAAGGTATTGATTGGGTATTCTCTTGGAGAAGGCATCTCTTCATGTGGGAGGAGGAGGTTCTTTTAAGTATTAAGGAGGACTTGGAAGATACAAGGTTGTCCTCTCAAGAAGATGGGTGGAGATGGAAATTGGAAGATATGGGTGTTTTTTCAGTTAAATCGGCATATGCGAAATTGGAGGGATTAGTTTTACATGATGAGTTGTGGACGGAGGAGGAAAAAGGGGTCTTCGTCAAGTTGTGGAAGTGCCCAACACCTTCTAAAGTGGTGGCCTTCGCTTGGAGGACTCTTCTAAACGGTATTCCTACTAAATCTAACCTTGCTTTGAGACATGTTATTGGGCTGGAGGATTCGCATATGTGTGATTTGTGCGGTAGAGTGGAGGAATCACCCATTCACCTTTTCCTTCATTGCGATGTGGCTAGTTCGGTTTGGTTAAATTTGATGAGGTGGCTAGACCATGTTTTTCTTACTCCTCCAAACCTCTTTGTCCATTTTGAAAGTTGGAGTGGATGGACTAGTAAGAAAAATGTTAAAAAAGGTTTAGGGCTGATTTGGCATTCTACTATTTGGGTGTTGTGGAAAGTCCGAAATTATAAAATTTTTAAGGGAACAAATTTCGAGGTTGATGAGATTGTTGAGGAAATTAAGGTGTTGTCTTGGAGGTGGATGTTGAGTACGATGACCACGTCGGCGTGCCTTTTTTATGAGTGGAGTTGGAACCACAACGGTGTTTGGCTAGGGAAGAGACGAGACGAGAAGGTAATTTATTGGATGTCTTTCGAGCCTGTTGGATGTGGTTTGCCTGCTGCTTGCTTGGCTTCTGTAAGCTTCTGTTGTCATGATGATGGCCACTTCCTGTGCTGCCTGCGGTGCTGTTTTTTGGGTTGGTTGGGTGGATTTTTGTGCTTTGCGGGATGGGCTCTGTTGTTGTGGCTGTTCCTGGTTGTTGGCTTGGTTTCAGGTGGCTTGATTTAGGGGTGAGGCAGGGGTATGCAATCACTTTGCAGCTCGTATATGTCGGCCTCACAACCTGTTTTCATAGGGTTTTTTTTGTTATCTTCTTTTGATGTTCCGTAAATATGCGGCATCATTTTGTATTGTCCCCGCTTCTGCGAGTGTTTTAGTGTTTCTTGCACGTGCTCGACGAGAATAAATTTGCCATTTCAAAAAAAAAAACTTCTTCAAGGGAAGAAAATGTTGAAAGGAACTATACTCTTAAGATCATTCATAATTCTGGAGGGGCATTATTCCTGATAAAGGGACCTATGATCTTAAAAATATTCTTTATTCCGAAGGAACGTATATTATCGAAGGGACTATGTTTTTAAGACCTTTCTTAATTCTGAAGGGACATTATACCAAATATGGACTAAGGTCTTCAGAACACTCTTATTTCCGAATGGACAGAAAAAGGAGATGACGAGAAGAATAACTCGTCAACACAAGCTGGAGGGAGAAGAGAGAAAGAGTTCTCGACAAAATAGAAACTCTTTGGTGTGATTTTTGAACCAGATGATCTCTTCTTCTATAGGGAGAGTTTGTAACTAATTTGGAGAAAATTAAGAATGAAGTAAACTTAAAAATTAAGCAACCCACAAATCAACTCAAGTAACAAACTAATCGGATAAGTTCAAAAGGAAACAAATCCATTAACGAAGGAAAGATAAGAAATTCAGTTGGATTCTCAATCTTATCACAGCCAACATAAGTTAAAATTATAGGAAGTGATATCTATGAATAAAAAATAATAATTACTATTATTTTCATCATTATTGAGTATTTAAAATTAAATACCACTATTTAAATACTACTGATGTGTGTTCTATTTTATATGGGACCTCCCATACTCTATTTTTTCAATTCACACAACACTAGATCAAATTTTAATTACTTAATCTTTACTCTTCTAACCTTTTAATTTATTTCCATCTTCACACCAATGTTCCAACAAAATTGTAAGACTCAATTCGGTTCTTGTAAAGAAAAGTAAAAGTAATTTTCAATCTTTGAAAACAAAATCGATACAATCGTCTTTACATGAACTATCGCCATCAAAGAGACAAATTGGATCCCTAACAATAACTTAAAATTGATAATTTAGTCCTTGACAATAATTCAAAAGATACATCTTGATCCCTTCCAAAGAAAATGCTCGAAAATAATTTGTTCTTCAATAAATCACATATTTTGGCTCTTTTTCTTATTATTGTAACTATACCATGTATTTTGAAGATACATCTAAAATGATATACTATTGTAACTATAACATGTATTTCAGTTGTCTCAATTTATTTTTAGGGACCGAAAGTTTTATTTATTTTTTTCGAGAAAATAAATTGGATTTTGCATTTTTTTTATGGAGTAAAGTAAGTCTCCACTCTTATTATTGTTGTTATTATTATTAATAAATTTAATAGTATCGATATTATTTAATAGTATCGATATTGAAGAGTACTATATACAAAGGTCCAAATATTAATTTAGAAAAAAAATACTTTCATTAAAAAATAAAAAAAAATAAAAAGAAAGAAAATTTATCTTTGACTTTTATTTGACTATTGACTAGTGTCCACGTACTGAAATTAATACACACACCAGATAAAGAAATGAGATGACTCGGGTATGAACCGAAAATTCTATATAAAATACCCCTACAATCAAACTACTTTGACTAAACCTTCATTTTGATCATTATTCTTTTTAGACCTTTATCTTTCTTGAATATTGGACGCTAACCTCTCCGTATAATCAAAGTTTTTATCTACGATTAATCTTCATTAAGTAGCTATAACACTATTCATTCACAATCTTCCTTACAAACAACTTTCACCCTTGTTGTCACGCTTTACCAGTTCCTATGAGAATGAACACTATAGTCATTAGTGCCTATATGACAAAATATGCGTCAAACTCGCATCTATAATCAATCATATTTTTAGACAACTAAAACGCTGTGAACTTGAACTTTGATATATAACATTGGATAATAGAATGATTAATGTTTGATATTGAAGATTTTGTTAATAAAAAATTATATTCATTCATTTAAATTGATAAAGTACTCAAAACACAAACAAAACAATATTTAAAATAAAAAAATGATGAATCTTCGAACAAACTCGGAACATTCGAGTTAATAACATAAATGCCAACAATACTGTGACAAAATCAAATCGGCCGAAACACTCATTCCTCTGAATTGTCACATCAACGATCAAATCATTGATAAAATATGTAACAAACGAAGTTAATTTGTGAATTTGAGCAAAAATGATAAGTAAAACATGACATACTTAGACGACATAATCACAAACAATAAGATAAAAGACTAAAACTAATAAAAAAAGCAAATGATAAAAATGAACAGATAGATATATTTAATAAAAGAAAGTATTTTTAATTTTAATTATTTTGAAGGACAACTTACAAATTTACCAAAGTTTTTACACTATAGTATAATAATAGTGGTATAAAACCTACACATTATTTTCTTACCTGCCAGTAACCAGTAAGGCAGTAACCCTCACGCCGCCGTTTGTTTCATTTTTACCACACAACCATATGGACAGCATGAACCTCCTCGCCGCCGACCATGTTGCTCCATTTCCCGACTCCGGCGACCTTATCTTCGCCGCCGGCCTCCTCTCCAACCACCACAATCCCCAAAAACTCATCCCCATCAGGTCCATCCCTCCTCCTCCTCCTGGTTTCCCTTCTCACCACTCCCCTCTATCACCTTCCATCAAGGTTGAAGACCCGTCTGGATCCGGGTCGGGTCGTTCTTTGTTGCCCCTTTGTCAAGAACCCGGGTAAGTTCTTCTTTTATCCCTTGGCTTGTAAAGTTTTTACTTTTTTTCTTTTTAATTCATAAAGTTTTTATCTTTTTATCTTTTTTATTTTGGTTGAAAAATCAATGGTTAAACAATTAGGTTTAATTTTAGTTCTCTCTGTTATTTTTCAGTTTTTTAATTCAATTTGAATTTGTATGTTTGTTCAATTAAGCACGTTTGAAAAGCTAGAAAAAAGTGATTTTTAGTGAGAAATTTTGATGGGTAAAAAAAAAAACATGGAACTTGTGTTGCAGAAATTGTTGTTTATTTTACTGTCTTCATTGTAGATTTGTATCTTGATGAGATAAGAGCAGAGAAATAGAACAATTTTTGCCAATTTTCATGTTGTGTTAGTGAAGAAAAAATAAAATCATACAAGGTCTTGTAATATGGATTTGGATTTGGATTTTCGATCGTTGTGTAATTGAGCATTTACTGTTAGTCAAACAATTCGGACTATTGGATCAATGTTAAATGGTTCGAGGGCTTAGATTGATTGAATGCAGTAAATGTAGAATTTCCTGAGGCGGGGTTTTCGGATCTAACTAGCTATGTTTTAATTACTGGATCCAAGTTTTTATGTAGCATATATAATAGTTCATAAGGTAATAAATCCAGTGTTGTCGAATAGCAGCGCTGAATTTGAATAAATCGCTGTTCTTCTGCTATTTAGTACAAAGTGTCGTCAAATAGCCGCTATTGCACGGTAGTGTAGTTGAATTTGAGTTAACTGTTATTTTCTGCTATCTGCTATTGACAACATTGGATAAATCTACTTTGGACAAAGGATATATTGTATGGAACTATTATCCATTTATTTTGGGGCTAAACATTGGGTTTGATGGAATATTTCTTTTTACGGTAATGATTCGAATTTGTGTTTTCATCATTTCAGCTCGTCTTCGGATGACGTGGGCAATTCATCTGCTAGTACTAAAGAATTCGGCTCAAGAAAGAGAAGGAGAAAGAGTTCGAGAAAGCTGGAAGATTTTGCAGCAAATTTGGTAAAGAAGATGACGGAAAAGCAAGAGCAGATGCATAAAGAATTGGTGGAAATGATTGAGAGGATGGAAAAGGAAAGGATAAAGAGAGAAGAAGCATGGAAGCGCGAGGAGATGGAGAGAATTAAGCAGGACGAAGAAGCTAGAGCGGCTGAGAGGTCTCGTAGTTTAGCCCTCATATCGCTGATTCAGAAACTATTGGGTTATGAAATTCAGATTCCTCCACCAGCAGAAGGAAGCGGAATAAGAGAAGAGGATGAAGTTGAGGTGAACAACAACAACAACAGCCCACCCTTGACCAACAACGTGGGGTCGGCTGAGATGAACAACAACACCAACAGCCTAGCCTTAATCCAGTACGTGGGGCCGGCTGAGGTGAGCAATAAAAAAAGAGATTTCAACAGCGGCGATCCAAGTAACAATAGATGGCCAGATGTGGAAGTACAAGCGCTCATAGCAGTAAGAACCGCATTGGAACACAAGTTTGGTCATATGGGATCGAAAGGATCAATATGGGAGGAGATAGCTGGAGCTTTGCAGGGCATGGGATACAATCGTTCTGCGAAGAAGTGCAAGGAGAAATGGGAAAACATCAATAAGTACTATAGGAGGACAGTTGGGAGCGGCAAGAAACGGCCTGTTAATAGCAAAACTTGCCCTTACTTCGATGAATTGGATAATCTGTATAGAAATGGGTCCTTGGAGAGAAATGGAAATGCATTGAGCAATACCAACAATGTTTCCATAAGGGAAGAAAAGGAGCAGGGTGAAATTTGATAATCATAAATATGGCCTATGTAAAATTTTCAGTACTATTATTACTTGGTCGTTTTTCTTTCGAAATACCTTAATGAGTAACATTTTTAGATAATATGCCATCCTAAATTTTGCATGTTCTTGTACCGAATCTTTTACTGAATTGGTCAGTTTTGTGAAGTAGACCAATTGTTTGCAGAGAGAACCAAATCCAATTGTCTGCAGAAAGAATCAAAGTGAATATTTGCACAATATAGATATTTATTTATGTCTCAGTATGTGTGTTTCTTAAGGTTTATTTCAATCATTGGTTCTTTATTTTTGTGTGACTGAACTGAACCATTCATTTTTTCAGAACTCCTAAATGAGTACAACGAATCCTTAAAAGATGAAAACTGAAAACAAATCATTAACAAAACAATGAGTGCATTAGTTAAACGAGTTTGATAGATGACAAAGCTAATTGTAAAAGGGATTTAAATGTGTATGTTGGATTGATTATGAGGTGATTTCACTAGAAGATATAAAATGAAAACGATCATTATTTTTCTTTCCTTGACAACACACTTTGTTGAAAGTTACCCCCCAACTTGATGTTAAAAAAGTTGTTCTGAGGGAGAAGTTGCTGTTAGTTTGAAATAAAGGATATAGGAAAGAATAGAAATTGCTTCCTCTGGTATAGGTATCTTTATCTCACAATGAGATGACTGTCTTAGAAAATGAGAATTCTTCTCGCACTCTTCTGGCTTCTTGCGAACCATGTAACATTTTGGATTATAGAATTTGAATGGTGTAAAAATATGTTAAGACACGCTTCAACACCCTAAAACATTTTGGATTTCATAATCCAAACTAGGTGAGAAGGGTGGAAAAACAACGACTCTTAGAAAATTTGCTATTATTTACGTAAAGTTAATTGAATGTATATAAGGCCCAACATTGGTAACAATGGTTAGAATATAGATTAGATTTCTGCTCTTCTTTCAGCAAGTTTCGTTCCCACCCAGCCAAACTGACCAAAATACCCATGCTAGTTAACTAACACAAGTGTAAAATTAACATGACTTACAATTTCGTTTATTTTACACATGTGTGACTTAAGTCACGCTGCGTGAGTTAACTCACGCAGGTTATAAACCCAGCGTGACTTAACTCATGCTCTATCATTCCTGTGTAAAATTCAATTAAAATTGTCAAACTATCAAAAAGCAATCTAGAATTCTTTGATCCTATTCATTAGCCAACAAAAGGTTTCAATTAGTTCCATTCTTCACTGCTTCTTATAATTTATTTAATTTAATTCAAGTATTGATTCACGATTGAATCGAAGGAATTACTAGTAAATCAATTATCATGAAATCTGAGAAATTATTACTGCTTCTTTCTTTCAATTGTTTTCTTGTGTTACGTATCACAATTTGGTACCTAAACATAATTTATTCCTTCTTTCTTTCAATTATCATGTTACATATCACAATTGTTTTCTTGTGTTGTGACTTGTCAAGCTTACACAAGTTAGACATGAATGATATATGCAAAACTCACAGAGCAAAAAACATATATCCACTTCTGTCCTAGCGTGAGTTAACTCAAGCGGCATGAGTTAACACACGCAGCGTGACTTAAGTCACACATGTGTAAAATTAAGTCACGTTTAATTTACCCATGCGTTAATTAACTAACGCAGATGTATTTTGGTTAGTTTGGCTGGGTGGGAGCGAAATTTGTTGGGAGAAGAGCAAAAATCTATAGATTACTCCCTCGGTCCCGGATTAACTGAGTCAAAAGCTCATTTCACACGTATTAAGAAAAATGTATAGATGAAGGAGAGAGAAAAATAGTTTTAAGTGCACTTGCTAAGTATTGATGCATTCTCCACTATCATAAATGTAAAATTGAATATATTGAATTGGAAATGATAAAAGTAGTATTGATTAGAGTTATAAAGGGAAAAAAATAATTAATATTGTATTGAAAAGTGAAATGACTCAGTTATTTTGGGACACTTTTTTTTTGCAAATGACTCAGTTATTATGGGACGGAGGGAGTAACTAGTTAGAGATGTTTTTTTCTTCTTTCTTAAGAGAAAATGAGTTAGGCATGTTATTGGAACGCTACCCTCAAATCAAACCACTCCCCCTTGTCCCAAGACTCGTGTTTGGGGGTTGTGGGCCGTCAATATTCCATAAAGGGCTCGTTGGCCCTCTACAAAGGCTCATTGGCCCTCTTCAAGGGCGCGCCTCTTGCCCTTGACTCCGAAACCACCTTTCCCGTAGGGCCTAAGTCACAAAATCAGAAGCCTAAGAGGACTATAAATACCCCCTTTAAGATCATTATCAAGACATGATCTAAACAGACTAAACCCAGTCATCAATATCGTACCCTCTACAAAATTTTAAAAGAATAACTTGATTATAAAATTTTATAATACTTACTCTCTTTTTTGTAAAAAAAAACTTTAGTCTCCTAAAATGAACCTATGTCTCCCACTCTGCTTGATAATTCATAAAAAAATAATGAGAGCACAGAAAGAATTCGGTTCTCTTTCTTCAGTCAAATTCAGGGGAAGTTGAATCTAGTTCAGCGGAGTCTTTGCTTTTCACGACTCTATGCGCCTGCTTTTCGAAGTTAATATTCTCTCCTTCCTCTAAGTCGAAAGCGTTCCCTCGTTTATTGCTTTCCGAGAAAGATATGCCCCGGTTACTAATGTCATAAAATTATGTAAGAATGAATAGTGTTAGGATGAATAGTACTATGGTGAATAGTAGTAGGGCCTTTTGGCTTATAAATAAATACTTGTACGAGAGTAGTAGTAAGCTGTAAGAAAATCTCAGCTGTTTACACTACAAACATAGCTAAGAAACACCATAAAATGACAAATTTAACCCCAATTTCCATCGATAGTTAACTCCCACTGATATTATTTTGGTATTTTCGTGGTGTTTCTTAGAATCCTTTGACGTGAGAACAAATTTTTTTCAGAAAGAATGCCCAATACTAAAAAGCTTGTGAAAAACTCAATTATCGAGCACAAACCAGTTCATACATAACTAATGAATATTAGATCAATGAGATGAGATGAGATGGTCAAAAAACGTAAGATCTCTTAACTATTAATTTGGCATTGAGGGCTAGGGTCACTCTGGCTGCTTTGTTATCATATGAATATATGATAGTGGTCCAGCTAGTTTCATTTTGATTTATGTGATTAACTAACTTTGCTTATATTTGTAAACTATGATTTATTTATACATAGATCGAAGTATTCATGTACAGTATTAACATAAGTTCATTTAAAAAAATTATTTATGTCAATACCATCCAATTATTTTCAAAAAACCACTATACACATTTGATGCTACATTGATTTTTATTATAAACAACAAAATTTCACGCAACTATCATATGAATTCCGTGTTGCCTTGCCAGGGTGCCACCTTGATTTAAGCATCTTAAATCTCAATTATAATCACATTATTTGTTCACGGGTTTTCCTAACATAATTATTTAATTAACATTACATAATCTTAACACATATAAATCCCCTCTAAACTCTCTAATATTTCATCATTCAAATAAATACTAAGTACTAATCTATAAGTCACTATTAGCAATACTAATTAGTTTTGTGAAATGGCTTATAAGGTTAACGTTGCATTTTTCCTATGTCTCAATATTATTTTCTTCACTATGGTGAATTGCAACTATGTCCCTGAAATTCCAGTTCCAATCCCAGACCCAATATACGACCCTTCTCCAAAGGGTACATGTCCTATAGATGCACTTAAGTTAGGTGTGTGTGCAAATTTGTTGAACTTGGTCAAAGTTAAATTGGGGTCCCCACCAACACTCCCTTGTTGCTCACTCATTCAAGGTCTTGCTGATCTTGAAGCTGCTGCTTGCCTTTGCACTGCCCTTAAAGCTAAAGTCCTTGGTCTCCATCTTGATGTTCCTATTTCCTTGAGTGTCATTCTCAACAATTGTGGAAGGAACAACTCTGGTTTCAAGTGCACTTAGAAAATCAATGCATTGGCTCCATATCCACAATTTCATGTGTTGATGTCATATATATTTGTTTACTCATGTTCACATGTTGGTTTGTGTTTGTTATTTGTGTGTGTCTTAACAATGCCGGTTTCTAGAAAAAATGGACTATGGTAATTTGGAGTTCAGCCGGAAGTAAGTAAACCCGACCGATGATTATTTCAGGCGTAATCTCCTACTATATGTTTGCGTTATTTTTATTATGTTTTTCTTTTTATGTAAACCCTCATGTACTTTTTCCCCCCTTTTTTTTTAAGAAATTTTTTATCTGAGATTGGCGGCATAGGATGGGGGTTCTGCGGGGTGCCAACCTTGTTGGAAGGTCGTTTCTTCCCCCCGATGTCTGTCCAATCTCCTGGCTTAGAAAAAAAAAATCATTTGGTGCTTGCTTGCCATATTCTTGAATTCTTACACCTTCACTATTGTACTTCTTTTAGATGGAAGATTATACATCTCCATCAGCTCAATTGTATTAAAGGTGTACTACAAATAAATATTGTGATTCTGAAGTCTCTATTTTAGATTAACAAAGCTTGTCAATTACAATTAGTTATTCTCACGGAAGAAAAAAATCAATGTGTTGAAAAAGATGAATAGGAGAGTTCATGAAAATGAAAAAATTATAATCTAGAAATCAATTTTAAGTTGCGTAATGCTACTTATAACGAAAGTTATATGGTAAACAATTGCTTAAAAAACTATTGAGAGGTTTGACATTATGGATGAGAATAGGTTAGACCAAACTAAGTTTTGGAAGGTCGTTTAAGACAACCTTCTTAAAAATTGAAAGTGTCAATTTATATTTATTTTTAAATATTTTAAAAATAAGTTTGAAAATTAATATAGTTTAGAAAATAAATGAAATAACTTTAAAAAAATTAGTATAACGAATTTTTTAAGTTTTCCATTTAAAATGATTTTACTTTTTTTTAATAACCTTTAAAATAAATCTACTTAGTAAAAGGTAAAGGTAATTTTTTTTAGGGGAGGTTAAAGATAATTATTTTTGTCAAGTTTTAGTACATATAATTTATTTAGTTTTTGCCTATAAATTTATCCAAAATGATATTGTCACAGCCAATGAGTTTTTTCTTCTGAAGATAACCAATGATATATATAGACACACACAAATAAAGGTTGTGAGAGATTGTTATAATATTCTACATATATCTGAAAAATTTCTTTAAAAAATATGAAAGCTAGACATGAGTTGTCTAAAAAGTAGAGATCACAATTAGTGATAGAGAACTTTTGAGGGACTAAAAGTCTTAACAAAATTTTTAAGGGAATTTAAACGAAAAGTTGGTATATTTATAAGGAGCAAAAATATATCTAACCCTAATACTCTAATATAAATGAAAATATAATTGGATATAAAAATCTAGGTGTAGACTTTGTGCGCGTGTCTCCACACTTTTAACTGCGCTAACAGGTATAAATTACAAATAATATTTTTTTTTATAAAATTCTTGTTTTGACTAAAATTTATAATTTTTTTTATAGGTATAATTACTTTTAAAAACAATTTTGTTTAAGGATATAGCTGGAATAAAAAGAAATCCAGCCAAAATAATCATGTATATATTGTTATAGATGTATATATGATTTTTGTTTTTAAAATGTAGAACTGTTTATATATAGTAGTAGTGTCAATATATTTATTTAATTATAATAACAGAAACTACTTTTTTTTTGTTATCTAAAATATTTAAAGGTATCACAAGTCAATTTAGAAAAAAATAAATATAGTTATATCACAAGAGTAATTTTATCGTGTATATATATATAATCGAACTATATATAGTTCAAGTTCAAGCCGTTTAGTGCAGTAACTTAATTTTCAACTTAAGTTCAACTCATTTGATTCATGAACACATATCAATGAATCAATTGTCAAGTCGAATCCCGAACTATATTCATAATTGTTCGGTTCATTGTCTACCCTAACCATAATCTATAGTAAAAAAATCAAAAACTAAATGAAGGCTAAATAGGTAGATTAAAGATACATAAATATTACCTAACTATAGTACATTAAAAAAATTGTTATACTGCCTAACTAACAATAGAAAATATTGTAATATCAATAAAAAATAGGGAAAATAAATACACTAAATCTTTAAATTTGGTAGCAGTAACACTTAATGAGAAAATTTAAAACAAATTTTGTCTTTTTTGTTTCCCTCAAAATTTTGGTCACTAATCGCTATTTCAATTTCAGTACTAGACTAGATACTCTAATATTTCAATTCTAGACCGGTGATTCAGCATCCAAAAGAAAAAATATTAGCTCAACAAAACAGGTAAAGAATCCCCAAAAGCATTCTCAATATGTATAAGCAATATTGCAGTATATTAATGGTGTACTGTGCCTTGGAATGGAAACAATTCTAGAAGTTGGCATGTTTTCAAGCAGAAATATGATCTCGTACAACTACAGCTATAGCTGTAATTGAAAGTCAAAACTCATAACTAATTAATTAGGCAAAATGAATTAATAGAATTGATCGAGAGGAGTTAACTTACTCAAAAATAATTAATTAAGTAAAAAAACAAAACTCTTTTGCCTATAAATATTGCCACAGACCTCCAAATATATTCATCTACCACAAAAGAAGCCTCACAATACAAAATTTGAGCATATTTGTTTGCAAAATGGGGTTAAAGGGTGCTGCATCTATTAGCATAATGCTCTCCCTTAGCTTCCTTTTTTTCTCCACTCTTGCCTCTGCCCATTCGGGTCGCAGACCACCACCACCACCTCGTTTTAGGACACCACCACCACCTACGAAACTACCACCTACTTTGCCTCCTACTAAACCTCCACCTCATTCAATCACACCACCACCAAAGCAGACTCCTATGAAAGCGCCGCCTACTCCTACAAGACTACAACCTATTTTGTCTCCTTCTACACAACCACCTCGTCCAACGACACCACCACCTAAGAAGCCACCTACGATTTCTCCATCTAAATCTACCACACCACCATCAACCTTGACTCCGTCTAAACAACCAATTCGTCCAATGACACCACCACCTAAGAATCATCCTATGACAACACCACCAACTCGTTACACACCACCTACTTTACCTCCTTCTAAACCTCCACCTCATTCAATGACACCACCACCAAAGCAGGCTCCTATGAAAGCGCCGCCTACTCCTACCATACCACAACCTATCTTGTCTCCTACACAACCACCTCGTCCAATGACACCGCCACCTAAGAAGCCTCCTACAATTTCACCAATTATACCTACCACACCACCAACCATGTCTAATTCACCACCACCTCGAACAATTGCACCAACACCTAAAATGCCACCAACAAAATCGCCACCTACTCCTGTCACACCACCGCCTAGGCTACCTCACACACCTCCACCTCGTGCAATGACACCACCACCTAAGATAACTCCAATAACACCACCGACTCCTACCACATCACAACCACCTAAGACGACTCCTGCCAAACCACCAACTCTTACCACACCACCACCAACTCTGACTCCTTCTGGACAACCACCTCGTCCAGTAACACAACCACCTAAGAATCCTCCTACTTCAAGACCACCAACTCCTTCAACAATTCCATCTTTGCCTCCTTCTACACCGCCACCTCATTCACTGACATCTCCACCAAAGACGGCTCCTACCAAAGCGCCGCCTACTCCTAGCACACTACCACCTCGTTCAATGACAACGCCACCTAAGAA
>Ga0228711_1001488_pt1 | contig 34563 bp, 9 predicted proteins | sample MedpolnodulmetaG_2_FD_177996 | JGI IMG/M metagenome (GOLD analysis project Ga0228711, IMG submission 177996) | Root nodule microbial communities from Medicago polymorpha collected in Santa Monica, California, United States - brown nodules | ecosystem: Host-associated > Plants > Roots > Nodule... | reverse complement strand
ATCGATTTTTTTTTTTTTTGTTTCGTTTGAATACTTTTCATATTTGTAACTATATTTGATTTTTCTGGACAACATTTATAATTTTTTTTTTTAACTCTTTTGCATATTACGATGCTGATATTTTAAATTGAAAGTTGGATAGGAATTTAAGGTTTGATTTTATCACTTCAAATTTTCCAAGAAAAGAGGCTCTAGTAATTTGAAATTTAAAAAGAGGTAAGTCAAACTTGGTTATTCTAGTAATTTGAAATTTTAACAAGTATTTTTTTAATTAGATATATCAAACTTGGTTATTCTTGATCGGTAATTTTATTTTGAATTTAATCTAAAATTGAAGATCTTACTTTAAATTTAAATTTTAGGTGTTGCAAATTTCAATTAAAGAATGAAAACACAGATATTATACTACCTCATCCTTATATTTATAAGATCATTTAAAAAAAAAGATCATGCTAACCGGTGCCTCGGAAGCACTGATTAAGAAGTCAAATATAGTAATATTTGTATAAAATGCTTAAATAATGACATAAACAGGGTAATATTGACATTCAAAGTTGTGTAATCAATGCATTAAATGCTTAAAAAAAAATGATTTTCTACTTAAAATTTTCTCTTTTGACTTCCTTAACGAGTGCCCAGGAGCACCGGTTAAAATCACCCAAAAAAAAATTGTTGTTCATTTTTACAAGACCCTCTTTAAATATCGATGTGCATTAATTAATTTTTCACAAAAACACCCCCCAATTAAATGAAGAAATTTAAAAGATCAATAATCTCTTACTCTCTCTCAGAAGCAACTCTTCTTAATTCTTGTATTTTTATCAAAATGGTCTTATATATAGGGATGTGGGTAATATTAAATTTCAATTTCAATTAAATTTTGAATATTAGATAAATTATACACACTTGATTTTCTCTCAATTTTATGTAGTAAATATGATTCTTTATATCATGCATATCTCCTTCAAACAAAAAAAATCATGCATATCAATCACCAAGAAACACCAACAACCAACTACATGTATATTAGTAATCACCAAGAACACGACACTACCAACAAACTACATGCAATACTTTTGAATACATTCTTCCTAACTTTTCATGTATTAAATATGATTATCGAAGTCGTACATGTTACATGATAATGAATATATATTCTTCATTATGAAGAGCACAAACAAATATAAAATAAAGAAAACAAGAAAATAAATGAATAAACTATACTGAACTAAGATGCAAATTTACAAGTATTCTTGGCAGTAAGTAGTGTTATACACTTTGGTTCGCCTCTCTCAAATAGTAATAGCATGAGCAAAAGAAAATTTTGGGGGTCTGGGAGCAACGAGGGTGGGGGTGAAAAAACAAAACACATTGATGGCTCAGGGCTTTGAATTCAAAGTATAAACGTAAAGAAATCATTACAACAAAGATCTCTATAAGAACACAACAATTGACAACCTTATTCTCTTTGATGTAATCTTTAATCCTCTAAGCCAACAAAACCATTTCATGTACCAATAACAACCTTACTCTCTCCGATGTTGAGGACATATAACATGGATCCTACATAAATTTAACAAAATGTTTTGCACAATACTTACACCATAAGGTTACACAAACAAAACGAAACTGTGTATAAGGATTCACATTTTTTTTAGTAGAGAAGTTATCGAAACCCTAAAAATATGGGACAAGAACGAAGGTATGATAAATTTTTGAAGAAAGAATTCTAAAAGGGAAATACTTAAGTGCACGCCAAATATACGACAATGCCAAACTGCTTTCCTTTTAATTTTTATGTGACTTAAAATGATTCATTTAGCGTCTAAGTGATTGATTTGTTTATGAGGAATCACATTACAACTCATTTTTTGCCACTCCACCAAACCACTCAAGTATGGCCTTCATGTTGTCTTATCTCTGTTTTGTCTTATTAACTATAGAACTTTAGCAATCGCTGCAGGATAACTCCCAACATTGAATACTTGTTGTTGTTATAGTGTTATGTGAATCGAATCTTGCCATTTGAAGAGTTATATCTGTTGCTACCGATCAAATTGTGTGTTGTTCCATCTGTCGTGTGTATTCGTGTCTAAGGTGTGTCGTGCAATATATCATGGCTCATTCTAAAAATAGAGAAGACAGAGAGATGTAAGACTCAATTTTTAAAGTCTAAAATATTCTAATTAAATACCTCCAAACTTATTTTAAATTAAACAAAAAATTTGATTCAATACCACAATATTTTTTAATTTTAAAAAAGACTTTTAAAATCTTTCTAAATTATTTAAAAAAAATCTTTCTAATTGAATACACCCCTAAAATTCCACATAACACTGCCCAAAAAATCGTCTCATTCTCTCATCCATCTCTTGAATAACAAGCCTGTCACCTCTTATCTATTAACACGTGTCAAAACACATTGATCCATTTGGACCACAACTCCCCACGTGGCTGTGGGGAACCCTGCCGGATTGTAGGACCACTTTAGAGGTATACCCTTTGATCATGGTGTAACACAACAACCCATTTTGTTCTCACAAGTGCTATTCTTTCAAGAATGAGAATTGTTTTTTTCTTTTTACATTTATTGTTTTCTAGAAATACATGGAAATGATAAAAAAAACACCTCAGCAGTAATTAACTGCCGCTAACTTATAACTAGAAAATCGGCGGTAGTTAACTACCACTGTATTTTTGATGATTTCTATGTGTTTTTAAGAAACAATGAACGTCAAAAAAGCAAGTTTCTTCAATAATTTCATGTCGTTTTCCTTATGGGTCCATGTCTTAAAAGGCCTCTCTCAAGCCCAACACTCTCAACATCTACATAATTTAAATGCTTTTATTTTCCTTTTTCTCTTTCACTTTTCCTTTAAAATTCATTTAGTTTTTTGCTTTTGTTAACCAAATTAATATCCCTACATCAACATAGGTTTTTTTTTATTACTTGAACATAGGTTTATAATGAACAAAGATAAGAAAAATCTTGTCCCATAAGTCATAACTCGACTGACAAAAATGCAGAAATGATTAGGTTGAACGTTATGACCGGAGTTCAAACCCTAACACCTTCATTTTGTGTGTAAAAATTATATGAGAAGTGCTAGCAACACTCTCTTTTGAACACTCTATAATACTCACTCTCTTATTGGTTTAAATAATTGTGGGTTTGGAAATAGAACCCAAACAAAGTGGTGGAACATACGTTGATTTCATCCAATAAAAGAGTGAGTGATAAGAAGAGTGTTGAAAAGTGAGTGTTGCTAGCATCCCTCAAATTATATTGTTGGTACATAATTAATTATAAAATTTAAGGGAAGGAAAAGTGTTTAGTGGGAGTAAGGTGAAAGCTAAGAAGAAAGGATATGAATTTGATTGGCATTGTTAAAAAAAATTATACTATTAGTGCAAATCAATTAAATCATAAAACTAAAGGGAAGGAAAAGTGTTTAGTGTGGGAGTAAGGTGGAATTCAATTAAGAAGAAAGGATAGAAAGGTGGAGCCATAGTCCATACGACAAGAATATTGGACCCCTAGTGTGTTCATCTAAGGGATAGTGACCCTCGAGATAAAGACATGCATATGTTTGCTTCTATTGTCCCAAGAACAACAACCCATCAAATTATGATACAGGCATGGTATCTATCTTGTGGCTTTTAACTGTCTAATTAAATATATAGGGTATTATTCTTACATTTTGCCAAAGCAATTCAAAATGAACTTTTGGCATTTTCTGCTGGACTTATAATATATATCTTTGTCATACAAGATAGCTACACTTTTGTAATTGTTTTACCTAGCCAGCTAGGGCAAAGGAATTTTAGGGTTTTCTCTTTTAACTTGTAAGCTTTTAATTTTTGACGGGTTGTAAGATACAGCTTGATATACTGATAAGTTAGTAATGAATTATTTCAGAAGCTCTTTCAATAAAAAAAATAAAAAATTACAGAAGCCCCTATTTTTCCTTTTAATTTTTAATGGAACAAAATGAATAAAGATACATAGGCACAACACTTTTAATCAAATGTTTTAAGAGTCTCGAATTATATGAGTTATGATATATGAAAATATGTTTATATAAGTGGTAAGTAGTCCTCATCTTATATATAGGGGACTGCTAACTTACTCCCATCCAAAATCACGAAGGAGTAAGTTAGCAAGCTTACTCCCACTTGGTTAAGACTAAAAACCCAAATCTTCTTTGCCGTTGAATAGGGATATCCCTATATATATATATATATATATATATATATATATATATATATATATATATATATATAGGGATATCAAACTCTAAAATATATTTCATCTCATAAGATTAATCTTTGACGTTGAATCTACACATGTGATTTTTTTTTAGAAAATACAAATTACCAAAAATAATCTTGAACGAGTCTGTTTATGACGTGAATAATAGCACCTTTGTTAATGTATATGTGGACAACGTGTTGACATTATTTTAGGATTTTCTCATAGTATACGTCTGTACCTAAATAGGTTTCAACCTTTTGCACGAATAGGGAGTTAGAACCAAGTTTTTATAACAAGAAACTAGGGTTTGGTAGTAAGATAGAGCCACAAAGCTTTATTAATTTTAAAGCAAAATGCTAGGTCTTGGTTGCTTAACGTCATGTAGTATCTAGACATACCTCATTTAAGAAAGTGGTAGGCTAAGCCTTAACATCAGTAGGTAAGGATTTTCACAATTATTTTAAGACTTCACTAATCATATCATATAATGTAAGATTTATCATGCGAAAAATTCATTACCTCTTCAAACAAAAAACAACACACACTAGTGCATAATTTTTTTTTGACAAGACACTAGTGCATAAATATTAACACTTTTAAATGTAAAATAATTTTTTGGTGTCACACCTACTAGATTTTAGAACCTCATGAGACAAACAAAAGTGAAAACAAAAAGGGAAAAAAAAGCTCAGTTTAGGTCGTTGGAAGAGTCTCTTTTACACTCTGTTAAATTGGCAACTCCCAAGTCTCATCATACTACACTATTATAGTACAAATGAAGAATTTCAAAAAGTGATCATAGGGTGCACCAGCCAAACAAAATCTCCCTTTATGTTAATATATCATTTTATCTTGTTTGGTTATCTATTTCGTATTTATTTCTTAACTTAGTTACACCTTACGGGTATAAATACGTGTTTGATTTTTGGTAGAAAGTATCAATAATGGTTACGATTATAGGAGAAATACAATTGTTTGGCTGTTCATGAATAAAATTGATTTGCTTGAAAAAAATTAATAAAATTGATTTTCCCTTCAAACTCACTTGTGTTGGTCATGCTAGCTTGGAACTTTGAAATGTGATCCTTTTAAGACCTCAAATTCGATTCTCTTCAGTAATTTTCCCTTCAAACATTAGTCAATGATTTGACTACTACAATTTAAATTAGTTGATTTAGTGTTATACTAAGCATTAACACATCTATACCTTTACATTAAACTTGCTTCTAAAGTAAAAATGTTCATGCAAAAATCAATTCACTTCAAATTAACTCAACTTTAAAATAAAGTCAATTTTACCACTCCTAGTAAAATACTCAACCAAATAGTTATGGGACCACATTGGCGACTAAAGTTGTATTGTATTATATTGTATATTGTTTTGAACTTGGTTGATTAATTAGTGAACTCAAAAGTGAAGTTGTCAAATGAGTTGATCCAGTCCAGTCCGCTTCGGTTCGATGAGTCCAACAACTTAAGTGAGTTAGATTTAGTTGCCTGATTTGTTATTGGGTTATACATAATTAAGTCTTATCCGACCAATATGGACTATGTGAGGACTAACTCAGTCCATTTTATTTTTCTTGTTTTTAATTTTATTCACTCATTTCATGTTGTTTATGTCACTTTAATATATTAATTTATGACAATTAGCTATTTGGTGAGATAAAATTGAATACCTATAATTTTTTACATTAATAGTAAAAGTTAATTAATTTTAATTCTTCAATCAAACCAAATTAATAATTTTTAAACACTAAACTTTTTAGCTATATATATATATATATCTTTCTTCTTAAATTTACGTATTTTAATAAATTTTTATTATTAATTATTTTTAAAGTTTTTACTAGTATATATTATTTATTTTAAAATTAAAATGAGTTGTTAATTGTGGGTTGACCTAAAGTCGAGATGGACTAGTCAATTCAACCCAAATTTTGTGTAATGGCTAAGCCAAAAAAGTTTGTTAGTTTTGAGTTTGATTTTTGAAAATTACTCTTCTCACTTATAAAATTGTTTATTCCCTTATATCAGCGGCAGTTAACTACCGCTTGACATTTTTCAAGGGTAATTAATTGTTGCTGTCACTTTTAAGATCGATTGAATTGACTTAAAAAATAATTGAACTGATCTTAAAAGTGTCAACGGCAATTAACTACCGCTAAAATATGCCGAGAGCGGCAGTTATCTGCCGTTGATATATGGGAATAAAAAATTTCATAAGTGAGAAGAATAATCTTCATGATTTTTTTACTGTCTGACTCATGCTAAACAATAAACATGGGTCGGCTATAAGTTTCGACCTATTTTTCATCAAAGGTAACAATTGTACTCCTTTTGATAGCGAATACTTGATAGTTCAATTAAATATTTTTGCTTCTTATACTACCACAGCAATAACTAACTAATCAACTGTTTAGCATAAATATACATACAAAAGACCAAAAATGAAGAAAGGGTCCTAGACAGAAAAAAGGGCATGTTCATATATGGACATGCCAAGTGCAAAAGGTGGCATTAGTACTACAAATGATTAAGTCAAAACTTGAAAAAACTAGTAAACAAAGCAACGAGTGAAGTGAGGAAGTGGTCACGCCCCAAAACAAAATCGTGTAAAAATGTAAGTGTGCTCAAAAGCTAGAAGAAAAAGTGGAAGCATATAGAAAAGGAAAGGAGAGAAGAGGGGGAGGGACCATGTACATCCATTATTTTTCAAAGAGCATGGGTGGCATTTTATTTATCATTCGTTTTACATATAATAAAGATATTAAACATATGTACTAGAAAAAAAGAGATTAAACTTTACCAACAATAAATTGATTTCCTCTAAAAATAAACAATAAATTGATTTAAGTGATAAATTTTTTAGACCTATTAAAAAAGTGATAAAGGGTTTGATGTCTGATTCTTGCGTATGAATATTCGAAGAATACACCTTGCACAGCTCACATGTTCTCTGACATAGTTTAGCCGCTCTTAAACAATACTGAAAATTTCGTATCAATGACATGATAAAAAAGAAAAGAAAAGGCATAATATGTGAAGTTGAAATACTCAATATATGTCATTTTAATGATAATTTTTTTTCCATATTAAATTAAGAGAGGGAGTTTAAATTCTCTCAGAAAAATAGTATAAAATGGCCATTATAAATTTTAATATATGTTATCTAATTTTATTTTTCAAAGCAAAAAGTAATAGAGGATGGCAGAGACTAGTGATGAGTTTCCTTTTGTCGTGCTCTGCTTTGCATAATTTCATTTTCTATCTCAATTGGGAAAAAGAAACCGTCACAATTTGGCGTTGACGCTTCCTCGTACACTAGTTTGGTTTTTTGTACTTTTGTTATTGCTTTTTTCCTTAATTATTGCTCTCTTAACTTTCCCTTTTTATTATCTTATCTTCTTTAATTTAATTCTTTATTACTACTATAATAGTTTTTTTCCCTACAATATTGATACGAAGTTTTCACAATTATTTAACAATGATTAATTTCTGTCAGAAAATCTATAGAGTACATAAGGCAGGTTCTCCCATTTCAACTGAATTTTTTTCCATAGGTATGATATAGGAATTGAACCTTTAACTACATGTTTAAAAGATTCGAATTTCTTACCACTTGAATCAATCTATTGTTGGTTTTTTAGAGCAAATAAAATATGAATATTTAGAATATACGGGCATCAAAATGGTAGAGAGTAACTAGAAATATGCAACTTTGCTGCTAATATAATTGAGGAACAAATGAAAATTAGAATACTTATTGTAATCTTCTATTAACATAACAAGCCAACAATGGAAAATTCAGGAAAAATTCCACATCATTCTTTTTCATTTTAATAAAAAAAAATGATAAAATTATATTTTAATAGTTTACTAGATTCTAGAGGTTATATTAGTACCATAATTAATTAGGTTGGATAAAATAAACATTCTTAAAAAAGAGGTTCAAAAGAGGTTCTTAGACAAACAATATTAAAAAATTCATTGATTGTGAAAATGATTGTCATTTTTTCAGATATGATGAAATGACAATATCAATTGAAAAATCACACATATAAGTAGAGAAATCGGAGTTCGAACCCTATTATGGTATCATGATTCATAATCTTAGGCCTCAATCTTTATTAAAAGATAAATGTAGATATTATATCTATAAGATTGGACAAAGGTTTTGAAACATGAGAATAGTCTCAAAATCTTTAGACAAAGATAATAGGAACCATGAAAATAGCAGGGCTATATTGGTAACACACACCTTGATACCTTTTTTTTAAGAAGCTAAACTAATCTATCTAAATTGACACCAGAGATAATCGAATCTGAAACCTTAAGGAAAAGCATACTTCAAAATCTCAAGCTAACACTACATAACAACCCAAGTGGGTACCTCAAAATAAACAACCCAAGTGGGTTCACACAACCTGGTACCTTGAAAAAGGTTATTGGTTACTTTAGAGTTACCTCACCCTTAGGTTTTGATTCCCATAACATTAGGAATGGTTGAGATTTGGATTGTTCATTTTTGTGAAGAACTCCAATAATTCTAAGGGTCTTTATTTAAATTGCATATTTTTCAAAAACGATCGATCATCAAACTCTCAAGCATTCAAACACATCTAAGTAAACAATTTGAAAAAATACCACTGATACTCAGAAGTCCATGAAGATGGATATTTTTATAATGGCAAAATTTTTTTTTAAAATAGAGGACCAAAACTTTATTATTTTTTTCGAAAATAGGTGAGCTAAAAGCACATCTTTATAGTAACATACAACATTTTTTGTTTTCACATTAGGTATATTCTATCAACGTCACAAACAATCTGAAAATAAACACATCAACACATTGTAGAATATGGTGGCTGGACAGGTACCACACTAACAAGTTCTAAAGTCTTTACCTAGTCACTGTCCATGCCATGAAATGCATGTATACTATCAATTTGTGTACTTGCCTATCAAAATCGAAAATTCAGTAACTACCTACATTTCGAGTACAACATTGATTAATTAATATGAAAATGTTAAGCTAAACTGTAAATTAATTGATAACGGATTGAGAAAAGTACTCAGCATCAGTTGTTTGCAATGAAAGGTGAAATGTGTATGTATTGGCTGTGATATATATGAGACACCACATCTACTTAATTGGTTAAATATACATTTAAGAAATTATTTTCATTAATTAGTTGTAACCAGAATATCATATATCTTTTTTTTTTTTTGGTTGGAATACTGAATATCGTATATCTGCACATGCAATATATTGACTGGTGTTTCTATATGTGTTGCCGGTAAACTAGTGACATGCATGACTCTAGTATACTAATACAATCACGGCACATTCCACTGCTAGAAAAACACGAATTAGAGACGGATTATAGGAAGGGAACAAAATCTGTCACTAAGTACGACAGAATTAGTGACAAATTAGTTTTAAATTCTGTCACAAAAATTTTCATCGCAAAATTTCTGTCGCTAAATCCGTCACAAAATTGTTAAATAAATGTTTGTTGTTTCAGAATTTATCCCTCTCTTAAATAGGGATGAAAATTTGACACGTAATTAGTCGGTATACATGCAAAAATTACCCACAATAAGTAGGATAAAAACCCACAGCATGAGTACGTGTACATGCATTGGCAATTAACCGGCAAAATGAGCGGGTATGGAAAAAAATAATATTTTAGAGAAACATAATACTAGCATACAAGCATTTTTTTTCCAAAGAAACAACCACAAATAATCCACACATGCAACGATGTATGATATGAAAATTTTATTTTCGAATATTTTTTTTACTAACATGTGACGAGAATTCCGCGCGGTGGCTAGCAGTTCCGATACAGTTGCAATAGTACAGGGAGGCATTGATATATGAACATAGTAAAAAGTATGAATTACATAAGTTTATACAAACAAAAAAAAAGCACAGTTAAAAAAGTAATTGATATAAAAAAGTTTGGCACGGGTTGCCCCTCGCAAATCCCTTGTATTTGGTTGCAATAATAATGATATTGTTACCAAATACGTGTGGACAATATGTTGCAAAATAGTCGAAAATTTACCGTGGCTAACCTCGCAAAAACACAATTTTTTTTTTGCAGCCTTTTTAGAACTGTTGAAAGATGCATAGATTCAATTTTATGATGGGCAAGATTCTAGTAAAACCCCTCGCAAACACACTTTTGGAAGCGTGTGTGTCAAAGGGTTGTGATTTGTTTTAAATTCTAAAACCATTTCTTTCCTGCATTTCATTTTGCGAGGGGTTTGCGAGGGATATGCCCCTAGCAAATTTCAACTTTTTCAAATTGAGATTTTCAAGGGGTTTCTGAGGGGTTTGCCCCTCGTAAATGCATTTCTTGTAATGTAAGTTTACATATTAACTTGTTCAGACTTCATAGTCGTATTAATTAAACATTTGTTTATGGTTAGATTCAATATATTTATCATTAACCAAATTTCACCATAAACGGATAGAGACTAACATCATGTAACAGATATTACAACACACGAATTTTTCTCAATCACCCTGCGACTCGAGTAAAGCCACACTCTTCAAAAGTTAATATTTGGCATACATAATATAAGAGTACATATAAAAGAAAGAAAAATTTTAGACGCAAACCTATATTGGCTCTGATTGATGGATCTTGTGACGAAGAACTTGAGTTAATATATATAGTCTTGATCTTCATCTTGTGATGAGGAATGCTAGCAACACACCTTCAAACACACACTTTTCAACACACTCTCTTTGATTGGTTAAAATTCACATGGGTCCCACCAAATTATGTAGGTCCCATATAAATTTGGTGGGTCCATGTGAATTTTAACCAATCAAAGAGTGTGTGTTGAAAAATGTGTGTTAGTAGGTGTGTTACTAGCATTTCTCAAATAGTATATACTTCACTCAGAGCTAAGGAAAAAAAAAACACCAAGAATTTATGTCAAAATTTCCTGTTGCGAAAATTAGATCGGGTTGTGTGTATCCCCCATCGTACATTCGGACTTAACATTAAAACGAGCCATTTTTTAGATTCAAACTCTACCCTTAACCAATCAAACCTGATGAGATACAAGTTCAATAAACAATACAAATACAATTCATGGTTGATCCCTAGACAAGTCACCACGTAATATTACATAAATGTGTTTTTTTTGGAAAGATATTAATCTACAATTAACTCATAATATGAATGAAGTTTGAGTATAGCTGGCTTCAATCCATCTTGAACACAAGACATTATTTTGAAATAAAGAGAGGGTATGGGAAATTTGATAGGTCGTGGAAGGATAGAAATGTTACTGACGGACGGTGAAGAAAATAAAGAGAAAAGAAAATTTGCAAGTTTAGCATAAGATTCGTGTTTTTGGATTAAAGTAGAAGAAACAATGGCTTGGTTGAATAGTATGAGAAATAAAAGAGACCCTAACATTTGATTATGTTAAAGGGGAAAATGAAAATCTTGTGAAGTATGCAATTAAAAAGATTGAAAGTAAGATGTCTTGTGATGTTTTGACTAAGAAATCATGTTATAGTATATGAATGGACGATTTAAAAGAATTGAAACAATTGAAAGCAAAAGTACAATATTTCCTCCACAATTTATACATTTTATGCACGGGGAAGTTGTTCCTTAGTACTTAATTTGGAATCAATAAGCTTAACACATTTTAACATTGTTGTATGTATAAAGAAAGTGGATCGGATAACATAGAGTACATTCCTCATTATCAGTCATATAGAAAGTGAAGTGTGGGAGTTTTCAGTCATAGAGTACATTCCTCTTTGAGTAAATATATAAATTAATGAGTAAAAAATAACACCTCTTCTCCTATAAAACCTTTGAGCTAGAGAGAACAAGTACTCGTTGGTCAACCCATACTCGATATCTTAGTCAACTTGGTCCTTGTCTTGTATACTTTTTGTCTTGTTTTTTTAGTTAGGGTAAAACTTGACCCAAAGCTTACCGGACATGATAAATTAGCCGGTTGAGTTGTGTACACACCTACCTTATATGCCTGAACTTTCATTTCAATGCCATGTATAATTTTGACTATATCAAGACCTCTTGTTAGGAGTTCAACATTGAGTCGATGCAAGTGTTTAATGTGATACTTAAATCTTAACAATTGGTGCTTTCATTGAAAGTTAGACCATAGAAAGAGTTACCTATAGACTGTATTAAGGCACTCAACCAAATACTGATAGGTGAGTGAAGTCGCAAAAAAGGAAAGGGCTACCATCAAGCCAGTGCCGATAGAGTGGAAGTCAGCTCTTAAAGGGTGTGACGTTGCTAGGAGTGCCGCATTGAATAGATACAAGTGCTCAACATGGTACAAAGTCCTAACGCATCACTCACCTATATTTTCTTCAAATGAAATTTGATTTTTCCATCAAGTTTCTCAATGTTAAACTCTACAACATTTGAAGAATTTGACTTTACAATTGTATGTTGATTGTAAATTGTGCACCATGTAGGGTCCTAGAAAATAGATATGATCGTCACAATGGACAACACTTATAAGTACTAACTCTTTTCTAGCATAAACTTTTCTAAAACAACACTTTCACAATATCATATTTTTTATGGTACAACTTCTTCACAATATCATTCTTCTTTTATGATCCAGAAGATTAGATAATGATACAGCCATAAAAACTTACTAAGAATTAAATATCTCACATAACAAAAGTTTATGATATCAGTTTTTTTTTTTAAATGAGAGATGTTAGTAAGAATTTGTTAGATTAATTTTTTTCTCTTTAGTCCTAGTTTGAAGTTAGGACCTCAAAATTCTTATCCCTTAACTCAATTTATGAAACCTATTGTTGAAAAAAAAAACAACACAGATTCCTCGACTCCCCAACATAGAAAGCGGTCAAACTCTATGATCAATCAACGCCTAAAAATGCAACGGTTATTGATCATAGAGTTTGACTGCTTATGAGGGATTTGTGTATATTGATCGATTAAAATATATAAAAGGGCTTCCTCATATAAATAAATTTTGATAGCAATGTTATTGAAGTTGGAGGCAAGCTTATATAAACAAATCCCTCAAGCTAGATTGTGAAATTGAAAGATAGCCCCATCCGAATGTGCATGCATGAATTTGAGAAAACAGCAGCCTTTTGGTCCCAAATCTAAGTAGTTGATAAATAGATATTTAAATTAGAGGACAAGCACGCGTAATACACATTCCATGATAGATATATCATATATAATATGCATGTCAAGTGATTGATTGATGTGGGACTTTATCTAAAACAAAAACAAAGCAATTTTAGGTGTTTGATGTTTATGCTCCAATTATAATTTATGGGTAGTGTGCGTTTATGGAAGATCGAGATACACATAAAAGGTGCATAGATGGCGAGTTTCGCTACTTGCTTGAAACAAAATCACGTAGTGCTTCCAAAAAGGTAAAGGGTGTTTATTGTGAGCTTTTAGACTTTAAAAAGTCTAACCACCAAAAAACAAAGGGGTGGTTCATGTTCCTTCTAACTTTCCCAAAGCAGTGCGGCACTTCCAACTAGAACGTGAGCTTTAAAAACAATATTACTCATATAAGATATAAAGTAATACTTCTCTCTTCCTAACTACATGACTCATTTTTTGTATTTATAGTATTTTTAATATAAGAACATCCGCAACGGTGATTGTTTCACTTATTTAGCTCTAAGGCTTTGTTTGCGAGTTTGGAGAGGAAGGACGGAGAAGGTTTGAGTAAAAAAGAATGAACAAGTGGAAGAAATAGAGGAGAATGGGAGAGGAGAGTTTTGAGGGTTAACTTTTCTTCATAATATTAAACCCTCATCATTTGAGGAACTAAAAAATTGTATTAGAGGAGGGTTTTGGAGGGTTTATATGAATTCTTCAAATTTAATCTATGTTGTTATATTATTTTTAAAATCAAAAATATAGTAATCATATGCATTAATTTATCATTCTCTAAAAAACTACTTTTTTAAAGTTTTTGAAAGATTTCTTTATTTTCCCTCATACTTTCCACCCTTCAAAGCCTTTCCTTCCCCTCCCTTCCAAACTTGCAAATAAAGCCTAAGAGAAATAAACACATTATTATCGAATGATATTTTTTTTGTGCTTATAGAGAAGGATGTCTTGGATGTATTCACTTTTTGTGTACCAAATTTAATAAATTTTAAAATAAATGAATTTTGTTGAAATGTAGTGATATACTCATCTGATTCTAAATATATACAAGAAAGAAAAAATTGTTTTCATGTTCATTGAGTAGTGTATATATCTGATTTATGTTATTCGATGAATCATCTAAGTTTTGTGTTACAATGAAAAAATTATTTGTTCAGTTTCATTGATTAAGTGATGTATTTGGTATTATTTATCAGTTATTTAATAAATTTTAAAAAATATATTTTCTTAGACCATCTCCATTGGGAGGGTCTTAACTATTTAAGATCCGGTACCTATTAGGTACCCCCAATGGGAAGAATCTTTTTCAGGGTCTTATAAGACCCATGGTCTTACCTAAGACCCCACTTTTAAGCGGGACCCGCACCCTTTTAATATTAAAAAATTGAAATATAATGATATAAAGTTATTGATAGTTGATTAGTGGATCCCATTTAAGAACTTTGTATGAGATCTGGGTTGGAGTGATTGAATGCTTATTAGGTACTACTATTAAAAAATTATAAATGAGTTATGTGTATACCTGAGATCCATTTAAGAACCCAAAAATGGATGTCTCCATTGTGGATTTAATAATAAATGGATTTACAACCAGAGAAGACATGTTTATTGACAAGACTAATTTAATAATTTTTTAGGTGTTCAGTTGAAGAAATTGAATATTTATTAAGAATTGATATAAAAATATTCAAAATAAATGATATGTATATATGAAGTCCACTTAAACACCAAAATAAAAATATGCATTGTGGATGGGCTATCTTTAAACTTTTACAAATATAGATTACTTCTTTATAAAACTGTCTCAACTGAATTTGTTTTCTCTATCCTATTATACTATTAAATGTAGGATAACTATATAAAAGTAACATACTTTTGATTTTTCACAAATGTATTTAAAATAAAAAGGAGGAAGGACAAAATAAATGTTCAAAGTGAATATCATCATGCAATATAAACTAGAAACACGTGTGAAGCCGACTTTCGCACGTGAGTATATGATACTGCAGGGATAATTAGGTTTAGGCAATGATAAAGTGGGACCCATTGTGTACGTGTGAGAGGGAAGAGGGTGAGATACACGTGACACCAGAAAGAAAGAGGAAGCAGCGCAATACATGGAGAGGGAAAGAAGGTTGGGTTGTCAAATTGTTTATTAGGTTTGCATTTTTCAAAAGAAATGCAAATTGAGTGTTTAAGTAATGAGTAGCCAGTGAATTGGAGTGTTATAATAAGGCTATAGCTACTTGCACTGCATTTGAAAGAAGACAATTCCTACTTTTTTCTATTTGTGTGTTTAATAATCCTACTTGCAATCCAAGGAACCAAGAAACAAATGTCATCTACAATAGTGGTATGTTTTTAAATTTAAAATTCAACCTTCCCATAGAACCATTTTAGGAATTCAAATATGTTTTCTAACTATAAATGTGGGATTGATTTGTTAATTAACCATAGTTAAGAACAAAGGCTCCACAACTGAATTATTCTTGTATTTATATATGGGTTTTTTTTATCATGTGTACATTTGCACATGTTAAAAATTTTAAAATAGTAATTTTATCTTAGAAGTCGTGTATTTTATATTAAATATGTAGCTTTTTAATAAATAATTGTAGTTTTTTGATAAAAAGTTACTTATCTTTGAAACAACAATATATTATAAGAGCTTCTCGCACAAGGTGTGTGGTAAACCCATCGGACCAAATACAAGGTGCCGAGAAAAGTGGCACCACACCCAAAAGAACACTACAACAAGTGTAAAAAAACGGTTGCGCCTAAAAAACAAACACCAAAAGAAAAACAATATTTTTAGCAGTATATTATAATATTGCACATGTTAGACAAACCCTTTATATCCATGTTAATTATAAGTAAGGTGACCACTTGTGATCTAATTTTGTGGAAGTCACCAATTTGTGTTGGATTCAAAGTGAATAGTTTCCCACAACATGGTGAACACATGTTTAGTGTTGAGATATTTTTGGTTTGGAAGAGAAGTTAGGAAGAGAGAAGTAGGCGAGAGAGTGTGTTGGAAGAGAGGAACAAGTGAGAAAAAGAATAAGTTTGATGTATTATTTGGTATAAGAGAAATAAGAAAGAAATAGGAGAGAAAAATATGTTATTATTTTTTAAAAAGTCCTTGAGTAGAAGACAAAAATAAGCATAAAATACTTTTTTACTACAAATTAAGCAACTCACATTTCAAAATTCAAATGACATAAGAGACCTTTTTTACTAATTGCTCCCTCTTTTTCCTCACTTTTGGATGAGATCCATGGTGTGTTTTGTTCGGAAGATAAGTTATAAAGAGAAAATTATAGGAAGAGAGTGTATGGAAAGAGAGAAAAAGGTGAAAAATCGAGTAGATTTGATGTATTGTTTGGTTGGTATAAGAGAAAGATGAAAGAGATAGAGAAGAAAGATGAGTTGATTATTTTTAAAAGTACTAAAACACTCCTGATTCAAAAAAAAATGTCATATCCAATTTAATTTTTTATGCGTGTTAATTTAATTAATTTATTAAATTGCAGTTTTATTTTAAATTAATTATATTACTTTAAATAATTATTAAATCCAAATTTATTTAATATTATCATTTTGATTTGATTTAATTTTAGATGTTCATATTCTAATTAACTTACTTTCTGTCCAAAAAATAATTATTATTTTCTGTAAAAAATAATTAATCAATTTACTCACACGATGAATACCACTTTAATCCTAGTCAAATATATCCCTTCCTCCATTCCATATACCTAATTATAAAATCCAACTTATGCCATTTTTTGACTGTAGATCCTCGTTTTCGTCCTGTAAAGAAATGCTATGAGGGTCGTTTTCGTTATAAATTATTGTTGTAATGATTGTTTTCTCCATGGAGACAGACCCTCCAAGACATCGATATTGCTTGAGATGAGAAACTTGGGATGAAGGGCATGGTGGGAATAACATCATAAAATTATTTCTCTTGCCACTTTCTTCGCAAACCGGCAAAGAAGAAAAAAGGTGGTGGGGTCCATGCTCTTTTGTTCTCTCGCCCCTATTTCTCTTCTGCTCTAAAGAGTAGAAATACCCAACTTCTATCCTGATTTTCTCTATCATATTTCTCTCTTAGATATTTCTCTCGTACCAAACACACAATATTATTTTTTCTTCTTAATTTCTTTTTCCCAGACAAGAGAAATCTTCAACTTCTCATCTCTCTCCTATATTTCTCTCAAACCAAATTGAGACTTGAAAAGAGATTTCAAAGGCGGTGAATGTGGTTTAGTGAGGGGTTTTGAATTATAAGATGGTGAGACAAACTCACAAATGGGGAAGAGATGTAGGCGAGATTTGATGTACTTTTGTATAGATGTTTTTTTTAACAAATCAAGACTGTTAATTAAATTCAATAGATGTTATTATTCTTTAAAAGACAAAAAAAATCATTGAGTTAAAAGACAAAAAATAAGCAACTCGTATTTAAAAATTCCAATGACATCTGAGACTTTTAACTACTCTCTTATTGTTCTCACTTTAGAAGAGAAAGAATAAAGGTGTGGGACCCACCACATATTCCTTTCTCCTCTAAATCTCTCTTCTTTCCAAACTAGAGAAGTCCCAAACCCCTCTCTCTCTTTCTCAAACACACAATGCCTTAATTCACAATTTTTTCTTTTTTTTGAATTAGCAAAATATTATTACAATAGAGCCCTTGTAAGACACAAAGACCAGTGAAATAACTAAGAAAAGATACACGACGTTGTATATGGGTGGAAACTAGGGATGAGAATAGGTCAGACCAGTCTATAGGGGCCTACGGCCTAGCCTACGACAGGTTAGGCCAGGCCAAACTTTTTTCTTAAACAGAGAAGGCCTGAGTTTTTTTAGAAGTCAATTTTGCTTAAAAGGCCAGACCACATGCCATTCAAAAAGCCTCATAAGCCTATTAAGACGGCATATTTAAGTAAATATGAATAATATTATTTATTATTATATTATATTTTGTACTTTGAATTAAAATAAAAATTTCTTAACTTTTTCAGTAATTTAAGTTTATTAGTATATATTAATCTTTTGCATATTTAAATGTATTATTATAAACTAGAATTGAAATATAATACAATATATTATTCAAGTTCCCTGAAAAACTCATCTTGGTTATCAAAAGAGAGTTTAATCTAATTGATATATTAGTTCGCTAATCTATTTAAACTTAGATCACATTGCTTATTTAAAGATGTTCATATGAAATAGACTTTTAAACAGGCTAGCAGGTTGTATCAGGCTTTCAGAAGGCCAGACTCACGCCTAAAAAGTAAGCATATGACAGGCCGCAGGTCAGACTTAGGCCTTAAAAAAAATTGGCAAACCAGACTCAAGCCTTACAAAGCCTAACTCGACCTTACCTATTCTCACCCCTAGGTGGAACGTTGAAAAAACCAGTTCACCACCAACAAAGAAGCAAGAAGCGGAGCCAAAAAACACAACCGCTGGTTAAACAAGGTCACCCTCCAAAACTGGGATATACCCTAGTTATGCACCCACACCTTCATTCACAATTTAAAGTTATGTCAATATTTAGTGTCTAGACGTGATTCAAATCGAACCACTTTCGATGGAGGGAATAGTTAGGAAATATACAACTTAAAAGATTAAAGTAAACTATCAACAGAAATATTCAACAACATAAAGATATCGAAAGTTTATGATTTAAACATATCCATATTTGATGAGAAAGCAGTAGTCGCAAACCGATCCAAAATTGGTTTCTCTCCCATTCTCCCATTTTCTAAAACACATGTAAGAATGATAAATATTTTGTAAACATGAGCATAATTGAGCATTGTTTTTGTTGGTATGGAGAAGACCAATTTATAGATGACTTCATTTAATCAGAAACGTCCATCAAGTTTCAATAGCAACATATGAGATTAAATCCTCATAAAATTATATAAGTTACAAACCAATTATTTTCCAATAATTGGCTTTAAATAATCATAATTTTTTTCCCAGTAAATCACACTCTCTTTCCTTGAAAGATGCTTGAATTACACTCTTATGTTAAACATAGTAGAAAAGTTTTCACTCCCTACCCCTAAAAGAAGCTTGAATTACATTTATCTTCTCACTTATGTTAAAATCTACACATTCCTCCCTTAATATTTTTTTTTATTTCTAATAATCTAGCAGAAAAAAGATCTAACACACTCCGAAGAAAAACAATATTGTGTGTCCATTTTATTATAATCAAAACTCGAACGCATATATTTCTCTATTTTTGATTCATAATTTCATTAACATCTAATTTTAAATTCTGTTATAAAATATGAAAAAACAGAAAATACAATTAAAATATGTGAAAAATTACTAAAGTGCATAAAAGATGGTTATTTAAATTGAATGTTCAAACTTAATTATCATTTACATCGAAGTTACAAAGAAATGAATTTATTTTTCTTAAACAATGGTTCAAAGTTGGTAGATATAGTAAAAATAATTATATATATTAAAATATATTAAAGTGTAGTGCATATATAATTATTAAGGGATAAAGTTGTACTTCAAGTATCTCATTGAGGAGGGGACTATAAGTTTTACTTTTCAAGTGAGGGGTGTGTATATTTGAACATTGAAAGGGAGAAAAGTGTAATTCAAGCTTCTCTTAGGAAAGAGGAGTGTAATTTACTAAAAAAATTCAAACGATATTATTATTTTCTCAGTTTATTTTAGGTTATTATTATTAGAAGGTTACAAAACTAGTTGGTGCATGTTTGGGGTGCATTTACAAAATTAGTTGATTGTACAAATATCATTTCTGTTTTATGAGGTATCTATAGACAAAACTGCAAGTAAGATATTTTTTGAGTGGGTGGGTTGACTACCCTTGTACTTCATCCCTGTAAACAAGTTTAGCACTCGTGATTGTGATATAATATACATACATACATATTTGGGGCTGCTAACTTACACTCACCTAAAAACACTAAGATGCAAGTTAGCAAGCTGCACCCACTTATAATTTACCAAAATACTATTTTGTTTATATTCTAATTAATGTTAAATAGAAGTGCAATTTTGTAACTAACTTAAAAAAATCCTTAAAAAAAGAAAAAAAAAAAACAATGACATGCTTAAGGTACAAAACATGTAATAAAGACAAACTTTTAATGAAACAATATTTGGAATGATAAAAGTGGGTGTAAATTAGTGAAGGTTGCTAACTTGCACCTTAATAATACTTATAAAAATGAGTGTAAATAATCAAATGGATGTAGGTTGCTAACCTGCACCTTAATAATTTTAGGTGAGTGTAACTTGCTAACTTGCACCTTAGTGTTTTTAAGTGGGTGTAAGTTAGCAGCCCCCCATATATATTTCCTTTTGTTGTTAAAAAAATTAAAAATAAAAATAATAATTCTACAAAGGTGTTATGTTATAATTTATTTACAACTTTTTTGATGTATTTAAAATGACCCAAGTGCATTTTAATGTCACAAACTGCGGGTGCAACTTTGTTATATAGCTACTAACTTTCCGTTAAGGTGACCCAAAATGTAAAATGCAAACATTATCCAAAGTGATATGAATGATTAGAAGTTAAAATTAACAGTTAACACCATTCCAAGAAGATTATTAATACATGTTAAAGAAGGCGAAACACAAAAAACACCTGTAAAAATCAAAGGCTTCACCAAAATGGAAAATGAACATGACCATCAAGTGACAGCGCCAAACCTTAAAGCGGTTATGGGTGCTTTTCAGAAACTATGTCTCCCACACAATTAAACCTAACTTGTCTATTTTGCCCATCCAATGGCACGTGCCATCCATCCACTTCCTTTACCCTTCCTCATTTATCAATTTCTCATTACCCCTCTTCTTCTCCTATCTCACTTCACCTATTAATTAATTGATGAATTAATTTTGTAACAATTTCAATGACCAGATTGACCTTGCCCCTTATCAAACTAAATGTCTATACATGCAATGATTACCTAGGTTATTATAGTCTTTCCGACATAATTAAAAAGATGGGATAGTTTGGATCATTGAGATGACTTTGTACTGGCCTTATCTTTATTTTATTCCGCATAATTTTATGTTGGTTTCCAAAGGACGTATTCAAATGACAATAAAATCCAACACTTCCAATAGCATCATCATGGATATATTTTACACCACCAAACACCAAATCCAACCCTAATAAAATCTTTAGAAAATATTTCTTAATATGAATTAGAATATTCCATTAATATTATCTTGGCTGTCAAGCATATATATGAATTAATATTATTAGAAGAAAAAAAAACTATATATATGAATATTCTCTTATTTTCTTCCACACTTCCTAAATTTTTTTGGATACCTATATATATATGTGCAAGGTTATTATGGTAATTGTAGAATATGAATATTTTGTTATTGGCTTGCAATCTATTCCTACCACATATGTTAATTTAGTGTGATAGTGAAGAATAGGAAGAAATGAAAATATAAAAAGGCATTATTGGTGGGAGAAAAATACTAAAGGAGGTGGTGAAGATCAAAGAAGAGGGAGAAGAACAACGACCGCTTCTCTTTCTCTCTCTCTCACTGTGTTTATTTGAGAGAGATATATGAGTCCCCTCCAAATCCACCATTTTTAATTTTTATAATTGTATGCTTTCTTTTTCCATAAGTTGTTTGCATAGACAATAGTACTAACTGCAAAGAGCAACAAAGAGAAAGAAAAAGGAGGGACAGAGAAAGAAAGAGACCATTGAGAGTGCATATGTGAGTGTGCCTGTGTGTGAGAGAGAAGGAATTCAAGAAACCTTCAATAGCTCAGAAGTGAAAACGATGTTTGAAAACTCTTCATCCTTTCATACTCTTCACATCTATCAGGTACAATATTACATGTGTGTGTATATATATATATATTACATGACATGATAACTCAAAGCTGAAAATGATGAAAGCAAAATTTCATATATTTTTATTTTCTTGCATCATTTACATATGATATGATGTTTTATGTTTAATTTTTCAGATCGATCCTTGTTATTGATCAATTCAATTTGAAAGCCAGCAAGGAATATTGATAATGGTGAAGATGATGATGAGCAAGAAGTTAAGATGGGAATAGCAACAACACCATCATCACTTCCTTCAACTTTCTCAAATTCATCAAGCACACAAAATTATCATAGTTCTTTTAATTCAATCTTAGAAAAGTCTCAAAACTTAACCAATTCTATGTCCCAAGATTATCATCACCACCACCAACAAGGAATCTTCACCTTCTCGAACGGATTCGAGAGATCGAACACTCCAGAAAACAACAATCCACACCAACAACAACAACAAATTCAAAGAGACAAAGTGAGAATTCAAGACTTCGATTCACAACAACCACCACAACCACCGCCGCCACCACTAATAGGCAACATAGAAGAAGAACAAGAAGCTCTACCGGTTTACGAAACAACCGGAATGTTGTCTGAGATGTTCAATTTCCCTCACGGCGCCTCGGCAGCCGAATTATTAGAACAGCAGCAGCAGCAGCAACAACAACAAATGACATCAACAAGAACACCACAAGCAACACATGGAATAGGCAATTCCAGTGACTGGTACGGAAACAGACAAACGATGTTAACAGATTCAAAAAATCATCATAATAATCGTGACAGTAGTAGCAGCAGCAGCATATTTCATCATCAAAATCATCATCAGATGTCAAACATTAATGCTGAGTCAGCAGCTGCCATGCAGCTTTTTCTCATGAACCCGCAAACCACCAGATCCCCATCACCTCCACCTCAACCTCAACCTCATCCTTCATCTACTAATTCTTCCACTCTCCACATGTTACTTCCCAATCCTTCAACTACTAATCTCCAAGGTTATAATTCCGGAGCTGGAGGGTCTTTTGGTCAATTCACATGGTCTCAAGAAGGAGGAGGAGGAGCAACATCAAGTCATCACCAACTCAACAACAACCAACCAGAAATGGCAAGTGTTGTTGAAGGACAAGGTCTTTCGTTGTCGTTATCGACTTCCTTACAACATCATCATTCAGAGGATTTAAGAATGGGAGATGCTGCTGCTGGTGGTTTTCTATATTACAATCAAGGAGGACCAGGAACTTCTTACAAGAATCTTGGTAGTGTTCATCATCATCATTTACAAGGAGGTGGATTAGGACAAATTAATCATATTCATCAAGGACATGTTGGATTTGGTTCATCATCTTCTTCTTCTTTAGGTGTTGTTAATGTGTTGAGAAATTCAAAATATGTTAAAGCTGCTCAAGAATTGTTGGAAGAGTTTTGTAGTGTTGGAAGGGGTCAATTCAAGAAGAATAAATTTAGTAGACAATTATCAAACCCTAATTCAAATCAAGGTGGTGGTGGTGGTAGTGTTGGTGGTGGTGGTGCTTCTTCATCTTCATCAAAAGATGTTTCACCTTTGTCACCAGCTGATAGGATTGAGCATCAAAGAAGGAAGGTCAAACTTCTAACCATGCTTGACGAGGCATGTAATCTCTCTCCCTCTCTCTCCTTCTTTCTCTCTCCTACCTTCTCTCATTCATCAAGAGTCAAGGTCTACACATATTTTTAATTTTTTTTTTTATCTTAATTATTTAATTTATTTATAAAACATATAGTACTCTAGTGAGTATCTTGAATTTCAGAAAGGCAAAAGCCGGCTTCTATATAGTAGGGTTCCACAACTTAGGAACAGTTGGTAAGGATTTGAGATCCTTATTTTAATCAAAACTTTTTTTTTTTTTAATCCTAAGATTCTATTGGTGAGAAGATTTCATTTTATAGTATAGTAGCAATTTCAGTTTTTTTTTTTAAATAAAAAAGTTGAAAAATAAAAGTAGTTTGGTGAAAGGGTTAAAATGAGACACTATACCATCTAATCTAATCTATATATAAGAGAATACGTCAATCAAGAAGCGACGTTTCCTCTGATTATTATTAAGACTGACCAAACCAAACAGAAAAGAAAGCACTCACTCCCCAATCATATATACTACGTAGCAAAGTTGTTAGAATTGCATTGTCATCTCAAATCCATATATAGTACTCATTATAGTAATATTGCAATAATATGATTGTGATCATTCTTAATATCTCATTTCACTAACTTAGGAGGTATCGGGAGAAATGTCTTTTCTTTACTTAAATTTTGTTCAATTTAATTTACATAAACACATTCACTTTTTTACTCTTTATATTTATGTAATTTTTTGTGATACATGTTAGTTTCACAATATGCATGGATTAGTTGGTAAGCATATAAAATAATTAATTAAGTAGGTCGATGGTTGATCAAGCTTTATTACAAACCACACGATGGGAAATGAGTAGTAAATGAGAACGTGCATGCGCCGAATGAATCTATCTTCCACTCGTTACAAATAGCCTTTTTCGACAATGCATCATATCATATACTAATAATTAATACACATAACCATATGTTATAATTATGATTGGATATTTTTTTATACAGGTGGATAGAAGATACAGTCATTACTGTGAACAAATGCAAATGGTGGTGAACTCATTTGACCTAGTAATGGGATTTGGTGCAGCAGTTCCATACACGGCACTAGCTCAGAAAGCAATGTCACGCCATTTTCGTTGTTTAAAGGATGCAATAACAGCACAGTTGAAACATAGTTGTGAGTTATTAGGAGAGAAAGATGGTGTGGGGACCTCAGGTTTGACCAAAGGAGAGACACCAAGACTTAAACTTCTTGAACAAAGCTTAAGACAGCAGAGAGCGTTTCATCAGATGGGGATGATGGAACAAGAAGCTTGGAGACCACAGAGAGGTTTGCCTGAACGATCTGTCAACATTTTGAGAGCCTGGCTTTTTGAACATTTTCTTCATCCGTACGTTCTTTCTCTCACTCTCATAATTATTGATTGATTCTTATACATTGCATAAAAAGTCATATATTTAATCAAAATTGCTCCATAAATATTTAACAATAAATATCAGAAAGGATAAAACAATGGGTTCAAAAAGAGGTATGTGATTGCGATATGAACATTTTTTATATCTTCGTGAGATCTTAGCAGAGCAATCGTAATTACGACTGCATCAGTTGTACATGTAGATTGTAGTTATATGTAATTATTACATCTAATGGTAATATTAAGTTTAGTAATCGATGCATCTCGTGCTTTGATCACAATTTAAAACCCTAGAATAAGGGGTCTAAATTCTTTGTAGGCTACATCGCAACGTACGTAGCAATTGTTGAGGTGATGGTTTGACTTTGATCATTTACAACAAATATTTTGATGTAATGCCTTTACATTTAAAGGTATTAGATTTGAGTCATAAATTTATTTCCACTCATATCCAATAGCTCTGCAGAAACTATAATAGAGATTTTAGAGTCTGTTAAATTTGAAGTTAAAGTCTAACCACATCCATTACATTTAGAGATTCCATTACTTAGAGATTTGAGTCCTAAATTTATTTTCACTCATATCCAACAACTCTGCATGAACTATAATAGAGATTTCAGAGTTTGTTAAATTTGAAGTTAAAGTCTGACCACACCCTTTACATTTAGAGATTCCATTACTTAGAGATTTGAGTCTTAAATTTATTTTCACTCATATCCAACAACTCTGCATGAACTATAATAGAGATTTCAGAGTTTGTTAAATTTGAAGTTAAAGTCTGACCACACCCTTTACATTTAGAGATTCCATTACTTAGAGATTTGAGTCGTAAATTTATTTTCACTCATATCCAACAGCTCTGCAGGAACTATAATAGAGATTTCAGAGTCTGTTAAATTTGAAGTTAAAGTCTAACCACACCCCTTACATTTAGAAATTTGGTTTGTTTACCAATATTACTTAGAGATTTGGGTCCTAAATTTATTTTCACTCATATCCAACGACTCTGCAGCAACTACAACAGAGATTTCAGATTCTATTAAATTTGAAGTTAAAGTCCAACCCGACCCTTTACACTTAGAAATTTGGATCAGGTACCTCTATTGCACCATACAGCTGCCTTAGAAAATGCATTTCCTACACTTAAATCTAGTTAATGGTTATAACTATTGTAGAAGTTTTGAGGACTTGAATACTCTACAACTACATATGATGCCGCAATTGTAGAGACCGTTAGATTTAGAGAGAAAAACAAATTTAAGGATTTAGCTTTGTAAACCTAACGGTCCCGACAACTATAGCATCATAGGTGAGACAAGCTTAGATGATCCAAACAATGAATGCTAGGGTAAGATAACTTGCATGGATTGATCAACATCTCATATTATAATAATTGTGGTTTATTAGATTTGAGATAAGAGAAAAAGCCGTTATTAATGATTGCAAAGATTGTGAATGTGAGGTACTATATCTACATACCGTGACATAATATAATACTCCTTTATTAATTAACTTTAAAGTTTGCAATAAAGCATAAGACACAGTACGATAGAAAGATACCTTGATGAGATCAATACTTGTACAAAAAGAGTAAAGTAACACAGTTTCCGTTAATTAACTAAATTAAGAAGAAAAAGGAGTTGCAGAGAGTGGATAAAGCCCCACCCCAAAGAGAGAATCTAAAAGCCATTATTTAAGCAATATACTAGTATTTACTCTCATTAAATTTCAGACACCCTGGGATGTTAATAACTCACCACTATAAAAGCTGTAAAGATGCATGAATGAATAAGTCTTCTTCAATATTCACCTGTTTTAACTGCAATTAATTTAACATGATAAATAAAGTATAGTAGTTAATTTCATTGAATCATATCATAGATTGTCACGCCAGGGAGACAGACAGAAAGAAATGTTATGATATGATATAAATTGAATGTATAGTAATATTAGAGAAAGGTGAATGTGTGTTTATACGGTTAAGGGAAATGAGTGTGATGTCATTTTCTGGTCTCTTTCCTCAGGTACCCGAGTGATGCAGATAAGCATCTCTTAGCAAGACAGACTGGCCTTTCCAGAAATCAGGTTCGTCCCCTCCACTCTTAGCTTTCCACAATCCACATATATATATATATATATATATAAGACAATTATTTTTCATATACTTCTTTGTAATTATTTAACTAATTAATTACATGCACGGACCACATGCATAATAAGATCAAATATATAAAAGTAAGAAAGATATGATTCCGTGTATGAAATTATGAAATGCAAAAGAAGGGACCATTTGCAACTTTCATTGTTTTTTTTTGGGTTTTGTTTTCTCTTGGTTTTTTTCTTTCTTTCTTTAATTCTCTTCCTTTCATACAAAACACAAAAACCAACATCCCCTTTATTTATTATTATGTTTCTTCCTTTTCTTATCTTCCATTTTTAACTTTTTGTTTATTTTGGATTTATCTATTCTTTCATATAACATAGTTCACACATTTGAATTGACGATGAGATTAACTAAACTATGGTAAAACTGTAATTTTGTTAACATGACAAACTCCGTAGTTTTACAAAACTCATTACCTATCAAAACATACATTAATTATACAACTGATACATGAAGTTTTGATAAGATATATACTTGTTATCCAATCATTCAACGTCATATCATATTTTATACTATTATTTTGTTTTAAAATTATAAAAATGTTAAACAAATTTTATCGTCCGATACTCGACTAAACTCAAAAATACTTAGGTATTTACCTAAAATTTTAGCTGTTTAGTTACTTTTTCTCCCTCTAGTAAACACTTTCTCTCTCATATCAATTGGCTTCACTTCCCCCCAACTACACAATAGGGACCATAAATAAGGAAAATAAATGATCTTTTCTAGATATTATTGTCTCACCGTGGTAAATTCCTTTCATGTTTATGCCCTCTCTAGTCACCTAATTAATGCAAAATCTTACGTGTTCATGCAACTTCCCTTAATAGAAGTATCTTATTTCCTTTTAAAAGTTCACTTTCACATAGCAGTAATCTTTCTGCATTAAAAAAAAAATCATAGCAGTAATCTTTTCTAACTTAATTATTAATAAAGTCTTCTTTTGTACTACAAAGAAACTGTCAGAGATGATAGTATATGGTAGTTGATTATTTTATTCTCAATAAACAGTAGTGGTACTTTTCTTCTTTATCTTCCTAATTGGTGTTTTATATAAGCAGCTACATGCTAACTTCTTACCCCTTATGTATATGCCTACACCTATAATAGTCAGTGATACGGGGAAAGGACAATACAATGTAGAATCTATAGGCTCATAGTCATACAAAACTTTGTCCCTAACCTAATTCTAAGAAAAAAAACTGCTCATAAATAGTTCATATTGTCATTTTTTTTGTCATGTATGTCACCCCATACACAACATATATTTTGGAGCCTAATCATGGTAATCATTAAGGATATATTTGTGATGTTTTGAAGTAAAGAAAACCTAATTAACATTTTGAAAATTTATAAAACATTTTAGAATATTGATAATGTGAAGATTTTAGATCAATATAATTATACAATATGTACAAGAAATTGAGTATTTTTATGAATACCATATATACAATAGTGAGACAAACAGAATTGAAAGAAAGCAGTCTTTTATGTTTCCTTTTTTCTTAAAGTAGAAAACAAAATTGAATTATTGAATGTACTTTTTACGTTTGTTGAAAATTAAAACTGGAGGTCAATATCAATTGCTTAGCTCAAGGTTTGCATGCCAAAATTGTGCCATTATTTTAGAGGTGACAACTGTCATATCATAGTCTAAAGTTTCTATAAGTATAGGGTACAGTATATAATCATTTGATGTTGCCTTATTTTTTAGATATAATTATTTTGAAGTGAATTTAAATTTTTGTTTTTGTTTTAATGGGAAGTGAAACAAATATATAGAAAAAACTAAGTACAAGGGAGTTGTACTTAAGGTCATTACAAAGATGTAGTGGAAACAAAAAGAGAAGTAACAAAGTGGAACAACTAGTAAATGTAGAAAGAGGATACAACCAAACACAAAACCCAGCTCAAAAAACAATGAATCATCCAACATTATCTTAGCAGAAAGATAGATGTAGGATTAAAATATCCACTCATTAAAAATATAAGAGCTCCCAAAAAAAACTTACTCAAAAACCACCTCCAAACATAGAGCTAAATACTTGTGTCTAGAATTGTCTAATATGGACTCGGTTCACGAGTGGACCTTCCTATTTATAGTAAGTTTTAGTAAATATTATTTCATTCTCAGTTTTTTTTATTAAGAATAGTAAAGGTTCATTAACCGTTTTTCAGAGGTCTATATTAGATACACTTAATTATTTCTATCTTTTTTCATGAGTACCAAAAATCATCTTCTTTTAAATCACCTCAAGAGTGTGAAACAAGTGCATGCATATTAATTTTTAGATTAAATATAATTTTAGTTCTTACAAAATTTATATTTTTTTTACTTTTAATCTTTCTAATAATACTTTTGTTTTTAGTTTACAATATAGACGAGATATATCAGTTGCATACGACATTTAGCCTTAGTACACTAAATAGTAAAGTTAATGAGATGTTGACTATATTGTACAATGGTGCATAAAAAATTAATATTACATTAAACGTGTGATTTAAATTTCAGGTATCAAACTGGTTCATTAATGCTAGGGTTCGTTTGTGGAAACCCATGGTAGAAGATATGTACCAACAAGAACTTAAAGAAGCAGAAGGATCATCAGAAGGAGATCAAGAAGATAGAGAAAACAAGAATCCTCAAAGCAGTACTAGCAACAACAACAACACAAGTGGTCACATATCTACTACTACTACAAATATTATTGCACAAACTCCAACACAACCTTCAACAACAACAACATCTACAACAACACCACAACCTACAAGTAACAACAATCAGCTGATGAGATCCAACAATACTATCAATGCCAATGAAAACGACCCATCACTTACACCATTAATAAATAGACAAGGCTTCTCGGAAAACCAAGCAATGTTGTTGCAACAACCATCTTCCACCGTTAAAACCACCGTCTCTGAGGTGGCACCACCTATCTCCGATTCAATGGCTATTGATGACACTTGTCGACATGGCAGCTTTGTTTCAGCGGAATATGGGACCACTGGTACCTCTGCTGACATTGGTTCTACACTCATCAGATTTGGGACCAATACTTCTGGTGACGTGTCACTCACTTTAGGGCTACGTCATGCCGGAAATTTGCCTGAGAAAACACCTTTCTCTCTTACAGACTTTGGAGGCATTTAATTTTTCATTTTAATCTATATATTATTATTATATTATTACTTCACAGAATAATCATCATAATAATAATACTATATATTTATTTATAGGTGGCTGCTTTATTTATCAAGATTATGATATACTATCAAAAGATAACATTTTTCACCTTTTGGTTTCTCTAGAGCTTTGATATTCCTCCTTCTATAATATACATTTTATAGAAGGAAAGGAAGAAGGGAATACGGTTTGAGAAACCGTAGCCTTATGTGCCATCATGATCATCAGCTGGCTAGCTAGGTAGCTTTTGGTGATTTGTATAACTGTATAGTAGGTTGTTTTATGTGGTTCTTTTTTGCCCCATATTTGTACTTAATGAAGGTTTTGTATCTTAATTAATTAATTTGATCATAGCACTTTATCCATTATATTTTGTTATAACTCAATATGTATTAATGGGAGTACAATATTGCAACCCATTACAAAGAAACTAATTAGTTAACCACCTTGCAAGCAAACGAAAGGGTTATCATACTAGGAATTTCCCTAAATCAGTCGGCTTTCATCAAAGGTCGACAACTTGTTGATACGGTTGTCCCGGTGAATGAGATCATTGATCTTGTCAAAAAATCTAGGAGAGAATATCTTATCTTTAAAGTTGACTTTGAAAAGGTCTACGATCGACTATGTAAGCTTGGATTTCCTGGATTATTGATGGTGAGGTTTGGGTTATATGATACATGGAGGGTTTGAATCTAGATGTTTGTTTTAACTAATAATCTTTCAATCTTGGTCAATGAGATTCCTGTTGAGGAGATTAATATTCAAAATGGTCTTAAACAAAATATTTTCGCTTCCTCCTCATGGTGGACGGGGTTTAGTGGGTTGATTCGGCAAGCTCAAACCCCTTAATAGGTTTAGCATCTAGTTTCCTTGTTGATACTTCAGGGCTATAGTTGTATCTCATCTGCAATATGTGGATGATACACTTTTCACCAAGGAGGCTACGATGGAGAATTTGTGCATGGTCCATTAAGGTTATTGTGTGTTGTTTTGAGCTCGCTTCTAGTCTTAATGTTAACTTCTTTAAGAGCAGCATCTTGGGGGTCATTCATAACTATGGTGGCACAATTCGTTGGGGTCACCAGAATTAAGTTCACAATAGCATTATGGCGCCTCTCGTTCATGAAAATTCAAGTTAAGGACGTTGGAGTCTTCTTTTCCAACTTCATAGGCAATTTTGTGGGGCACATTGAAAGGAGTGAGGAAAATATCTTGGGGTAAGGTGGTTCGTTGTTTGTAGGGTGAGTCTGGTAAGGATCTAAGGACTTTTAATTTGGCTTTACATAGGAAGTGGAGATGGAGATTTATCACCAGGGACAAGGAGTTACGAAAGGATCCGTACCTTTCTACTCAGGGTATCCCTCTATTTAGACACATACTTTTGATCTTGGGTGCACGATCCTAGAGGCCAGTACTTTGTTTGCTTGACCTACTTATCCCTAACTTCTGAAATGCCTATTGTAGCTGGGCTATCAGGGGATAATCTTCAAACTCTTACTAAGGTCAAGAAAAGCTTGGATCCTAGTAAGGTTGTTTCCTTTTCTTAGCAGCTCTGTTTGGATAAGATTCTAACTTATCATATACTACTATATCATAGGCAATTTCTACTATTGTTGGGGATCCTTGTGGTTTTGTGACTATGGTCGAAAGTATGTTTTTCGTATGTTTGTTGTTTGCACCCTCTCTCTATAGATCTGATAATGTATGTTCAAGTAGTGGGGTTTCAGTTGGTTATACCCATGACTACTTCATGTTGTTCTCTTTGTTATACCCAATAAAGGTTGGTCTTAGTTTGGCATGCGATGGTGTTATACCCTCGCTCGACCTACTTATCCCTAACTTCTGAAATGCCTATTGTAGTTGGGTTGTCAGGGGATAATCTTCTAACTCTTACCAAGTTCTAGAAAAGCTTGGATCCTAGTAAGGTTGTTGCCTTTTCTTAGCAGCTCTGTATGAATAAGGTTCTGACTCATCATATACTACTATGTCGTAGGGCAATTTTTGCTATTGTTAGGGATCCTTGTGGTTTGTGCCTATGGCAAGAGTATGTTTGTCGTATGTTTGTTGTTTGCTCCCTCTCTCTATAGATCTGATAATGTGTGTTCAAGTAGTGGGATTTGAGTTGGTTATACCCATGACTACTTCACGTTGTTCTATTAGTTATACCCAATAAAGGTTGGTCTTAGTTTGGCATGCGATGGTGTGGGTGATTTAGACGTCCCAAAATGATGTTATCTTTTTCGATGAGGTTCCATGTGTTCAACTTTTGGTGGATATGATTAGGTTTCGTCTTGGAAATGGTTGTTGGGAAAGGTTTGTGGATACTCTCACACTTTAAACGTTGGAACTCTTACTTTGATCGGATAGATAAGATTCTACGCTTCTTTTGGGGGCGACGTTCTTGCGGATTTCATCCTGTTGTTGGGTGTGCATTTTCTACTAGTTAGTTGGCTCTCTCTTACTTGGGTTGTTGTTTTTCCGCATGAAATAGTTTTGAGTAGTGAAGTTCATTAAGACCAACAAATAAAATGTGAAACATGAATTGAAGACCCTATAAGTGAAGACTTTTATGATCATTGTCTCTGGTCAAAAAGAATCAACCATCAAGCATCTTTCAATCTGATGGTCTTACTCAGAATTTCACATCCTCTAATCAAGTTCGTACAATGCTTAGCACTTTAAGATTATATGGTTGCTCAACATTCTTTGTTGATTTAATTTCTCTAGTACAAGGGTGAAGTTTAGTTCAAACAAATTATCAATGAATAGAAGAAGCTACTCTTTGATAGTACAATACAACCTCAAATTATCTTATCCATATTATAACGTTTAATTGTACAACTAGAACATTTACTATACTAATCAAACATCTATAATTTCTTCAATATATCAAGGAATTACTTTGAATTGAAGAAATTGACGACTATGTACAAGTAAGTCCAAAGTGAGCAGGATGGTTAAGTCAAATTTATTCAATATCATATGACTTCAGTCCCCATGAGACGGTACTGATTGAATATCCATTGAAGACGGAAAAAAAAAAGACGTGTTCTAAAATAAAATGTAATATTCATAAACAATCCTCGAATACATGAAAAGCTTGAATGATGACCCTCTTTGTTTGAGAGTTATTAGCTCAGGATGTACATCAATCAAGTTGTATTTATACAGTTAAATTGATATACGATTTGTTGTAATATCCTTTATGTGAAAGTAAAATTTGTTTGACTTTGTATTAGATCAAATACAAACTCAACCTTTGTAACAAGCCTAATAATGGCAACCTCCTTTGTATAAAGACCAATTTGAAGATACATGTAAACACTTGGTTGCTCAACAAGGTAGGTGTTAGAAGTTGTTGGGAAGACTATTAGATTTCTCGTATAAGAAGGTATGGAGAGTTGAAGTATGAATGCTCAAAGTGCCTGGAGAGGTATAGGAAATAATACTTTTGTTTAGTGATTAATTCATCGACTATAATGAGGCGAAATCTATACGCAAAGGGAGGATTAGATGGTAGTAACACTTATTATGAACTACTATAAAGAACACATGTGTACTTTCTCTTTTTCTTTTTGTTCTTTCCTTCTTTTCTTTTTTTAGTCAATTCTTTATGTTATTTATTCATTTTTTTTAACAAGACAAAATGAATTATATTACGACCAAAATGCATTCTCCCTTATTCATTCTTCTAATTAGTTAAGTGTTTTACAAAATGAAGAAAATTCTCTTTTATAAATAGCATTCATAAAAAGTTTTTAAATGCTCAACACAATTCAAACTCCCTCTTTCTCTAAATTATTTTGTTTTCTTTTTGTTTGCTTCTACTTTTTTTTTTTTTTTTTTTTTTTTTTTTTTTTGTTTTT
>Ga0228711_1001486_pt1 | contig 34570 bp, 19 predicted proteins | sample MedpolnodulmetaG_2_FD_177996 | JGI IMG/M metagenome (GOLD analysis project Ga0228711, IMG submission 177996) | Root nodule microbial communities from Medicago polymorpha collected in Santa Monica, California, United States - brown nodules | ecosystem: Host-associated > Plants > Roots > Nodule... | reverse complement strand
GCTAATTTATCACTCTCTTCTATTTCCTATTCCACCTTCTTTATATCTACTCTTTAAACCTCAATTTGGTCATTTCTCCCATGATAAAACCTTTCTCTCTGACACTAACACTAACCTTGTTATGTTTCACCTAAATTAGTTTGGTTCGATTTCACTTCTGAAAGACGCTGACGACCCTAAATTTTGTCGTTTTGACTGAAAATAATCTAAACTAAACTATTAAGTGGTGTTCATACAAAGACACTTTTGGTGGATTGTACAACAACAAAAAAAAAATTTAGAGAACAACACCAAAAGAAATTAAAACTAGTTTCAACACATACACCCAAATTATGTCATTCTCTAAATAAGAGAGGAATTTATCTCCAAATTAAACATAATAAAGTAATAATAAGAAGAAAAAGAAAATTAGTTATAATAGAGTTCGAGGCCCATGGCATCATGAATCTCGTAATCAGTGAGAGTGATGTGATCTTTGTAAATGGTGTACCATTTCTGAATCCGAATTTTGTCAGGTCTTGTACCTGTTTATGCAGCAACAAGCTTCTTCAAATCACCGATGGTATCATCTTCGTTCCATTTCACACGTACCTTCTTCCCTAACCGATCGTTTAAAACAACCTCTATCATCTTCTTCGATCGATTTCTCCAATGTTTTTCTTCCGAGTTCTGTTACGTTTGCATTGATAGTAAGCTTTTTATACTATATGTTCCTAAATTTGAAGTACTATGAAGGAATTAAAATGAATGAATATTCTCATTAAGTGTGAATGAAGTGTTGTTACAACTTATATAGATGATATGAGATGCTACTATAACTATCATATATTAACTGTATACTAACATTATTCACTAATACAGTTAGTTAAGTGTAACTAACTAGATAACTTGGGGAGCAAGTTATCTCTAGAACTAGACTTATCATCACCAATCTCTTCATTATGCAATAGCCTCCCACAAGGTGGAGGTTGGTAGATATCTACCAAGCCCAACTTGGATAGTAAAACATTAAAGGGTTGAGGTAGTAAGGATTTTGTGAAGAAATATGCAATTTGAGCCTGAGAAGTAATGGGAAGCAGTTTCATCACACCAGCTTGAAGCTTTTCACGAACCAAGTGGCAGTCAATCTCCAAATGCTTGGTTCTCTCATGGAAAACAGGATTAGCTGCAATATGAAAGGCACTCTGATTGTCACAGTAGATAATAGGTGGCTTAATACAAGTGAGCTGTAAATCCTGAATGAGATAGAGAAGCCATTGCAGTTCACAAGTAGCAGCTGCAAGTGCTCCATACTCAGCCTCTGAAGAAGATCTGGATACAGTCAACTGTTTCTTAGTGTGCCAAGAGATGAGGGTCTTGCCCAAGAAGAAGCATTGACCTGAAATGGATCTCCTGGAATCCAAACAGCCAGCTCAATCAGCATCTGAGAATCCCAAAAGTTTAAGAGTGGAATCGCGTGGAAAAAATAAGCCTTTGCCTGGACAACTTTTGAGGTACCTGAGTACTCTCATAGCAGCAGTGTAGTGAGTTTGTGTGGGTTTAGTGAGAAATTGGCTCAGTTGTTGTGTAACAAAAATAATATCAGGTCTTGTTGTATTTAGATATAGTAGTCTACCAATTAATCTTCTATAAGAAGAGATATCTTCATATAGAGGACTTGAATCATTATGCAGTTTGATTGAAGGATCTGAAGGTGTGGAGACAAGTTTTGAGTTTCTGAAACCTGAGTCAGCAAGCAAATCCAAGCAATACTTTCTTTGGCACAATGAGATTCCTTGTTTAGAATGAGCTACTTCTAAACCAAGAAAATATTTTAACTGGCCAGGATCTTTAATTTTGAATGAGTTATGAAGAATGGTTTTAATGTTCTGAAACTCATCAAGTGAATTGCCTGCAAGGATGATATCATCCACATACACAAGGAGTATTGTGAATGATGAAGAGGAGGATTTGATGAACAAGGAATGATCTGAATTAGCTTGCTTGAAACCTTGAGCCAGAAGTAATGAAGTTAATTTCTCATACCACTTTCTACTTGCCTGCTTCAATCCATAGAGATACTTAATCAGTTTACACACCTAATTTGGTTTGGATGATTTGACACCTGGGGGAAGCTGCATGTACACATTATCTTGCAACTCACCATGAAGAAATGCATTATTTACATAAAGTTGGTGAATGAACCAATGATGAATAGATGCCAAAGCTATAATGTGTCTGACAGTTGTAACAATGGAAGAATCAGAAGATTGAGGTGAAGAAGATGGAAAATATTCCAAATTCTTCTTAGAAGAAGAGGGATAAGGTAAAATATGATCATGAAAAATGACATTTCTAGAGATGAAAATTTCTCTAGAATGTAAATCAAAAAGCACAGAGCCTTTGAAACCTGACTTGTAGCATAAGAAACAACATTTTCTTGCTCTAGGGTCATGTTTGGATCTATGAGACATTATAGTAGAAGCATAACATAATGAACAAAAAACTTTGAAGAGCTTGATATCTGGTAATGAATCATACAAGAGTTGATAAGGTGTCTTATGACCAAGTAAAGGAGTGGAAACTCTATTTATTAAGAAAACAGCATGATTGACAGCATAACACCAAAATTGTTTAGGAAGATGAGATTGAAACAATAGGGCTCTTGCTACATTAAGAATATGTTGATGTTTTCTTTCAACTCTGGCATTTAGTTGTGGTGTTTCAACAACAAAATGTGATGGGGAAGGGTATGGATGGTCAAATTGAAAATATACTGGGGAAACCAATGTGATGTGACAAACAGATGATTTAATGTCAAACTATATAAAAATACACTGTTACATCAAAAGAAAATTTTAAATAATGTTGGTAAATTGTTTCAGACGCATTGTATCTTTACCAATGTTATGCGGAATTTCAGTTTAACCATACAAAACGTACAAGTCACAAAGAAGGTAGAAATAAACCCTCCGCTCCAGCGAACATTTAGGACCAGCCAAATACACGAGTGCTTATTAGCAACGTGGAAATGAGCCAAAAACAAAGAGCAGAGCGAATTCGATAAATGTGGGAGACCCCATAAAATTAAATCACTCACTTACAGGATAAAAGCAAAACTTAGAATAATAAACAAGGTCAATATCTAGTAAGCGTGAAAAGAAATAGGACATAATTGAAACAAAATTATACTGTACATTAGTTTGCTGCATACGCGCCCCTGCAAACCAAGAATCAGGTCCTTTGGTGTTGTTGATGTCCAACTTTCCATACAGCAATAAAGCATGATTTACCACCATTATGATCATCACTCCAGAGCAGCAACCTCTTGGTCAACCCTCCAGTAATTCGCATCGTTGAATTCCTTCATCCCTGGGTTGCCATCTTCAGCATTTTCCTTTTCTGCCGCTTTAGGGGACACATTTCTTTTCAACGGTCCTGCTTCCCCGACTATCCCCTCTTTCAGAGCCTGTTCCATAGCTTTCTCAGTACCTTCTAACTCTACGCCTACAAATTCAACATCTTCCTCAAATAGTGATGGTACAGCTGCTGATCTCTGAGTTGAGTCACCAACCCCGTCAATCAAATCTTTACTAGTTGGCGAACCATTAGATAAAACAGATTCTGCTTTTGGAGAACTAGAATTAGGGCTACCTATTTGGGGCTTAGTAGAAAGATCGCTACCAGACTCATCATGATCCACAAAGGGATTCATGCTTGCACCAGTAACTTGCATATCTGAAGGTTCGCCCCATCCCACCCAATCAGGCAAAGGCCTATCACCAAAACTCTCTTCCTTGTCTGATGCCTCAAATCTGAAGAAACCCATATCATTAGCAGCACTTGCATTTTCACTTTCAAAGTTCAAAGCGCCTCCATTCCCGGAATTGCTACCTGGTAATCCACTGAAGAAGTTTGTGCTAGAGCTAGATGTGTCATTCATAGTATTTTTGCTTTCATCCAATTCTTCATCCTCTCCAACCACTACCTCATCGTCACTGTTGTTACCACCATTAGCAGCACCGTTCAAGTTTATCTCATCCATCATCTCAGATGATGTTGTGCCTCCATTTGCATCACCCATTCTGTCGTCTTGGAATGCAAACCAGTTGGAGTTCGTAAACAGACTACTGAAAGAAGAAGTGTTATTTTCTTATATTGAGAATCAAATGTTAAGTACTCCACATCAACAGATTCACATAAAATTTGTGTAATGCAACAGAATTAAGTGGGCAAATGAAGTTATTGAATATTTTCTAATTCTCTATAAACATGAAAGAATAAACAAAAACATGTCCATATGTAGATAGCATGTAAAACAGATACATAATTATTATTTTGGTTTAAGCAAATATTTATGTGGTTCTCATTAAAACTGTCAACAATAATTATATTTCTAAATTGAGTACATCTATAAAATTCTAATGTACATCTAAGCATTAATTGAAAACTATATTGAAGTGATTCAAAACATGAAACCCGTGGTGTCCTCATGCTGTCCATTTTGATTGCATAACCAACCCATGATATAATTTTTGAATATGATGAATAAGAATAGCATGAGAACAAAAAGTTGCCAATGGGACAACATGAAGTAGAAAACTAAAACCGAAACATCTTCGGTGCTTAAAGAAATGAAAGAACGTGTTCTACTTCTATAACCAAATGTGAACATTTTTAACCAATTAATTTTCCGACAGCTATACTGGAAAACTGGAAATATGATCAGGTGATAATCAAGAAATCACCCATTACAGGATCTATAAGCAATTTGCAAGTTAACAAAGGATCTATTAGAGTATGTTGTCTATTCGATATCTAGTACGAAACTCATTCTTACATGGTTGAATTTGAAGGGTATTTCTCCCTCTAATCAGTGAGTAATATACATGACCTACTCCTATGCAGTCATCTTGAAGATTTCCGAAAAAATAATAATTATACAATGGATTTCATGTGGAAGATTGAGCATTTAGGAAACCAGGAATTTCACCCATTAAGATAGTGTTGAGAAGAGTGTTAGAGTGAGTGTTGCTAGCCCTTCACTGATATTATTTCACTTATTTATCAACGGCAAACACCAGTTTACAACTTAACTTGAAAATAATAATATTACTCTGATTGATTAATCTGCATGACAATCATAATCCAACAAATTTACCAATTATGCGACAAAAGAAACAGACTCACCTCCCCTGGTCATCACCAAGTCTTAGGGACGATATGACTACTTGAGCAGAGTCGTCATCAAAGTAGACATCCTGCATTTCATACAACAGATAATTTGCTATCAAATTAGTAACCAAAAGGCCAAATATTCCCAGGCGTTTTCGTCCCAAGCCAATTTGGCTATGACTTGGGTGACACGAATTCTCAAAAAAATCACACAGTCAACCAAATGAATTTAAAACAGATAATTTGCTATCAAATTAGTAACCAAATTAGTATTCCCAGGCGTTTTCGTCCCAAGCCAATTTGGCTATGACTTGGGTGACACGAATTCTCAAAAAAATCACACAGTCAACCAAATGAATTTAAAACAGCTTCCGAGAATAAACCAAAACTAGTACCTCATCATCTCGGTCATGGTTGCCACGTTCCTGCAACAAAGACAATCAAAACATTGGTCCAGCATTTAAGTTGCAGTGCTCAACTAAAAAGGAAAATCAGAGAAGCTAACTTAAAAAGTACAGGATTTAAAAATGCACATACGAAATTAGTAATATGCATGAATTGCAGAGGGAAGAGGAGGCGAACTACTACAAACCTCTTCATTATCCTCATTCCCATAAATTTTATATCTAAAGGCCTGACTCAAATTATTGGCTAAAGCTGCAACATCATAGTCTCTGTCATGAATGTCGTCATCATCACTATCCCTCATCCTATCTTGTAAAGCAGTCGGGCGTCTGCACAGGAAAAGGAAAAATGAAAAGAAAAATCAAAATAAGACAGAACTCACAACAAAGAGATCACAAAACTAAAACGTAAAAGGATCAACCAAGGATTGTGACTTCACTTGAGTTGCTAAAATGAAAAAGTGGATAGTCCATATTATAGGTATTACATCTTTCTGATAAAATATGATATGATGGAAACATATCATATATACGCATCATTATCATAACTAATGGTTTCTCACATCAATATACCAAAATCATATATAACATTACAATTAAAACTACTGTATATTTCTAATGTTATTTATTGAATATCAATCAAGTCCCAAACCCTTATTGGTCAAGATAACCGGGTCACAAGACCAACCATGTAAGGGTGTGGCCTAGCCGCTGACAATTACAGTACTACAACCAATTCAACACTTCCAACAAAGACTTTATGCATGAGAGAAGAAAAAAAACTCCAACCTCCTTGTAAAATGCTGCTAAGGATTTAGATCAAAATAAATAAGAACTGAGCTTACCCACACGCCCAACGGTTAACATTCTCAACCACATTACGGTCCTGAAGCACGGTAGCTTGCCATTCACTCCACTCACTATTTTCCTGCATGTTAAGAACACCATGTTGAAATATATAAGAAAAAATCTATACCGACAAATTAAACATGGAAGTTCAGCCCCATGGTCCTATTCTCTATGATGCAATGCAAGGTTAATTCAACAACCAGAGGCTTTATCGTTTAGTTGCATGAAAATTCATTTGTTTTTAATACATATTTGCTGGTCCACCATTCAATATATGAAATAAAATTAGGAGATAAAAAAACAGCATGGGAAGAATGTTAACACGAGACACACCAAAAGCTTGATAAGGTGTATTACGTGAACTATTATGTTGATGTCAATGACAATTAAAGAACAACTAAGGTGTACTGCATATCAGGAACTCAATCCTTGACAAAATGAAACAAGTCTATAAGCAAATTTAACAATTTCTAAGCAGAATGGTCAAGGATAGCAATTCAAGGCATTATTAACATATTTTAATATATTAACGCCAATAGTACAAAATAACTATGAACCGTGAAACTTTCATGAACAGCTAACCTGAAGACATGTCAGTACGTTGCTTCGGCTGTGTGCCAAGTGAAGAATTTTGTTAACAATTCGTGTAATATGGCCAATGTTTCCTGCCCGTGGTGCCTGTTTTCCAGCAGCAGGTACAGTTGGCTGAAAAATAACACAAGTTTAGTGAATTGGTTCCGGTATACTCAATGTCAGTGTAGAAATGAAAAACTGTGAAGTGTGAACTACATATTGGTTATCTCCCTACATTTTAGGAGTGTTTTCTTTTCCCTTCTAAATTCATTAAAATATTAGGAAAATCAAGATAATTTAATCTCAATTACAGAAATGACTATGGCAACATCAAATTTATCAGTTTGAAGCATCCATGTACCAGATTTCTGTCGGAAGAGAGAACAGATTGTTTATCTGCTTGGATAACCCTTCCAATTAAATCACAATCTCGCAGAAGATGATCAACAACGGCATCAGTTTTACTCTCCAAACATGATAATACAATACTTTCTACATGATGGTGTAGTGAATTATTATATGGATACCTGCATTAGTAGATCACACAGAATAGTTAAAACAAAGTATGTTATCAGTAAAAATAAGTAATATCCAGACTCACAAAAGATATCAATGTTTTTTTTAACATCCACAAGTCTGTCAAATAAAAGAAATTTAATATTTGCTTACTCAAAGAAAAGATCAATAACTCGTTGAATGGTTCCTGAGTTGACCATTTCCTTTTCTGCAGCTTCATTTCCGGTTTTTAAGAGGACTGCCATGAACTCGACAATCTGAAAAGGAAAAAAAAAATGTACAGCTTAGAAATATAGGCAAACAATTCACAGTAACAACTAAGAAATATAGAAACTAATACACTTAAGATAAGAAACTAATCCTGAGAATAAACAAGATACTCAGACATAATATTAAGACGTTATAAAAACGTTTTCTTATCATCTAACGATATTCAATGAAATTGTAAACAATAAGGATATACCAATAAAAGATGTTTGAAACCACGGATTACGTAGGGTGGGCACCATAGCAACTCCCCAACACTTGATGGGGGAAATCATTGAAACTAACCTTTAATCTATGCTTCCCAAGCGGGGGTCTCAATTCTCCATATGTTGTAGGCAATACTTTCTCATCGGATGACACATTCAAAAGCATTAGCAACTCACCTGCAGAAAGGAAAGCCCTGATGATGTGATGTGGACAATAAATTGACAGATTTTGTACCATAACATTTGAAATAACCGGTTTTACACCTAAATCAAAAGCTTGGGTAATGAACAATTGAACATATAAAGTTTTGACAACAGATATTAAAAGACAACATTAAATCCCACTTACTGAGCTTAGGGAGCATCGCACCAATTGTCTCCGGATTTACAGGAATATGTGGCTCATACATGTGTTGGCTTCGGAATGAATGAAAAAGGGGCGATGATACAGAAGATCTTTTCGGATCCAACAAAGAAATACACACTGAAAGTGAGTTCACAAGGCTCGACTTTGATTGCGAATCTTCCAATGCATAGCCCAAAATTTTTACGACGGAACTGCATGTTCATAAAAAATATATATAATAATTATCACACAGAGACATCAAAAGAAAAACCATGAAGCTTTCCGATGCAAACCTTGGGCTTGAGAGTTTAATTGCTAGAGTAGATGAGGCATTTCGTGTTATTGTACATAATGTTTCAGCAGCATTGGCATTAACTTCAGCAGGACACTGGTTTAAATAGGGGAGAAAAAAGCTGTGAGATGATATGCTTAAAAATACAAGGCATTGAATAGCCTATATAATTCAAACACATACAAAAAGTGAATTACTGCATTGGACTTTTCATTAATAACTTCTTTATGGAACAGAAAAATGAACTTCCGGGGGCAAACTCATGACACCGTTAGTAATCATTAACCTGAACAATTTAAAGCTTGTAGAGTAGGGAAAACCCAAAATCAAAGAGTGTGACCTCCAATGAGCTCATTAAACATGTTTTGATGGGATACATCTAAGGGCATATGCATCATGCAGCTAAAACATGTCCGGATGGCTTACAGCTATGTGCAAACGCATCATATCATATGGCTAACATGTAAAGCTGGCTCAAAGAGCAAAAACTTGGATAGATGGTTCACTTACAGATGGACTTAATTTATCAACAATCATCTCAAGCAGGTTGCTCTCAGCTAACCATTGCATCACATCCATAAAATTGGGATACACATGGTCATCAGCGCCTACTAATCGTACCAAAACCTGTCCAATGATCGAATCTCAGAATCCATTCTTACATATCAGCAAGATCACAGTATTGTTATAAATTATGATCAAGAACAGAAATATAAAAGTTTACCTCCATAATGGATGTGATTCCAATCAAATCAACCAATTGGCGAAAAACATTCTGATGGGCCTGCAAAAAGTATACTGAATCGTGAATGAAAAGTTCTCAAAGAGACTATGTAACATACATGGCAACGGTTGAGTTTTTCTGTCTCCGTAATATTAAAAATATCAAATAGAATAAGCAATATACAAATGTACTATATGAGTGCGTTTTTTAACTTACCTGAACATAATTCATAAGTGACACCGTCTTTCGAATCATTAGGCAAACAACAACCTGCAAAAAGGCATAATAAAGCAGCATCAAGTAATTGGTTACATATTATCAGATAAGCAAGGTTGACAAAATTTCATGCAAATTAAATTTCTGCTTTTATGTAACATGTACCTTGCTAAAGTAGCCAGCCAACAAGGCACTATGGGAACGATTAGGCTCCAAAAAGGAGAATAACAAGTTCATCAGCTGAAATTGCAAGAATAAAAAGAGGAAATCAATACAAGCAAAGCATATGTATACAACTTCAATCACAAAATAGAGTAACAAACAGAGTGAAGTACAAACCTCTTCTTCATCTACCAAAGTCTTCAAGATGACATCAATTTCACATGTAAAAATCTCGCAGGCAATGAACGGAAACCTAAATTACAGTCAAATAATAATCAGATAGTACCAAGAAAGTTGAAATGATTAATTAAAGTTCTATTGCAGAAAAAACTATGTAACAACTGCATACTTGAAGGTCCGTTTACTTTCAGCATCCTGTGGTGGTTCTTCGATAATGTAGCGTAACAATTGCTCAACCTGGGCTGGATCTCTCAAACTAAAAGGGATAAAATTGCAAATTATTAATTAGTTTTTGTTGAATCGTCTTGATGATTGCCTATCCATCTAGTGCTTTGTGTACTTACTCAATTCCAACTATCACAAACATATAAATTAAACAAATGCAATGGAGAGCCTTGACGCGATGGTTGGATTTGCTATGTGACTAAGATATCACAGTTTTGAATCACGTAGCAGTTATAAAAATGCCAGCAATAAACCACCATAGATCTGGCCCTTTGACGGGCATTGTTGTGGAAGTTATTTGACGATACTAGGTTTGCCCTTTTTATAAAAATAGGACAGTTGCAAAAATAAAAGTAGTAAATGAGCATTTCAATCCCCAAATTGTAAGAACCCGGCAATTTAGTCCCTCAGATTTTTGAAATAGCGATTAATCCCTTAACTAAAGAACATCAATCAATTTAGTCCTTCCACCAAAATATATCTTTTGCAAACGTCCATATAAACCAAGGGAAGACTTCATTGATTTGAATAGTCTCTTGGTGCATCAAGAGACAAACATAGAACCCTCAAAACAATGATGCTAAATTTAAAAAGGGGACTAAATTGACTGACGTTCAATTTTAAGAACAAAATTGCTAGTTTGCAAATTTGAGGAACTAAATTAACCGATTCATACAATTTCAAAGGCTAAAATGTTGATTTACTCAAAATAAAATGCACAAAACTGTTAATCTTGTCAAGAAAATGAATAAAATTTCATAGGTTCAAATCAAATGGAAACATACAAGTTGATAAGACGACTGTTTAAGGCCTTGCATTCTTGGATTACTTCCTCTTCATCTAGAAGCTCTTCTAAAGTGAAATTATCCTTGTCTAATATAGCCTCCACCTGCACAATACAAGCAATGTCAAAAGTGCACTTAAACAGTAACAAAAAAGGAAACAGTGAAATAAGAAAATAAGCTGTGCAAGTTTTGAGCTACTTGAGAGTTAAAACTTTAATTCTCAATTAAGTTACCCTCATAAAAAATTTGGACATCAGTTTCAAGGCGTTCAATCATAACACTCCATTTAATGCGAAGAGTAAAAAACTTCTCTAGCACGGACACTTCTGATTCAAGGTGTGAGCGGTGTCTGAGACATGTCAGTGTCAGTATCCGACACAACACTGACACATGTAGTTACATTCAACTATGCCCTTTTCTTCAAATACAATTGGTGTCAACGTGTCAGTGTCGTATCACTATCTGGTGTCCGTGCCGTGTATGTGCTTCATAGTAAATTACAAATACTGTTTGCGCATAAGTCGAAACTTAGGCAAAATTAGATTTACCCCAAATCATGATTAATGAATTTTCAAATGGAAATCAACCAAACACTACTTAAAGCTCAAGGGCTTTTCATTGCTCAATATAAACATTATAATTCTAGCATCCCATAAAATATGACAAAATTAAAGTAACCTTTACTGAAGAAAATAAATGAATCAATTAATTTACTAAAATGGATTAAAATTTTCCAATTAAGATCCTCATGACATCTATAAGTTGCTATAATACAGTTAAAATCGATCCAAAGAACGGAAATTAAGATGGGGCAATTAGCATAATATTAAGATAAGAATGAATTAATCGGTAATTAGAGAAATAAATGAGATTGAAAAATTAAAATTGGGAAAGTAAGTAAAATAATAATAATTGAAGTGGCGGAAGCAAATTGAAGTACTCACGGGGGAGGAAGCAGAGAGAGAAGCGAGTTTCCAAAACATGAAGGAAGAGATCTGGAATTGGGGATTGGGAAATCTAGGTCAGGTTCTGTAAACCCTAATTTGGTGGAAGAAGAGATCGAAAAGAAGCGAGGCCGTGAAGATCGAATGAATTATCAAAGAGAAGTGAAGAGATGAGAGAGAAAATTGAAACGCTAAAGTACAAATGAGGTGCTCCGGAATTGCCACACTGCACATCCCACGCTTAACAAAAATTGCTATTATATATATTTAGGGATGTAAATGGATTGGGTCGACCCAAAAAATCAGTTAAATTTATTGGGTTGAATAATTGAGTGGATATGGCTTTAAAAAATGAAAAATTCATACAAAAAAGAATTATTGGGTTGGTCATAAATCAAGTTTAATTTTTAAAATTGACACAAGACATTCTCTATATCGAAAATAAAAATATGTCAAAGTTACAAATTATGATGTTGCAGTTTTTTGTTATTTTGATGTTAATGCAATTTTATGTCATGCAACTTTAGTTTGTTGCAAGTATTTTACGATAAAATATTGTGAAAATAAACTACTCAATCTTTTCAAGAAAATAAAAAAGTTGAGTATTTTTTATGAAAAAAATATGAGGACTCGTCATTTAATAGTAACAAAAAAAGAAAAATAGCTTCGGTAACCTAAACCAACCAAATAGTTTAACGGATGGCTCAACCAAATCAGAGTGACATATAAGGTTTGGGTCTTAGGTTTAGCCAAAGCCAACACAAACCGACCCACTTGCACCCCTAATTATACTAATCACACTTGACAAGGTAGCCGTCATCAGGATCAAATTTCCAAAACCATTTATCAAATTATACCTTTGGTTGGATAATTCTTGCAGGGATTCAAAAATGTCTAGAGAGAGGGAGAGCCGGAGAGAGTGGAAACTCTAGGCCTGACCAAGGGTGGCCACGCTGCCATTCATCGGTCTTCGACGTCGATGAACTTTGGGGGAAACGAGATTTTTACGGTGAGCGAAACGCTGGAGGGAAAGAGAATCATGGTTTGTGGTGAGATCGCAATGTCGGAAAAGCAACGCAACCGATTTTAAGATGACAAGACAGACAAGATGAGGTAGGTTTGACAACATAGATAGGTTTTAATGATTCCACGACAACGACAAGGTAAGGTATGAGGGTGGTCTGGGTTCGGTTGCGCATGAGTTGGAAGGCGTGGTGAATTTATAATTAACCAACATACCAAATGATATATCCCATAAAAAAAACTCAGAACGACTTTCTTAAACCTTGATGTTCTGCTTATTAACCAAGTGTTAATCATTGTGATAAATAAATAATAATAATGTGTTAGGTTTATAATGAAGCATAATTAACTTTTTTTTTTCTAATGTAAGAAGCATGATTAATTTGATGTGATGTATATAATATTAATTTGATAATGCAATTAATTAGAAAGGAGAATAAATTAATTGATTTTTTGAAAGGATAATAAATTAATTGATGTTACATGAAAAAAATAAAGTAAGATTCATTCTGAGACATTTTTCTTTAGCTAATGTGACACTTAATATGGAAAATCATAAACATTATCGTACTAACGAGCGTTGAATCTAGCGGAAGAGATTAGACTTTCACAATGCGTAGAACTAATGTTTGAATTTTACCTAAAAGAGACATTCATATTTATGTATGACGTGACTCGCATAGTAATACCTTCCATAGAGGGAACATAGGGAAAACAATATGATAGTAGTGCATTGCTAATAATAATGTTAAATACATTATCATATTTTTATGATTTTTTTTAAGGATTGTATTTATTATGATAATTTTTATATAGTTGCGAGAAAATGGGATACGTATATTGTTAAGACTCTCACATTGAATAGATAGAATTATAATGTTATCTTGTCTAATGGATTAGTTTTTTAGTTGAACTTTTATTGATTTAAGTTCAATAAATTGTGTTTACATTGAAAGTTGTACAACATACTGTTATGATTAAAATATAAGCAAAGTCAAGTCATCAAAGTGGAATCAACAATTGGTCAGAGAAAAAGGACATGTGTCACTTGATCCAACAATTAAGGGATAATATTCTCCTAACGTTCTATAAAATGGAGCAATGGTTAACAAGACGGAGGAAGAAAATTGATGAAGTTTCTCCTCTCTCTCCCTTTGGACTTCCTTGTAGAGCAATGGTCAAGTCTTAAACTCAGTCTTCTCCTATCTATTTTATTCTCTTTTTATGTACTAAGAACATAATTTTAATTGAGTCCTAATCTATCAATTTTATCTTAATTGAATAGTTAATTTTCAATTATCCATTATACTACTACACTATCGATTGTGGAATCCCTTACACATACCAAATGGCTAGTTACAAGTTCTATTAAGGTTGGATTCCCCACTTTTCCTAACATTGAAAGTTGTACAACATAATTGAGTCCCTTAAAAATATGGTTTTTAACTTTGGTTGGATTTTTCCTATCATTGTGGTATATGTGGTTTTTACAATTTAAAATATAATTATATAAAATTATTTATTGATAAATAATTTTTTTTAGGGATGATAAATAATTAGTGATACATATTTAATAAATTTGTATGAAACTTCCGGTTAAAGAGATTGAATAATACTAAATACTATTGTTAAAAAATTATAAATGAGCAATATATCCGATAAAAAATTGAATTATTATTTTTGAGATAAAATTGGATGTTATAATGTGCGTAGACGTGGAGGAACATAAGTCTCATGTATATGTCGTCACCATCATATTCTCTGTTCTCCGTCTAGTCATGCAGTTCAATTTCAAGTTTCCAACTATTCCGTATTTTCATTTATCATTATTATATTTTAAAATAATGTCTCTAAAATCCATTAAACCATGAGTCTTTTCAACACCACCACTATCTATAATTGGCCTGAATTATTGAGAAATTTTTTAGACACATATGTATCATTGCATCTCTCATTAACTTTACAACTATAATAAATAAATATTTCTAAATTCTTTTTTTTTAACACGAGTATTTCTAAATTTTACAAACTCGTTCAACATTTCATTATCTTTATATCTTTCCTCTGAGTTAAAATTTTCACCATTTATTAAAAATAAATGGATAACGTCATTTAGTGAAAGATAAATAAAAAAAAATATGTAGTGAGTTTTATCACTAAGTGAGTCTCACTATTATTATTAAAAAAAATTGTGTCCTCTCTTTTGGATACAAATATCATTTGTTACATTAAGTAAAATAAATCTTACAAAACTATATGTATGGCTCGAAAGGCCTGACACATGTATTGCATGACACTTCATCTACATGTACACCATCCGATCATTATTATAAGTAAAATTTAACATCTTAGGTTCATTCAATAAATAATGTATATGGTATATATCAAAGACTACATACATCATTTATTGAATGAAATTAAAATGTCAATTTTTACTTATATTAGTGACCATAGAGTGCATATTAATGGGTTAAATTGTAAAAATAAGAGACATAATTGGATAAGATAGACAATATTCATAGAAAAGAATGACGCTGGTAACATTTGAGATGTTTGTGAGATATTCTCATAAATAAACACGTATAAGAGACTGTGCCACAATTATTTGGAGTAATTAAAATTAAGAGACTCAAATGACAACAAATTAGTTCATTTGTGCGCTTCAAACGAATATTTTGTCGTGCACATTAGCTTTTTCCTTTCTCATGATACTTTTTTACCCTACGCTCTTAAACCATAACCTTCCTATATTGTCGTGTGCTTTGTGCTACCTAGTCGGTCTCGAGCCAAAGTTTTCCTCATAAGAAATATATCGTTGAATTGTTTGGATCGACCGACTTTGTAACAATGTTAATACTAAGGGTTTGTTTGGCAAGATCTAATTTTGAGCTTATAATTTATGTCTCGTAAACTCATTTGATTAAAAAAGACTTGTTGATAAGTGTCTTTTCAACACAAACTTATAGTTTATAATGTATGGCTTCAATACAAGGTCAAATGAGCAAGTGCATCACGAGTCATGACAATAAGATTATAGACAAATTAAAGAATGTGCGTGATGAAAATAGGATTAGATTTGGAGAGCTTAAAACATAAGCTCACTCACACGTAAAGCCATGGAATTAGCATATATTGATGATGACGGATATCAATGTCATGTGCCTATAAGAAATAAAGTGGGTGTGAGTGAAAATATGAAATAAGTACACTACGGATTCAAAGCTTAGGTTCGTAGGAAAAGAAATTTAGAAATAGGGTGGTATAATTGGTGATAATAATTGGAAAGACAATATAGTCCCAAAAAAAAATGGAAAGACAATGACGTGGATATAAAAAAAATACCAGATAGGATAATAGTCCTCTTTGATATGGTTAGAACTTAGAAGAACGTCATTAGATATTTTTTTTTTAGGAGAGATTTAGAAAGTTTAATTCAGAATATACATTTAGGAGAAATATTTTTCTAGCAGAGAATATTAATGGCCAAATAAGGAGTCAATAATTAGTATTTATATATCTCTTAGGTAGAGTTAGAACAACACCTTAAGAAAAAAAAATTGAGAGGATTTGAAAGGCTTGATTCAAATTATACATACGCAAGGAAAAAATAATTTTTTTGAGGAAGGGATTTTAATAGTCATGTGAGTAGTGAATATTGGTTATGATGTATACAGGGGCGATATGACCAAGGGACGTAAATATGAAGTAAAACTATCATAGAGTTTTTGGAAGGTTTTGATCTAACTATAGTCGATAAGTATTTTTGGATATAAGACGAGCATCTTATCACATTCAAAACTGGAGTGACATGCTCGCAAACAGAACTACTTTTTGTTAGGAAAACAAATAAAAAGATTAATTTTGATTGTTAATGAAGTTATTATTGGAGAGTTTGGCTGCCTAACACTGTCTTTGTTGTGGATGTAAGAGTTATAGGGAAAATGAATATAAGAGAGCTTGATAAATACGGTCAGAAGGATCAAATGAAGTGTTTAAAATTTTAGATTTGAATATGGTTGATTATACTCCATATATCAAAATTTGTTGAAACTCTATATTGTTGTAGAAACCGGTATTGTATGTTCTTGAGGTTTGTGACCTTTTTAGTGTAAAATGAAGTGGAACTTGTTCATAAATATATCTAGCAATGTGTGTCCTCCGTATTTGGTGAGATTTGGACTTCATTTGACACAGCAAATGGTTAGAATATGCATCACTACCCAGGGTTTACCAGTTTTCTAGTAACATAAATTCCATTGCTTAATATTGCATGGTTTTAATACTAGACTAGAAGGATGTATGAAAAAGTGTTGGTTTAAATGGTAGATTGTGTTATAAGTGCATAAAAGTATTTGGTTTATGTTTTGTTTGATTTTCAATGAAGGAGATATAAGGAGTGCCTTATCCACCCAACTATCGGTAGAGCGCCTTAATCCGCAGTATAAATGGTCATTAGTGTGGCCCACCTAACAATAAAAGCACCAATTGTTAAGGATGGTTGTTCAACAGGCCGCTCAAGTTGTTCACATTTTATGAAAAATCCGATCTTTGGTTACGATCCGATTGGAGTTTGCACACAAAAAATTGCTAATAAGGAATTACCACCTGATTAGTTCAAGGGTCTCCGTGTAATCCGATGAGCTTATTGTGCAACCATCATTGTTACGACTTAAGAATGCGAGGAAAATCCAACATAAGAAGCACCAAAAAGCAACACTAATTCAATGTTAGGTAACAAGTACTTTCATAAAAGTACATACAAAATGTTACTCCTTTGATAATAACCTTGAAACCAACATGTTTGTAGATAAGTGAACCCTTAATCATGTAATAAGGTATGCAATCTCAACTCATATCTATGATTAGATAGACTTCCTTCCATTTTATCTTTCCATTACTATAGTTTTTAGGGGTACAACGTTCTGAAGAGTTTTTAATTGTATAAAAAATTACCAATTTCACATTATTACATAAGATAATGGAAAAACTAGAGGGGGGTAAAAAATGGAGAATTTCGACCATTTGTTGATTGAGACATCTATTTATATGGACACCAAAGAAGGAGGAGGTAGCTACTTCACTTCCAACAATGACCAACAAAACGACATAATGAGGGTCATGGTATATATGGACTTGCTAACAAGTACCCCCCACATATGATTGTAACACACAGACCCTACAATGCACAAGAAGACAAACTTCTTTAGCATCATCAAATTAATTCTGTTTTTTAAGTTAGCACTCACTTTATTAGCATGCATCATCCATGTACTATATTCTTACGTGAGTTGTCAGATACTACAACAAACAAACGAAACACAAGCATACAAAATCCATGTCATCAAAATCCCCACTTCATTTTATTAAATTCTAGTACGAACAAAATTTTACAAGATCAAATCATTTTGGTCTAAGTACCAAAATAACAAAACTAATTCAATGAAAATGATCCAAACATGATCTTGTAATGTGCATTAAAAAAAAAACTGAATTCTTTTTCCCTCTCAAAATTCTATCCTGATTATACCCTTGTTTTTGTATTCAACAAGTGGGAAAAAAAAGTGGGGATTTAAATCCTGCAATAGGTCATATAAATGACCAATTAATGAATGAGAAAGCCAAGCAATGAACACTGTTATCTTCAGCATGCACTTTCCACGCGACGGCTTGATCATATGAAGCATGTCGTCCCATTGTTGACATGCAGATCCCAGCTGGCATACAAGCAAACCCCTGAACGGAAAAAAATGCATGCAACAATTCAGCCATTTATTCTAAGAGCATAGCGTGTTGTTTAAAACAAATTTGAGGTTGTAACGATAAAAAAAAGCTAATGATGCCAAACTCGAGGATATTACCTGCTGCATTAACTTCGCAAAATATGCGATCAAATTCTTGCGTGCAGACTCATCAAATATTTTGTCCAGTGTGATATCTTGTAGAGCCACTAGAGTTGTTTCCAACATGTCAAGGCCAGCCTGGTTAGCAAAGATGAATACGGGCACTTGCTGCAAAACCAAACAGGATAGAGAAGTTACATTAAAATCTTTGAAGTACTATATCATTTATACACTTCCAGATTCAATTGTACCATAAAATGAGATCATGGACATACCTTCAAAGAGCAGCATAAAATAGCATCTGGATGATGCCACAAATGTTTCAGTAGCATATCACCAATAAGAGAATCAGATCTCAGCAGTTGCGCCCCCAGATGATGACTGCTTTCGGACAAGAGATATAGAAAGAGAGGTAAATAGAGAATCATGTTAGAAACTTTGAAAGAGAACTTCGGAGATTCATGCAGACTTTACCTATAACTCTGGCAGATCCATTGAGCTAGTGTAAGTGCTTCTGGAGTGCCAGGGGAGAGTTTTGCTCCACCAGAAGTGTTAACGCTGGATGGAGATATAGCCGTTGCAACCGCCTGCACGGCGGAAACTACACGCCGGACATACTGACGTGCCATGGCTGCAACATTATCCTGCAGACCACTCTCAAAAGGAAACTGGAAGGCAACAGTCAACACACATCGATTGTTAGGACACGATGCATCTCCGTTAGCATGAGCTGTTGCCGGGCTTACTTCAAGACCAGATGTCAAATCCAAGGTCCGATTTGCTGTTGTTGTGTTCTTTGTATCACCCTGAAACACAATATGACATCAACTAGATTACTATGCTTCATATATGAACAGTACCGGTTAGAGAAAAATCAAATACAAAAAACGTGACTCAACTGGTTGAGAATTTAACAGGACAATGCGGAAACCAGAAGGCACCAAGGGAGCATCTTCTGGGAACATGTCATCAATTGGAGCAAATATGAGCTCGGAACAAGCCCCCACAGCATTCTCATCAATTCCAGTACATAACTGTTCAAATGATGATGATGGTGATCATAAGAATTACGCAACAACAAAAAACCAATAAACATGCAAGTAAACAAACCATAACAAGGGTCAGAGGAAGCACCTGTAAGAGATGAACATCCCTAGAAACAAAAGAATCATCTTGAGCAAGACCTTCAAGGCGGATAATCTCTAGCATCTGGAATTTCAACAGAAATCAGTATAAACCAAATCACAGAAAGTATATAAACCAAATCTTGGCCAAATGCAAATATGCATCTACCATCATGAAAAGATATGGTCAAGGTCAAGCAAGCAAAAAATCTCTCATACCTCTTCATGTTCAATTGTATGTCCAAGAGGCATGATTGCTTGATTTCCGGTGAACTTCGTAGACCTCATTCCAGGATAGCCATAGGAGCCAGCTTTAAGTGATGCAGCAGAAAAAGCATCAACACTAAAATCAGCCCACTCCGAGCGATGCTCCCTCAGAAAGCGAACTAAAACAGCAGGAGTGGTGTTCTGCAAGTAAAGCAAAGTGAAAACTTTCCGTGTAACGATTAGAAGAACTAATTGTTAAACTATAGAAGGCCCATTACTGCGCCGTGCCAATGGATATCTGCACTTACTTGGAGTAACATAGAAGCTTTTGCACAGACAATTCCTCCAAGGAGTGAAAGGGAACTTGCTGGATTAGAAGTGCCACTCAAATTCTTGATTGAATTCACCGAAATAGTAACACCCTCCGCACCATCACAGTTCAGAACAGACCAGCCATCATCATTGAATCCATTGACAGCGTCATTGAAACCTCTGCAAGAACGATGTTTAAATTTATTTTTACCAACACAACAGATCATTCTGTAAAAAGCAGGCTGAAATAGGTTTCGAGGCATAAATTTATCCACGTGATGTACCTGCTCAACCTTTGGCTAAAAGTTCTAAGAACTGCAGGTTGCCGACCCATGCTATACACCACTTCACCACTTGTTTCTTGAGCTACTTGCCTGATATAGCGAAGTGCCTGCACAAAAGCCATAATATTGATCACATTAGTCTGCCAAAGCTTGCAATAGAATCCTACATCATGAATTAATAATACTATGCTTACCGCAATTGTCAGTCTCTGAGCTACCATTTGCGACGATTCATAGATTGGCCGCAGCACTTCTGGCACACTCCATGCCTAGAAAAAAAATGATAATCTTGTTAATTAATGTATATTTAAAGAAAATAAGAATATAGTAGGCATTCTAGCTAATGGTCAAGAACTCAAACCTGCAGGTTCAGGTGGTCTACAATGTGGATGATCGATCCTCCACCTTCACATGGTCGAATCAAATAGCCACTAGGGAGCATTTCAGCCCTCTCAAACTGTGAGGCGGCTGCAGCATTAGGGCCAGCACCAGAACCAGACAGTGACCTTTCACAAACCTTCAAAAGTGCAATTATATTAAATCGAAGCAGATAGATATATAATCCCATGCAACAATAGTAATGTATTTGACAACAAACATACTCACCACAACACTGCCGTTTTCCAAATTTGTAGTGTATCTTAGAGTCCAGAAGTCGCGAGCAGAAGCCAGTGTCATTGGAGCATATGTCTGCAGCAAACTAAATGTTTATGCACAATGCTCAATAAATAATAAATAAAGCATCCTATTCACATTTGATTCTTCACCTGTGTGTAAACAAGTTCAATAGTTCCTCCATTTCCAGCTGGGAACATTGTGAAAACTTCTGAACTCCGACAATCACGATACCAAGTTGGGCGATCTTTTAAGATCTCCACAATCTATTGAAATTTTTCAGCAATTCAAAATTCAGATAGCTTACAAACTTCATAAATAATATCAAAAGAAATTACTGAAAATATCCATCCAAATTACCTTAGTAGGTTCTAAACTAACAAGACCACAGGCTCGAGCTGCCACTCCATTGCCACCTTGAGAAATGGCAAATATCCCAACCGAATCCGGACCAGGCTAACAAACAATGGTTGAAAGTAAATATAGTATGAGATATTAGTGGAAGGAAATTAACCTCAACGTCATAATCATCACAGTATAAAAATTGTAAAAGCAAAAACCAATTGGCCACTAGAAGCATGATTCTCTACCTTCATCCCAGGCATCTGGACCCAATCGACAGCAGTTCCTGTAGCCTTTGAAAGGAACTCTGCCAATGTCTCCTCCGCAATTGATAGGAATCTGCAAAGATCAATCAAAGAAAGCTCAACAAGCGAAATAAATAAAATAAAATAAAATAAAAAAGCACTCAAATCAAGAACTTCAAAATTACCCAGCAGGGCTATTAGCATCTCTCAATGAATTCATAGGAGCAGCAGCCGCGGAATCAACGCCACTACCGTCAGCATTTGGAGCTGCTGGGGTCTGCAATGACATGACAGTAAGTAACAATACAAATTAACATTTGAAATAATTCAAATCATTTCATACAACAACTACATGCCTCAATCAAACAATGACAGTGATCAATTTGCAACAAAAAGAAAAACTATAGCACTGAATGAAAATGGACAATGATAGGGCTTACAGTGTGCAATTGCTGGCGCATAAACCCGTTCTCATTCACCAGCTGTGAAACCTGCTTCTGCAGCCTCTCATTTTCCTCCATCAACAGCTTGTTCATAGCAGAAAGTTTCCTGTTCACACTCTGAAGCTGAGAGGCCTCTTTTCTCTGCTTCTCCCTACACCTGCAAACCAAAAAAACCACAAATCAAATCACACAACTAAAAAAGCCAAAACCATTCACACTGCACAAATTCAAAACAAAACAAAACAAAAAAAAGGTGAATCAGAATCTCTATTACCTCCTATTCTGAAACCAAACCTTGATCTGCTTAGGCTCAATGTTGGCCAAAACCGGGCACTCCCGAATCAGCTGTTGCCTTCTCAATGAACTAGGCTTAGGGCATTCCACATAAACCTTTTCCAAAGCTTCAATCTGTTCAGCAGTGTACCTCACATATTTGCCAGACGAATCAAGGTGTCTCTCAATGCTGTTATCTCTTTGTTGTTGTGCAACAGCCATAGCCATCTTCTTCCTAATCTCAAATTAAAAACCTTAAACAATCACACCCTAAGATAAAACCAAAAGGGGCAATACAACACAACACAAAACACTCTTAAGACCCCAAATAAGGGCTATGTTTATAGTACAATACACACACAAAATACAAGTACAAATACAAATACAATTACAATTACAATTACAACAACAAATAAATATGTTAAAAAAACCAAGTATCACAGAAACTTGAGAAGTGAAACTGAACTAAACACCAATAGTTCCAGATAGTGAAACATGAAATCCTTGTTCATACAACCTTAAAAACCGTTACTTTTTTTTTTCCTCTTCTGGTTTTCAACAAAACCAGTGGCAGCAAATGTTTTTTTGTCTCAAAAAAACCGGAATTTTTTTGCTGTCTTATCTCTAGAAGAAGTAAAAAAAACAGTTTTTTTTTGGACTTGGAAGCTTCTCAACTAAATTTACGCGTTTTTCTTTTATTTGGGCAAAAGCCCAATGTAAAAGCCATAAAAAAAGTTGTAAAAATTGGAACTTTGAACCGACCCTTTTAACTTAAGTGGTTCTTCTTCCTCTATGGAGCTTGAGGAAGAAGAAAGAGAAAGATGGTTTGAAGAAAAATGAAGTTTTGAGCTGGTTTGTACTATAAGAAGAAACAATGAAAGAAGAAAGAAACCCTAAGCTAAGCTTGTTCAAGAACATCAACAACAACAACAACTGAGTTCAAAAAACTTGAAGAGAGAGAAAGATGAGACAGTGATCTGAGCTGAAACAGTGGGAATAAAGTCAGGGAAGAGAGAGAGAAAGAGAGAGAGAGTTTGTATTGCACGCATATCGATTTCTCAAAACAGAGCTTTATTTTCTAGTTCAACTCATTTACGTAATTGTCCTTGTTGTTTGTTTCTAATGACATGTTACATAGCCCTACACTACTCATGTCATTTTCAACATTCACCACCTTTGTTTTTGTGGATGTTTTAAAAATCGAACCGAAAATAGAATGGATTAAAAGCTTAGGTTATGGTTTAATCGATTGAATCATAGTTAAGTTTGATGATAAATAAATAAATGAAAAAATAAATCGGTTGAATCTTGACACAACTCATAAACTTAGAACAAACTATGGTTGAATCAACTGTCGAGAATGATGGTTTTTGGTTGAACCAATATGTGAATCAGTTGTCCCTTGTTCAACCAATTGAATCGGTCAGTCTAGTTTTGAAAACACTGATTTATATATTACTATGTGATCCAATTGATTCAATCGATTGAACAATATTTAAATAGGTTGAGTAATAAAAAAATAAGTATTAGTAAAAATTTGAAAAAAAGAAGAAGAAAAACAAATGAATCGGTTGATTTGCGGTTCAACATGTTTTTGATCTAATTAAAATTTAGAGTGAACTATGGTTGAACCAACCGATTGAACGGTAAATCTATGGTTCAACAAATCGATGTGACCCAATTTTGATAACAATGATTTTTGCATTGCTATGTAGTTCACTTGGTTCAGTCAGTCGAATCATAGTTAAATCACATGACTAATTAAGAAATAAGAATTAATAAAAAAATGAGAAAAGAGAGAAAGAACAGATCGAATGATTCGTAGTTCAACATGTTTTGATCTGATTTAGATTTAGAGCGAACCGTGGTTGATTCAATCAGTTGAACCACAATTGAATCATACGACTAATAAACAATTATAAATAAAATTTTTGAAAAAAAAAAAAAGGAAACCAAAGGAATCGATTGAACCACGGTTCACCATGTGTTGGTCTAGTTCAAACTTAGAGGACACAGTGCTTGAACCAACCAATAAAATGGCAAATTTCTGGTTCAATTGGTCAATTCAACTTGATATACAAAATACTGGTTTTTTGCATTACTCAATGGTTAATTTGAAGAAAAACCATTGTAGTGAATTTTTGAAAAAACTAAATTGAGAGAAATTAACAACCAAAATGACATCAACTATCAATCAATAAAAAAATTTGAAAGAAAAATAAACCCTCCGAAGTATAAAAAAACATAAGATAAAAATGAACCCTAGAGAATACAATTATGTGCACACCTTTTTCTGATCGCTAAAGGAATTCTTGCAAAAAAAGTGTTTTGAAAAACTAGAGTGAGATAGGGTTTGAGAAACTAAAACAAAGACGATTGTGTGAGTAAGAGATGTAGAGAATGACCAAATTTATAGGGAAAAAATATAATAAAATACGTTTATAATATCGTTAAATATTCAAACACATACATTGCTTAATTTAATTTTTAAATATTAAATAAATTGACTTATGAATATAATCACCCTCGTTCGAGAAGAGTCTTGTGTTGAAATTCAAAATTAAAAGTTAAAATAATGTTGGTCAATTAAAATAATTAATTAGTATAGTTACTCTCGAATAGAAATCAAACTTTTTCCCTCCTTATGACTTTGATATTTTTTTATATATTTTTAAATAGTTTAATTTCGGTATTAAATTAATGATTTTAAGGTCTTATGAATGAGATTCTTAAAAAAAACAAAAACTTATGAATGAGATGTCATCGGAAAAAAACCGCTTGGGACATGTGTCTTGAAATTTTGTTAAAAACAAGGACTAAATTGGTAACTAAAATTTTAGAGTTACCAATATTTGAAGGAATTTTTTAGATAGACTAAAAATGAAAGTTGGTATATTTAAAGGGACAAAAAAAACATATTTAATCATTAATATTTTAACATTGGTGGTGTCTCCCAAAACATTGTAAGTATTTTAAGGTGGAAAGACCGAATGCAAGTATACACCGTCCAAGTTATAGTATAAAAAGATATTGATCCCACAAGGACTGAGGAGCTGTAGCTTCCTATAGCTTTCTAGTAGAAAACTGGTTTTCAAGAAAATAAAATAAATCATTTGCCACAGTACTAAATATAAAAAGTTAAAGGTTGGGAAAACAATCAAAAAGGTTTAGAAATTCTCAAGATGGAAAGTGTGGTTTAAACTATGTTCAGTTACAACAAAACATTATTGCGAATCACAAAACTATAACTTTCTACGGCTTCCTGGCAATCTGGTGATCATGGGGACTGTTACCTCATCCATCGTGTTAGGGTCGTAACGGCACACCGTTAGGGGTACGATTACACATAAATTAACACGCAACATTGCTAGGTTAGGTGCTCACTTTTTCCACAAAAGTGTACTTCACCTGAGCCCTTTGGCCTCTTACAAAAGTCCTACCAAGATCTTAGCGCTTAGCTATAGCTTCCTGGCTCTTCTAAGATCAAGTTAACGTTAAAACAGTCTCTCTTGATCCTTTCACCTTTCGATGCTTAATGACAAATTCATATCTAACAAACAAGTCTCACTCTCATACTAATTAAGGATTAGGAAGTTATGACATTAGAAATAAAAGTGATCAATACCTTTTCTAAAGATTTTGAGTTAAATCAGTTTGTTAGAAAGAAGCTCATCGTTATAGCTTTATATATTGCAAGTAAATAATGTCAAAACCTCATCATGTTCAAACCACAAGAAGGGGTTTAGCTCACGGTGAGTTGGATCTCAAAGATAGAGATGAAAATAAACATAAATGAAAACATGAAAAACTAAATCGATTGATTAAATAGAGTCAATACAAGATTGCAATCCTTGAACGAAAGCGGTGAGCTAAAAGCATCACCAAGTAATATAACTTTAAACCTCTATAATTTAGTAACCATGCTCATCTGTGGAGAAAATGAGAGGAAATGAGAACTCTAAAGCTGCTATCCTTGTTCGTAACCTGGCCTCTCCAATTCTATTACAAATTTTTGGACTCTTGGCATCAACACATGGTTGTCCTTTTACAGTACAAGGTCAACCACGACAAATTATACCCTTTGAACATTTTACACATGGGACGTCCTTATCAAATCCTACCCACTCCTCACATATTTCTTTATTATTCATAAGATTCCAATCATTCGAGACAACTCAGATTCTTCCTCGTTAAGCAATGGTCAGTCGTGGACCTCTGGGTCCATACTAGTTTTACGACCCGACTAGTGATCCAGGGCGCTGCAGCTTTCCATGTCTTCAGCGAAACAATCTTCATTCGTGCTGCAACTTTCCGTATCTTCAGAGTCATCCCTTAACCTACATCATCAAACATCCATGAGAAGCATTATTAGTTCAAGAGGACTAAATACTACTAATAACAACTTAAACTATAAAATCCTAAATAGCCATTTATTAGATGTATTAGGCAATCCAATCACTCAATTTCTTGTCCATTATGGGAGCTTAGTGCAACCTGATAACCAACTATTTTATCGGTTATCACCCCCTCGAACTTGAACATTGCTCGTCCTCGAGTGATCCTCAAACATTGATCTAAAATAGTTCCTAAATCATAGCCCACTCATAGTAATCATGCAATTGGTATTTCTTGAGTGCGTTAACCTCGACTATAGATACTCAAGCAAATTCGAGTCATCCCCCTGTGACATAATTCTTGATTATTCCCCACATTGAAATTGTGTGTGTGTGTGTCCATTACAACCTCTTATTGCTTTTATGTAAACAACACTATAAAGAAAAATTATAACCATGATATCAAACATGTGAATCAAATGTTACAACTCTTTCACCTAAGCTAGGTGGGAATATTCATTTATCCATTGGTTTTTCACAAAGATATAGCTTTCCAAGGCGACATCATAATTCCCTTATTTATTCAAGAGGAAGGTCGGGTAATTCTTGGGGTGTTGGTGAGGGTGAGTCACTCCTACCTTACGTCAATAATCTCCTATTTTCTTAAGAGTCAAACTAGGTCATTATTGGGGGTGTTAATGAGGGTGAGTCACTCCCACCTTACGTCAATGGTTTGCTCTTTGTTTTTGGGGGGTCACCCACCTGTTTTAAGAAAGTGGTAAGTGTGAGTTACCTCAATCTTACTTTGATAGGTAACTCAATTTTTCTTTGTGGACTACCCACCTATTTTGGGAAAGTGGTGAGTGTGAATCACCTAAATCTTACTTATTAATATTTTTGTTTCCCACACTAACTTGGACTTTTTTTAATGCATTTTAGACTTATATTTTACCGACAAGGTTTCATTCACTATAAAAAAATCATCATAGGCCTTTAACTTAGTGCTAAACCATAAGCTTCATCACTTTATAAGAAAGAGCTATAATTAAAATCATAAAAAGAAAACCACTTAAGGCCTACAACTTCTAATCACTCCCTCAAACTTGAAATGAGTTGTATAATCAGGACTCACTTTCGAAGTTTTTAATAAGGAGTTGCGTCTTATACTAAGAATTGAAAATTGCAAGACAAAAATTAAAATTGCAGAAACAAAAATTACTAATCATTTTATTCAAAACAGAAATGAAAGAGATAAGGATAAAAGGGAAATGGAGCACTTCCATCTTACAAAGCTATAACTTTGAACAAATTCTTTTATGAATTTTAATTAGAAATTCCATGCATTAATCTATTCAGGCTTTACTTTGCCAAAATATTTTGCCTCATCCATTCCCTTGTTTGAAGTTATTCCTTTGACCTTCCTCAAGTCCATCAACCTCAATTCCTTTCTTAATACATTCCGTTTATTTGTATGGCTTATTCCCTACGAAAGTCTTCATGTACGTACCAACATGTCCATCATGATTCTCATGATCGGTCTATGCGTTCAGCTTCTTTTTTCTCCTTGCCAAAGCCGACAAACCTTTTGTCAAGTTCTACGCAAGTACCAACTTCTAATTTCCCAGTCCTCTCTTTGATCATCACAAATACTCCATCCGTTTCTAGTTATAAGCAAATTTTACTTTTTAGGTTCATTCAATTAATGATGTATGTGATTCATAATATAGACCACATAATTAGTAACGAAGGGAGTACTCTATTAGATCTGCACCGAAGAACCAGGTGCTGGTGTTTTTGCATTCACCTAGAAAATTGTTTTCCACTGACTGCTGAGGGACGCAACCTTTTGGCTACACTCCAGGTGTAGGTATTATGGTGATTTGTAGATATATTGACTTCAGGTAAAGCTGCAGCGTTGGAGGTTAAAGAACCAAGTTGAACTGAGCCATAAGGTCTCATTTTTCTTCATATGAAATGTCCCATGTGTGCTTTGTTTGAGTGAGTTCTGGTTTTGAAAGGTTATACTTTTGTGGTTTTGGTTGAAACACTTGATCATACTGGATTCATGAAGGTCGAATTGAGTGGGGTACCAATGGTGGAAGATTTATGAAAAATACCTATAGGAAAGTCTTGAAAATGCGAGTACATGTTTCAAAAGTATACAAGGTGGGATATGCTTATGACTGGTATTTATAATGTGAATTTCAGGTTTTGGGAATCGGAAGGGCGGATAAACCAATCCTTTGTAATTTAAAACACGCGGGACAATGTGGACGTTGGAGGTAACAATCAGAAATGATTATTAAGATGAGAAACTAATAATATATGGCCGACTCACTTGGTTTTTGAATGCACATTATTAAGTTTGGTTTCACCACTATGGGAGATATCTTGGTTAATAGACCATTCCGACTCATTTCATTTTTCTCGTTGCTTTGATATACTATTAGTTTCCCTTAATAGGAGAATGCTAACCATTGCTCTGAGAGTATTGGTTAAACAACAAAAAAAGTAAGTTTTTATTAAAAAGTAGTGTAATTATTACTTAATAAAAAATAACAGCCTATATTTCTAAGACAAAAATTCTATTTTTGAATTTCATAACCAGTGCCACGAGATACCAGTTAACAAGACTCAAACTAACATATTAGATGAGATGAGACCGTAAAGCCCATGATTTTTTATGACCAATCCCATTCTAAAATATGTGATAAAGACAATTCCTAATACAACTTGTTTTTGCATTTGTTTTTTTTTTCTACTACTCTCTTCGTTCTTTTTTAAGTGTCGTTTTAAAATAGTAACACTAAATTAAAGAGGTGAATTTTTGGATTTTTTTTCTATTATACCCTCATTTTAATCTACCAATAAAATCATATTTTTCCGCACATATTTTATCTTTTCAATAAATTTAATACGTTATTTTTATATTTTTATCTCGTACCAAACAAATTTTTGTTAATATCTCTTTCTCCAACAAATTCCTACTTTTTTGCACACACTCTATCTCTCTCATAACAAATAAATTGTCAACTACTTCTCTCTCTTCTCCTTCTTTTTGTTTCGATGAGTCTTCCACTTTTTTTTTTTTTTTTATAACATTCATGCAATCACTCAATTGCTCTTTTATTTTGCATGTGAAATTTTTAACATTATTTTTTAAAGAAGAATTTATTTTTATAGAATTTCAACTCTTCGTGAAACCATTATTATATGTAACAAAATTTTGTTTAAATTTAAAGATAGCAAAAAAGAAACTATGTTTTAAAAAAGTAAACATTAGCTTTTCAAATAGATGACATTTATTAGTTTTATTGAAAAATATAAAAGTAATTGAGAAAGAGTATAATCAACAAATTATACCCTTAAAATATTAAAACGATAGTTATATATTAACGCTAAATTCGTGGTACACTTAAAAAGAAACCAAAGGACTACATGACAAGGAATGAGCTATGAATGGAATCGTATGCATATTGCTTTAGAATTTAGATTCAAAGACAAAAAGAACAAGTATGCATGCCAAAATAGGGTATTTGAAAAGATACAAATTTAAAGAAACATGAGAAATTGACGTATGAACATACATATAGATTAAGGGGTGAAAAAAAATGAAAAACAGTCAAGATATCTTTGTTGGGATATGATTTTTTTTCAATATAACGACTTTGGGTTGATTCCATACCAAGCGTGCTAAATTAACCAACAGCTAATATCCATACACAAAAGGTAAATGAAATTGACTTCCAACATGGGAAAACCCTTTCACGTTTTCATGTATTTTGTCGGCATTATTTTGGATTTTCATTCCTATTTCGTTTTTTAAGCAGTAGATCAATTTAGGTTTTATTTATTAATTCTGCATATTTCTTTTAGGAATCTTTCACATGCAACTACACAAACAAAAATCAGCATTTTTCATAAAAATATTGCTATATTTGTTTCATATTCAAAAAATGAGCGCATTTTTCGTTTTGTTTTTAACTCAAGATGTATTAGTTTTCAGATGATTTAATTGGTGTAAAATATTATCAGTACTTTTTTTTTTTGAAAAGAAATATTATCAGTACTTAATTGGTGTACAATATTTCCTTTTTTGTCAAATGGTGTACAATATTATCAGTACTGTAAAAAGTTTTATACATACATATAAATATGCATCATAATCACACCGTATTTCTAATATTAGTTTCTAAAATATTTATATAAATATCCAAGTAGATTTGTTTGAAAGAATAAATATCCAAGTAGATGTGATTTAATATATGTGCAAAACTTTTTTTTACACTATCGATTAATGCGCATATCAATTAAATTATATTATCATAATTAACCGATTATTCTCTACTGCAAGAGTGCACGAATGATGATGAATTTATGCATGTTGTGAATTATGCCTCAAAGCCTTTTTAATGATATGAAGTGTTTAATTTATAATAATTTGAGGATTACAAATATACTTTAATTCTTTAAGAGAAGATAGGAAGAAAGGAAAAATTAAATAATTTCCTTTGTATTAGAATTTCGTTTTTTTTAAGCTATTATGTTATGAATTAACCATATGTAAAAACTTACCATTCAATTCAGAGTCGAGCTTTGAAGACTGTTGAGGTCAAAATTGAGCTCAAATGACCATTTAACGTTGCATGACTATACTACCCGTGACTATTTGTAGTCAATCTAACTTGATATAGAATATAAATATTCATAAACATGACATTCCAAGACTCTACTCTTTATCTTAAAAAAAAGAAGACTACTCTTTAAAAATGATACAAGGAAGAGAAATCACAAAATTTGAAAAATAAGTAAATTGTAAAACGACGTATAAAGCTAAAATCAGATATTCCAAAACTACTCTTAACATGCACTTATACAAGTAACACAAACCTAGCTAATAAAATTAATTAAATCAACTTTTTGCCAATAATGGTTCAAAGCAAAGTCTTGTGGATTTAGTTGGAGTAAGTATGATTTAAATCAATGTGGTCGAATCTGTTAGATTGTCTGTCAGTAAAAATAAGATACCATCATTTTTTTTTCATCAACTTTCAATTTTTACTCTATTTTTTTTTTGTTTTTATTTTTATCCAGAGATAACACCAACTTATACAATTGATCTTATTACAAGTCACTCAATAATTCAAAAATTTAATTTACCAGAGAGAGATTAGCACATGATAAGGAAACTTTTTTTAATTATTTTGGTCAACCCTAAAAAGCCAAAAACAAGAGAAGTAGTGGCATGTGGATGAAAAATGCTTGGTCAAAAATGAATAAACAATGTAAATGGTATTCTTTTACTAAATATATAGGTTACAATGAGAGATACTTTTTTTTTTTTGAAGAATCAACAAAGAGATATACTTAAAGTCAAATGAGAATATTTTCTTTTCTGAACTTGACAATAATGGGATTAACATCCTTCCACTTTGTCCCCCTCCTAATCTGATTGCTTTTATCTTTTGTGTTTTCTTTATGATTTTCAATTCATATCAATCTTCTTATTCTTTCTAATTCCTAATGGCTGGAGGCTTCCCATCTTCTTTTGCTTTTTAGGTCACAGCTTTTATCATATAAATGAAATATTAGTCATTTTCTATGACTCCCTCTAAAAAAAACCTTTTGGGCCCCATCTTTGGTCCAATCATGTGGGGTCTTCTGTATGGGCTGACTTCATGAACACACCCCTCTCATTCTTTTGTTTTTTTTATTTAAATTTAAAATTATTTATTGGTAAATCAATACATAAAATGTTGATATGAGTGTGATATGGCCTTTGCTTTGATAGGTTGGTCATTTGGTGTCGTCAAAGTGGAGACTTGGTCCCATTTGGTTTGAGCCACTTCGATAAGCAAGTTTTTACTACTAGCATTCTTGAAATCTTTATTTTCTTGCCCTAGAGTAACTTTTTATTTACACTTTTCTTTCTTCTTTTCCACAAAAAACCTAACATCAATTTAAAATATTTGTACATATTAACTTGACATGAACATTCCCAAATTGCTTAGGGTTGTTGTCTCCACAATCACACAATTAGGTAAATCACCATATCCACATGGCTGAGACTTGAGAGGCACCAAAACCCTATTACTTAAGTAAATATATTTTATTTGACACATATCCAAACATTTGGGGATGTATAGATAATGAGTTGTAATATCTTATTATAGTTATTAACTATCTACCAAAATAATTAATCACATATTTTAAGTTTTAACTATCTAATTTTTCATCAACATTTGATATAAATTTTGTGTTTCAAAATAACAAAACTTTACTTAATTACCATACCTTATATATGCTAGACACAAACATGAAAAAACACCCTCAATCTAAGACATGCCAATTTGTTAATTATTATCACCACTACATAACAAGCAAAATAATTATTCCTTGCATAACAACCTGATGTAAGCCACTACGTTGTCAAAAAGACATGTTTATTTAGGGCTTAGGTGAAATGCACAGGGGACCCATCAGTCACTTCATGTGAGTGAATGTAATCAAATCACCGATGCTTGACAAAAAATTAAAGTCAAAATAATTCAGCAGCACCAAAAGTCTTCGTATAAGTTCCCTTCAAAAAAATTCAAATACACTGTGAATTTGTGAAGTAACTCCATACCAATAAAAGGTTCCCAATGAGGGTGCAAACAAACAGCAATTGATTAAGTTTGAAGAATAGTACCTACAATTGAGGTGCCAAAAGGAATCTTGAGTTGTTTCTTGACCATTTTTCCCGCTGTTTTTGTCTTCACTATACCATGATGGAAATGAGATGTTTTACCATAATAAGTTCCTTTTCATTTACTGTTTATTCTGTTTATAAAAAAACGTATGCTACTCTTTCTTTTGTTTTATGTGAAAACTTACTTGAAGAATTAGGCTATTTAAGCATATTTTACATTGGTAAATGGCTATATATAACTGCTGTATGGTAGGTTGAAGGAGAGATGATAAACTAATATATGCTATAGCCATTATTGTTAAGTGCTGTAATAGATTATTCAAAATTAGTTTTTTAATGCTATTTTTTGGCAAATAAAAATTACAGTGGCTGATAGAACAAAACTATTTTATCTTGTATTTTAAGCCCGTTTTTTGTGCTTACCAAGTAGACATTTGTTTTTGTATTTTTTTAAGCAAAATTGGGAGGCAAGTCTATTTGGCGCACAATGATTATCATCTCTATAAATATGTGAAAAGATAAAGTTCATATTAAGAGTGAGAGGAAGATATGATAACTCTCGAAAATATGCAGGTTTTTAGGGTTTTTTTGAGTGTTTATTTGGTTATGTTCTAGGTTTTTGTTAGATTGAGTCGATTTAAATAAATACTGTGGGTTTATAATTCTCTAGTCATTTAGGTGTGTTTGCTTTTAGTTTCTACCCAATCATACAATTCGTGCAGTTTTGTTCTATTTCTTGTGTTTAGCTAAACAAATTATTCGTGAGAAGTGAAATTTTGCTAGGAAAGTTACGAAGTGATTAATATACATCATGATGATAGAATGATGTCAAAATTCAAGCAACTTAAACTCATTCGATTAGGATTAGGTGAAACTCCTTAATTATTATTTGGACTAAAATTTGAACGAAATACATCAATTTTGTTTGACTCACCTTTGCTTATATTTCAGAGGGAGTAGTAGGTTAACATTTTAATATCTTCCTATATATATA